>Ga0068876_10000246_pt1 | contig 42649 bp, 32 predicted proteins | sample NOAtaG_6_FD_66442 | JGI IMG/M metagenome (GOLD analysis project Ga0068876, IMG submission 66442) | Freshwater lake microbial communities from Lake Erie, under a cyanobacterial bloom - NOAA_Erie_Diel5S_2200h metaG | ecosystem: Environmental > Aquatic > Freshwater > Lake | place: USA: Ohio, Lake...
ATATCAAAAACCAGCAACCAGGAATTCCCTTTCCGGGAAGAAGCACTACTGCTCTATACTTACGTGCTGCTCAATTTCTCCAACGAACCAGACAAAGCCTGGATGACCGTATCAAACGCAGGCTTAAACCCAAAGTCCAATCTCCTGCATTGTTTCCTCCTCGCCAGTGTTGCTATGCAATGTAAACGCAACGACGATGCACTTGAGCTGCTTGAAAACAAACCCACCCACCAATCCCTGCTTCCCTTTCCCTACCTGGACTTCCTGCACGGCAATGCAAAACTGCGAAAGCTCGACCCAGGGGCTTCAGAACAGTTCCTCCGTTTCCTCAAAAATTTCAAAGGGGAAAACGGCATCAAGGAAACTTATCAAAAACTCTCCTGGGCCGCCCTGCTGCGCAACGATATCCCCGAGTACCGCCAGTTCAAAGCTCTTGCCGTACATCAGGGCCAGGCTGCCACCGGACCCGACAAAAATGCACTCATCGAGGCTCAAAACCCACGCCTGCCTTCCCTCTCCCTGCTCAAGGCCCGACTCCTTTTCGATGGAGGCTACCTGGCCAAAGCCCTCGAAACCATGCTTAAAGTCAATGCCCGGGACTTCAAAGAAGTTCCAGAACAAATCGAATACCACTACCGTACCGGACGCATCCACCACAGCCTCGGCAATATGGCCGCCGCACTCTCAGCATACCGCACTGCTATTGATCTCGGACAAAACCTCCCCCTCTACTTTGCCTGCAATGCCGCCCTCCAAACCGGCCTCATTTACGAAAAACAAAAAAATCTGCCCCTTGCAAGGCAATTCTTCCGCCTCTGCCTTTCCCTCGATCCCTCCGATTACCGCAGCAGCCTCCATCAATCTGCAAAAGCAGGCCTCAACCGCCTCGATGGGTTGTAACCGAAAAAATCCTTACCTTTACGCCCGCCAAAATTTCCGCAAACCATCTACTTATGAAAATTTCACTGAACTGGCTGCGCGATTATATCGAACTCGAACGCTCCCCCGAAAAAATTGGGGAAATCCTTACCGATATTGGACTCGAACTGGAAGGTATCGAACGTGTCGAAACCATTAAAGGCGGCCTCAAAGGGGTCGTCACCGGCCTTGTACTCGATTGCTCCAAACACCCTAATGCGGATAAACTCTCCCTTACCCGCGTTGACATCGGTACAGGCACGCCACTATCTATTGTCTGTGGGGCACCAAATGTCGCTGCCGGCCAAAAAGTACTCGTCGCAACACCTGGAACCACCCTATACCCCGCCCAGGGCGATCCCATTACCATCAAAACAGGAAAAATCAGGGGCGAAACCTCCGAAGGCATGATCTGTGCAGAAGATGAACTCGGGATCGGCCATGACCACAGCGGTATCCTCGTACTTCCCAACGATACTCCGGTCGGTATGGAAGCCCGCACTTATTTTAATATCCACGAAGACCACGTCCTTGAAATCGGCCTTACCCCCAACCGCACCGATGCCACCAATCACCTCGGAGTGGCAAAGGACCTCGCCGCTGCCCTGCATATCAACTACGGCCACTCCGGCAACGTCCTCTTCCCGCCCATTGATCACTTCACCGTTGATAACGAAACGCTCCCAATCGCTGTCGAAATTAATGACCCCAGTGCATGCCCCAGGTATGCCGGCGTTTCCATACAGGGCGTCACCGTTGGTGAGTCGCCCGCGTGGCTGAAAGAACGTCTCGCAGCCATCGGCCTGAGACCGATCAACAACGTCGTGGACGCGACCAATTACGTGCTCAACGAACTCGGACAGCCACTCCATGCTTTTGACCTCGACCAAATCACAGGAGGTAAAATTATCGTCAAAACCCTTGCAGCAGGAACATCTTTCATCGCCCTCGACCAAACAGAACGCATCCTGGGCGAACAAGACCTCATGATCTGCGATGGCGAGTCCAATGGAATGTGTATCGCCGGAGTATTTGGGGGGCTGCGCTCCGGCGTTTCTACCCAAACCGTCAATATATTCCTGGAATCTGCCCATTTTAACCCCATTTTCATCCGGCGTACCAGCGTACGGCACAACTTGCGTACCGATGCAGCCAGGGTTTTCGAAAAAGGCAGCGACCCCAATATCGCCGTCTATGCCCTTAAGCGTGCAGCACTGTTGATCCAGGAACTCGCAGGGGGCAAAATCGCCTCGAACGTAGTGGATATCTACCCGAATCCAGTCGTGCCTAAAATGGTCACCGTGCGCTATGCACATGTCAATGCACTTATTGGTACCGCACTTGATAAAAACCAAACCGAAACTATCCTCGAAGCCCTGGGTATGGAAATCAGTTCCAGGGATGAAGCGTCTTTCACCGTTAAAATTCCCACAAATAAGGCAGATATCTACCGGCCAGCCGACGTCATCGAAGAAATCCTCCGAATCTATGGCTTCAATAAAGTGGATATCCCTGAAAAATTCCACTATACCCTTAATCTCAAACCCCAACCAGACCCCTCCGCAATTCGCAATACCGTTGCAGACTTACTCGCAGCCAACGGCTTCCACGAAATGATGGCGCTCTCCCTCACCCAGTCGCGCTACTACCGGGGAGCACACACCTATATACCAGAAGAGGACTGGGTCTTTATCAACAATACTTCTAATGCACACCTCGATATCATGCGGCCAGACCTCCTCATGAGCGGGCTCGAAGCAATCGTCCACAACCAAAATCGCAGGCAAAACCGTATCCGCCTCTTCGAATTTGGTAAATGCTATCGAAAAAACGACAAGGGTGGCTTTACGGAAAATTTCCAGCTCACACTCTTTTTGTGTGGCGAACGCTGGGCCCAAAGCCGGTATTTCGATAATGAGGCACCTGCTTCCTTCTTCACCCTGAAGGCTTATGTCCAAAAAGTACTCCTAAGGTTGGGCTTGAAAGACCTGCAGGAAAGACCCCTGCAACACCAGGCGTTCAACTTTGGGCTCCAATTGACCCGCGGCACAAAAACTTTCGTCGAGATGGGACGCATCCACAGTACGGTCGGACGTGATATGGGCGTGAAAGGCGAAGTTTTCGCCGCCATCTTCCACTGGGATACCCTGCTCGAAGCCGTCGCACAACAACGCATCCGTTATACAGAAATAAATAAGTTCCCCGCAATACGCAGAGACTTGGCACTCGTTATTGATAATTCCGTAAAATTTGCAGATATTGCGTCAATTGCTCGAAAAGTCGGCAAAAATTTAATCCGCGACCTCAATTTGTTCGATGTGTATGCTAATGAAGCACAATTGGGCACTGGTAAACAATCCTACGCCGTCAGCTTTACTTTCGAAAACCACGAAAGGACCCTGCAGGATAAAGAAGTAGATCAGGTCATGGATCAGCTCATCAAGGAGTATGAAGTAAAACTCAACGCACTCATCCGGCGTTGAGGATTTGTTAAATCTTTTATTGGTAGGTGCAGGAAAGACGAAATCCGTACCATGAATTTATCTGAACTTCTGGACCGTATTGAATCAAAAATACAGCGTCTGGCGCATAAATCGCTAAGGCTCGAAAGCGACCTTGCAGCACTGGAAGAAGAAAACCAAAGGCTAAAGGCAGAAATTGCCCAAAAGGAAATTTTCATTGCCGTCCTTAAAGATGCCCTCTCCAACGCTGCAAACGATGCCCATTCAACACAAATTGATGCCGGACATCTGCTCGATACGACCGCTATGCAAATTGACCGCCAGGTCCAAAAGGCAGGTAACCCGATTGACTGGTTGAAAAAAACAGACCGTTGATAAGGTAATTTATTGTGGGAAACTCCCAGGGGTAACGCCTGAAATAGCTCCCCTAAAACCAGGTACAACCATGGAAAACCCGGAATTCAGCCATATCACCGTCGTTATCGCAGGCCGCCCTTATCCGCTTAAAGTACAGGCAGATGATGAAGCGGCGATACGGAAAATCGTCAAAGAAGTCAACGAACGGGTCAATACTTTCCAGCTTACCTATACACAAAAAGATAAACAGGACTGCCTGGCAATGGCCCTGCTTACCTATGCTGTCGATCTGTTCAAATCATCGCAAAGCGAAGACAGCCAGGCACTGGTGGCTGCAAAAATCTCCCGCGTAGATACACTCCTGGATGAATTGCTGAAGTGAAAAACTGCCGGACCAACGCTCCTGCAGTGTAAAAACACTTCCGGATGCCGCCGTCCTTTATCCTCTGTAGAATGAGGTCAAAGCACAGATAGGCAGACCTGAAATGTCGTTTTTTTCACTTTTTACCCTTTTTGTGCCTCTAATTCAGGTAAACTAACCATCAACACGTAAAAACACCTATTTTTGAATCTGAATATGTTCCAGTGCAACCCGCCTGGTACTTTTTTTGTAATTAAACATAAAGTTGTTCATAATATGGAAATATTAAGTGGGGCTATTATAGGGGCAGTTTTTGGCGCAGTCGCAGGGTTCGCCATCATACAGGCAACCCTCGGACGTGCCCGGAAAAAACAAATTGAAGAAATATCCGTCCAAGCCGATCTCCAGATCAAAGAAGCTAAACTGACCGCCAAAAGGATCGTGGATGAAGCGGAAATGAAAGCCGAAAAATTCGCCGACCAGGCCGAATCAAAAAACGAACGCATCAAACAGCGAAAAATACAGGAAGCTAAAGAACATTTCACAAAACTCAAATCACAGTTCGATAGCCAAAAATCCACCTCCCTCGTCGAGCTCAAAGAGCGCGAAATGGAAATCAAAGCCCTCGAAACGCAAAGCAAGCTTAAAGAAGAAAAATTAGAGGAAAAACAACAACTCCTCGAAAATTTGCGCACCGATATCGAAGGTAAAGAGGCTGAACTCGCCCTCATCCGCGAAAACCTGGAAAAACAACTCAAAATCATCGCAAGAAAAAAAGAAGAGCTGGATAATGCGAACGAGTTGCGCATCAAAGAACTGGAAAACCTCGCCAAACTCAGCGAACAAGAGGCCAAAGAACAACTCCTTGAAGCCGTCCGTGCCAAAGCAGAAACAGACGCCATGTCTATCGTAAAAGAATCTATCGAACAGGCTAAAACGAACGCAAGCAAGGAAGCTAAAAAAATTGTCATCCAAACGATCCAGCGCATGTGCGCCGAATACACGATCGAAAACACCGTTTCCGTCTTCCATCTGGATTCCGATGACCTCAAAGGACAGATTATCGGCCGCGAAGGCCGGAATATCCGTGCACTCGAAGCTGCTACCGGTGCGGAAATCGTCGTGGACGATACACCGGAAGCAATCGTCATCTCCAGCTTCGATCCCATCCGCCGGGAAGTCGCACGCCTGGCCCTCAAAAAACTCGTGGCCGATGGCCGTATCCACCCCGCACGTATCGAAGAGGTCGTCGCAAAAACCCGCAAACAACTCGATGAGCAAATCGTGGAAATCGGCGAACGTACCGTTATAGAACTCGACCTCCATGGCCTCGACCCCTATCTGGTCAAAATGGTCGGCCGTATGCGGTTCCGCTCTTCCTATGGCCAAAACCTACTCAAACACTCCATCGAAACTGCAAACCTCTGCGCAATCATGGCCGCCGAACTTGGGCTCAACCCAAAACAAATCAAAACCGCCAAACGCGCAGGCCTGTTGCACGATATCGGTAAAGTCGCCGAGGAAGAAAGCGAACTGTCGCACGCAATCCTGGGCATGAAACTCTGCGAAAAATACAAGGAAAATCCCGTCGTCTGCAATGCCGTCGGCGCCCACCACGATGAAATCGAGATGAACAATATCATCTCCCCAATCGTTCAGGCCTGCGATGCAATCTCAGGTGCCCGCCCCGGTGCCCGCCGCGAAATCCTCGAAAGCTACCTCAAACGTATCGGAGAGCTCGAAGATATCGCCATGGCGCACGAAGGGGTATCCAAAGCCTTCGCCATGCAGGCCGGCCGTGAACTGCGCGTCATCGTCGAAAGCGAAAAAGTCACAGATGCTTATGCCGATGATCTGGCTTTCCTGATTTCCCAGAAAATACAGGAAACTATGCAGTACCCCGGACAAATTAAAGTCACGGTAATCCGCGAAAAACGGGCAATCTCCTACGCCAGGTAATCCATTCGCCCGTTATCCCCCCCAGAGGTGGTGGGAAAAGTCCCTTTCGCCACCATATACAGCTTATGCTGCCAAATAATATTTTTTGGGGTTGTGTAAAAAGGACTTTTGGCGCCTTCGCTGCTAAATTAAAGGCCGGGGGCTTTTTACATAACCCCAGTAAATTTTTTGAGAGCCCCGTTTTCACTGATTTTGCTTCGCAAAATCAGTGAAAACGGGGCTCTCAAAAATATCATTTGGCGGCTTGCGCCGCCAAATGACCTGCCGAAGGCTCTTTACACATCCCCAGAACTTGTGAGACAGCCTTAAAAAATTTTATTCTGCCCAAAAGGCGGTAAAATGCTTTCTACACAACCTCTAATTGTTTTGAATGGACGTATATTATAATTATAATTTGGCGCACAGCGCCTAAAAAATACTTAAAGAACAGTCGCAACAACTCCGCTTTAGCCCTACCTACCCCAGGCACTCAAAACCTTTTTTATCCTTCATTGCCCCGAAGCATTCAAAACCTTCTTCCTATGCCGCTCTACGACAATCACGGCAGAATGATTAACTATGTGCGGATCGCCGTTACAGACCGCTGTAATCTTCGGTGCTTTTATTGTATGCCGGAAGAAGGTATCAACTATGTCCCCAAAAATGCGCTGCTCTCTTATGAGGAAATGATCCGCCTCACCGCCCTCCTTGTGCAGATGGGTATCGAAAAAGTCAGGATTACCGGCGGAGAGCCTTTCGTACGCCGGGATATGATGGATTTCCTGCGCGCCCTGAGTAGAATGGATGGCCTGAACGAAATCCATATCACGACTAACGGCACAACGACCGCTGCGCTCGTTCCCGAACTCAAATCGCTCGGAATCCGCTCGGTCAACTTAAGCCTCGACTCCCTCGACCGCGACAGGTTCTTCGAAATTACGCGCCGGGATGCTTTCCCCCAGGTAATGGATACCCTGGATGCTTTGCTGCAATACGACATAAAAACAAAGATCAACGCAGTCGTTATGGATGGTAAAAATACCGGGGATATCCTTAATATGGTCGAAATGGCCAGAGATAAGCCGGTCAGCATCCGTTTTATAGAAGAAATGCCTTTTAACGGCTCGGGCAAACAACACGCCCGGCTATCCTGGGACCACCGCCGCATCCTCGACCATATCCGCAGCGCTTACCCCGATATTGAAAAAATTCCAGATCCCCCTTTTTCTACCTCCTATAACTACAGGATACCAGGCTTCATGGGGAGTATCGGTATTATTGCCGCCTACTCCCGTACGTTCTGTGGTACCTGCAACCGCATCCGGATCACGCCGCAGGGTATGCTCAAAACCTGCCTCTATGACGATGGCGTATTCAATATCCGCGACCTGATGCGGGCTGGTGCCACGGATAACCAATTACAGGAAACCTTCCTCCAGGCCCTCGGCAATCGCGCAAAAGATGGTTGGGAAGCTGAGAAAAACCGTAAATTTGGCCTTCCTGTCCAGGAATCCATGTCCACCATTGGAGGATAACCCAAACCTGAACGATCTGTTTTACTATGGCAAAAAAGCGCTTAACCGAAGAGCAACCGCTCCAAAATAATATCCTGATCACCCCAGAATCCGATACCAGTTTGTCGCCAACCCGGCACACCGGACTTCGTATCAAAAAAATTCCCAAAGCATCTGCCGGAGCACCCGCAGTCAAAGCATCCCTCTACCATTCCGCTAAATATCTGACACCTGGAAATGTGGGCAAAATCATGTTCAGGCTCAACCAAAAAGGGGGTGTTGACTGCCCGGGATGCGCATGGCCGGATCCGGATGACGAACGTTCAAAATTAGGCGAATACTGTGAAAACGGGGTCAAAGCTATCGCCGAGGAAGCTCAGAAAAAAAGCATCGGAAGGGATTTTTTCGCCACACATCCCGTCGCTGAACTCCTCTCCTGGTCAGATTTCCAGCTCGGTAAATCCGGTAGGTTGGCCGAACCGCTCCTCCTACGCGATGGAACGACGCACTATGAGCCAATTTCCTGGGACGACGCTTTCCAATTAATCGCTACCGAACTACAGCGCCTTAAATCTCCCGACGAAGCGGTTTTTTATACCTCCGGCCGTACAAGTAACGAAGCAGCCTTCCTCTATCAACTCTTCGTCCGGGCTTTCGGGACAAATAACCTCCCCGATTGTTCTAATTTGTGCCACGAGGCTTCAGGGGTGGCCATGCGCACAACCCTGGGATCCGGGAAAGGTACCGTTGCGCTATCTGACTTCCATGAAGCAGACCTCATCCTGTGCTTTGGCCAGAACCCCGGCACAAACCACCCACGGATGCTGTCCGCACTCGAAAAATGTAAAAAAAACGGGGGCAAAATCATCGCTGTCAACCCCCTCGTCGAACCAGGGCTTTTGCGCTTTGACAACCCCCAAACATTAAAAGGAATACTCGGCAGCGGCACTCCGCTCGCCGATCTCTACCTGCAAGTCAAAATCAATGGCGATATCGCCCTGCTCAAAGCCATACTCCTCCTGCTCCTGTATGCAGAAAAAAGCAACCCGGGAAGCGCTTTCGATATGGACTTCGTCTTGCACAAAACCGAAGGCTACGAAGCTTTCGCAACGGAATTGCAAAGCCACGATTTTAACGACCTCGCAGAAGCCTCAGGTGTCACACGTGCAGATATCAAAAAAGCCGTGGCCATGATCGCAAAGGCTAAAAAAATAATCGTCTGCTGGGCAATGGGCCTCACCCAGCATTTCAATGGGGTAAATAATGTGAAAGAAATCATTAACCTGCTCCTTGCTAAAGGCGCAATCGGAAAACCCGGCGCCGGAGCCTGTCCCGTCCGGGGACATAGCAATGTTCAAGGCGACAGGACAATGGGCATCTGGGAATCCCCATCCCCCCAATTCCTGGACGCGCTCGAAAAAACATTCGGCTTTACACCACCCAGGCATAATGGCTATTCAACCGTTGAAGCCATCCAGGCAATGTACGAGGGGAAGGCTTCCGTCTTCTTTGGCCTGGGCGGTAACTTCCTCTCCGCGTCACCAGATACTTACCGCACTGCCGAAGCGCTGCGCCGTTGCTCCCTTACCGTCCATGTTTCGACCAAGCTCAACCGCAGCCACCTTATCCATGGACGCCAGGCCCTTATCCTGCCCTGCCTCGCCCGAACCGATCGCGATATTCAAAAAGATGGGGAGCAATTCGTCAGCACGGAAAACTCCATGGCAGTGGTGCAAATGTCCAAAGGGGTCATCAACCCGGCATCTAAGCACCTGCTCAGCGAACCCGCTATTATCGCCCGCTTAGCTAAAACGGTCCTTAATGGCCGATTCTCAATTGATTGGGATGGCTTCTACGCCAACTACGATAATATCCGAAATACTATCGAACGCGTTATCCCAGGTTTCGAAAATTATAATGAAAGGGTCCGAAAACCCGGTGGCTTCTACCTGCCTAATCCCCCCAAGGACCAAATATTCCCCACCGATTCGGGCAAGGCGAAATTCTCTGTCGTTCCTGTCCCCAAAACTACAATCCCGGATGGCCACTTTATTATGATGACGATCAGGAGCCACGATCAGTTCAATACCACCATCTATGGCCTCGATGACCGTTATCGGGGTGTATTCAACGAACGCCGGGTGTTGCTGATCAATAAAAAAGATATGCAGGCACTTGGCTTTAAGGCAAAACAGGCCGTTAACCTTATCAGCGAGTATAATGGTACGGTTAGAAAAGCAGAGAATTTTTTGCTCGTGCCTTATAATATCCCGCGCCAGTGTACGGCTACTTATTTCCCCGAAGCCAATGTACTCGTAGCGCTCGATGCCTTCGACCCGGAAAGCAAAACACCCGCATCTAAAATGGTGTTCATCAGGATAGAAGCTGTTGATACCCCCAAAGCCGGTGGTAGCACCCGGCTAACCTGAAAATTTATTGTATGAGCCAATCCTTCACTCATCTGGATGCGGCAGGAAATCCCCTGATGGTTGATGTCGGGGAAAAAGTGCCCACCCGGCGCACCGCAGTCGCCCAGGCAATCGTCCTGCTGGACGAAGCTATCCTCGACCTGCTGGAAAAGGATGAAATACATACCCGAAAAGGACCCGTCTTCCAAACGGCGATCCTGGCAGGGATCATGGCCGCAAAGAAAACCGGCGAATTAATCCCACTCTGCCATCCGCTGGGCCTGGACAATTGCCAGATCACAATCCAACTCAACGAGGCCCGGGAGGTACGTATCCTTTGTACCGCCAGCGTTACAGCAAAAACAGGCGTAGAGATGGAAGCACTTACAGGAGCTTCTGTTGCAGCCCTCACGGTCTATGATATGGCAAAAGCCTTTTCCCATAATATTCTTATCAAAGAAATCTGTCTTATAGAAAAAACAGGGGGCAAAAGGGATTTTAAAAGGGAAGCAACGATCTGATTATGGATACTCCTGCACGATCAAATGGGGGCCTTCCCCATAAAAAACACACGGATATACCCCGGGCAGAATATGGGGCATTCCATCGAAGCGAATGGGCTTTCATCGGTGCCCCCTGCGATACCATCCGGAAATTAGCTACCGATCTCTGCTCGGCCTTATCACATAAGTACCAAATAGCGTATGCCGATGCAGACCATCAAAGCGCAGCAAAAGAAAGTGGGCAGGATATCCCTCTTACCTTCCAGGATTCTGGCACCACCATGGAATATACGGATAAAATCCTTTTCCACCGATTTGATTACCGCTCAAAAGCCAGTGCCGTCGCGCTGAGGTATTTCTTCTCCGACCAGGATCTCGTGCTTGTCAACGGCAACCACTTCTCCGCCAAACGTCAAATCGTCATTCTCGATCCACGAAAGGAAGCATCCCTGCAGAAAAAAACCGACCGCCTTAATACGGTAGATTTAATCTTGCTGACCGAAGAGGCCCCTACCCCCTACCCCTTCCTGGTTGATCACCTCTCAGCAACCGGACAGCCAATGCCACCAACACTCATGCTCAGCGATCTTCCTGCTATCGCCGACTGGATAGATGGGGCAATGGCAAAGCGTACCCCTCCACTTTATGGTTTGGTGCTGGCCGGGGGGAAAAGCACAAGAATGGGTCATGACAAAAGCCTGATTGACTATCACGGCATGCCGCAAAGGGATTATGCAGCAAAATTACTGGGTCAGGTCTGCGAAAAGGTTTTCATCTCCTTGCGGCATGATCAGGAGGATACCATCGAAAGCCAGACCCCCTGTATTACCGATAGCTTTCTACATCTGGGCCCGCTGGGTGCGCTGCTGTCTGCTTTTCGCGAGCATCCGAATGTGGCCTGGCTGGTAATTGCCTGCGACCTGCCTCTGCTCGATTATGCAACAATCCAGTATCTGGTAAACCAGCGTTGTACCAGTGCAATAGCCACTGCATTCAACAGCCCGGTCAACCAACTGCCCGAACCCCTTGTCGCTATATGGGAGCCTCAAAGCTATCCCGTGTTGCTACAGTTCCTCGCACAGGGCTATTCCTGCCCCAGAAAAACGCTCATCAACTCCAGGGTGCACCTACTCGATCCACCGGAGGCTAAGGCCCTTTTAAATGTCAATTTTCCTGCCGAGTTGGAGGAGGCCCAAAGTATAATCGAAAAACAGCTATCGAAAGAATAAGTACCTTTTCCATTCCCTATTCCTTTTTTATCGAAAAAAGAGGAGGCTGTAAGGTGTTGAAGGTCGTAAGGGCCTGATAGGCCGCACCAAGCTCCAGGATAGGGCCTTCTCCATAGAGATTGCCGAGAAGGGTAATCGAAGAAGGACGGCCCTTGTCGTCAAGCCCGGTAGGTAAAGCAAGGGCAGGATGGCCGGTAAGATTGGTGATTAAGTTCTGCCGGCTGCCCCCGGGCGGGACGAGGATAACATCAAAATCCTGCATGACGACGTGCATTTCCTCGATCAACAGCGTGCGGTGCCGGTTTGCCTGAAGATATTCCGCAGCGGGGATAAACCTGGACTGCCGAAGGGAATTCGCCCTTGACCCACTGTGCTGTTCCTCCAGGTCGTCAACCCTTCCGCTCCGGATAAGTTCATCAAAAAATGCACCCGATTCGGCCCGCAGGATCGCATCGAAAGCAGCAAAAGGAAAGTCAACGGGTAACTGTACTTCCTTAAGGTGTATGCCCAGGCTGCGGAATACCTCCAGTGCCTTGAGATTGTTTGCCCCTGCACTGGAACTGTCCTTCTCAAAAACCTGCCGGACATAACCGACTTTCAAAGTAGAAATATCCCTTCCTGCCATAAAATTGAACGGGGCATCCAAAGCACAGCGATCTTTAATATCTTTTCCCCTGATCACATCCAGTACCAGGGCACAATCCAGTGCATCACGACAAATCGGCCCAACCTTATCCATTGACCACGAAAGCGTCATCACCCCTGCACGGCTGACCCGTCCGAAAGTCGGGCGCAAACCCGTTACCCCACATCGGGCTGACGGCGCAACAATAGAACCCAAAGTTTCCGTTCCGATTGCAAAGGCACATAACCCGGCTGCCAATGCCGCTGCCGACCCCGCAGATGACCCACTCGCCCCTTGAAGTGTGTCCCAGGGGTTGTTCGTACGGCCACCAAACCAAACATCCCCGCGTGCCAGAGATCCCGAACTTACTTTCGCCAGCAGTACCGCACCTGCGGTATCCAAACGCGCAATTACCGTAGCCGTATGGTCCAGCATCTGGCCCTGGTAGGGCCTCGCGCCCCAGGTCGTCGGATGATCGGGCAAGGCCATTAAATCCTTTACCATATAAGGGATTCCGTGCAGCGGCCCCAGGTACCGCCCTTCCGCAATGGCCCGATCCGCACGCCGTGCCTGATCGAGCGCACGCCCTTCCAGCAGCGTCACCACAGCATGCAGCATCGGATCATAACGCTTTATACGCTCCAGGTAAATACGGGTAAGTGCTTCCGACGTAATCTTTCGGCTACGGACCAGGGCAGAGAGTTTCGAAACCGGGAAAAAAGCCAGTGCCTCCGGGTTGTCCGGCAACACAGGTACTTCAGGTAGCCCCCATTCAGCAGCCGGACCCGGTACGGGCATTTCAAAACCCTCCGGCCGGGGATCAAAATATAATGCCGGCGCCACCCGGTAATCCAGTTCAAAACGCTGCATCGAATCATACCCGCTTAAATTTTCACCCAGATACCGATACATCGTATCAATTTGCGCCCTTGAAAATTCCATCCCGATCACCCGCTGGGCAGCAGCGACGTCCTGCCTCGAAAATGCAGGATGCCGATAATGGCTACAGCCAAAAAGAATACCCATCAGACATACAGCAGAAAAAACCTTTTTATCCATGGTCTCGATAATTTCACTACACAGAAAAAAACGGGGATTTCTCTTAAATATATTTTACTGCATAGAGCGGTATAAATTTTTCCGCCGGGGGTGAAGAGACGACCTTTATGGCCGATATGCAACAACAACACCAGGAAAAAGTCCATGCTCTGAAGGTAAATTACACCATAAACCAAGCATTTTATCCCCTTTATATTTCAAAGCAAGGAAAAAATCCCCATATTTAGGTTAAATTTTTCATCATGTTTATTCCTTCAAAAAATCAATTTCCTTTCGCTGGCATACTGGCAGCCATTTTCTTTGCTCTATCCGGTATGCTCACCCCTGTTACGGCTCAGCAAACGGGGAAAAAACCGACCGTTGCCGAAAAGGTTGATCCCTTTATCGGAACAGGGGCACACGGCCATGTCTATCCCGGGGCGACTGTACCTTTTGGAATGGTACAACTCAGCCCAGATAATGGTACCCAGGGTTGGGACTGGTGCGCAGGATACAACTACAGCGATACCATTATTACCGGTTTCAGCCATACACATCTAAGCGGGACCGGTATTGGAGACTTATGTGATGTGCTCATTATGCCCACTACGGGTGCAAAAGATCTAAAAACCCTGGTTAAAAATCCAAAGGAAAAACCTTATGTGTCCAGCTTTTCCCATCAAAATGAAAAAGCAAGACCAGGATATTACGAGGTCCTGCTCAACAACGGAATCCGTGCAGAACTAACGGCCTCAACTTACTGCGGGGTACATCGCTATACCTTTCCGGCGGTTTCCAAACCTTCCCTGGTTATTGACCTGTCGTTTGCGATCAACTGGGACCGACCAATGGCCACGCGCCTTCAAGTTGTCAACGACACCCTCATTACCGGATACCGCCACTCTGCGGGCTGGGCCAAAGACCAGCGCCTATATTTCGCAATTTCGTTCAGTGTGCCGGTCAAAGAATTCCAATTATTTGATGCAGAATGGAAAAGCAGCTCGATTACCCCAACGGGCGAGGGCTCCCGTATTCAGTGCTTCTTTAACAGCCCACAGAACCGGCAGCTCGTTGTCAGGACCGCCCTGTCTTCTGCAAGTGTAGAAGGGGCACTCGCCGGGTTAAAAGAAATCCAGGGGCAAAATTTTGAGCAAGTACGCCAGGCAGCAACGCAGCAATGGGTCAGGGAACTCGAAAAAATAAAAGTCCACAGCTCAGACAAAGCTCTGGAAACCCTCTTTTATACCTCCCTTTACCGCACTGCACTCGCCCCTGTACAATACTCGGACGCCCTCGGAGCGTATAAAGGACCCGATGGAAAAATTCACCATAACAAGCCATTCAAACGCTATGATATTTTTTCCCTCTGGGATACTTTCCGCGCCGCAAACCCCCTCTATACCATCACCCAACCCGATAAAGTCAACGATATGATTGCTTCCCTGCTCGACCATTTCGGCACCTCCGGCCTACTTCCCGTCTGGTCTCTGCTGGGTAATGAAACAAATACCATGACTGGCTACCATGCCGTTCCCGTGGTCGTGGATGCCTGGATGAAAGGATATCGCGGGTTCAATCCCGACACCGCGCTCACCGCATTACTCACCAGCGCCATGCAAAACATCCGGGGCTCCAACCACTACCGGGACTATCAATACATCCCCTATGAACTCGACGGCCAGTCCGTCACTAAAACGCTGGAGTACGCTTTTGACGACTGGTGTATCGCGCAAATGGCCAAAGCCAACGGCAAAAAAGACATCGCTGAAAAATTCGAACGCCGGGCGCAATCCTATCGCAACCTGTTTGACCCCTCTACCGGATTTATGCGTGCCAAGCTCAAAGACGGAACCTGGAAAAGTCCTTTCGACCCTAAATTTTCGGACCACAATTTCGAAGTAGCAGAATATACTGAAGGGAATGCATGGCAGCACTCCTGGTTTGTCCCACATGATATTTACGGGCTGATTGACCTCCATGGCGGCGATCAGCGCTTTGTTGCGAAACTCGACCAGCTCTTTACGGAAAGTTCCGAAATATCAGGCGAAAACACCTCGGCAGATATTTCCGGCCTGATCGGCCAGTATGCCCATGGCAACGAACCAAGCCACCATATCGCCTATATGTATAATTATGCTGGCGCCCCCTGGAAAACACAAGCACAGGTGCGCAATATTCTCTCCACCCAGTATAATACTACCCCGGAAGGACTTTGCGGCAATGAAGACTGTGGACAAATGTCCGCCTGGTACGTATTCAGTGCCCTCGGATTTTATCCGGTCAATCCTGCATCAGGGGTTTATGTCATCGGTAGCCCTACCATTGACCAGGCAGATATCGCCGTCCCGGGCGGGGGTACCTTCCGCATCCGCGCGAAAAACAATAGCCCCAAAAACGTATACGTGCAATCTGCAAAACTCAATGGCAAACCCCTGCTGCGCAGCTATATCCTGCACCAGGAAATTATGCAGGGCGGCAGTCTCGAATTAACCATGGGCCCCGAACCCAACCTCCGGCTCTGGACATCGAAAACTGAACGGCCACACCAGGGCATATCCATAAAACCTTAAACGTCATACGCTGACGCATCATAAAGTTGTGGGGGCGCCTCGTCTGAACATAGCGGGCGTCCCAACATAAAATTTACTTTTATTAAAGGCGCCACAAAGTTTCATTTCCTATCAATTTTTGCACTAAATTGCGGGCACAAATTGTTTTAACAATAGTTATATCAAAAGATTTGCCCGATGAAGCCCAAAGTGTTGGCCACATATATAGACCATACCCTATTAAAACCTGACTGCTCCGAATCTGAAATCCAACAATTATGCGAAGAAGCAATGCATTACGGATTCGCCTCAGTATGTGTACCCCCCTTTTACGTCAATAAAGCCACACAACTCATCCGAAAGGACGAGTCCCAATCTGTGCGGGTCACGACCGTTATCGGATTCCCCCTGGGCTATTCCAATACCCCGGCCAAAGTCGAAGAAATCAAAAAGGCCGTTGATGAGGGTGCTGATGAGGTGGATGCTGTCATTAATTTCTGTGCCGTAAAAAATAAACATTGGAGCTATGTGGAAAACGATATTGACAGCATGTGCACTGCCGCACGTCTGCGGGGGAAAAAGATAAAAATCATCCTGGAAACAGCCATTCTGGATCAGGAAGAAATCGTACGTCTGATGGGTATCCTCCTGGCCATACAACCAGATTTCGTGCGGACATCCACCGGATTCAATGGCGCCGACACCAGCCATGAAGTTGTGCAACAGCTACGTCAGCTCGCCGGAGCTAAAATGCAGATCAAAGCGTCGGGGGACATCCACTCCTTTGAACGGGCACTGTCGCTTATCGAAGCAGGGGCCAACCGCATCGGCACCACTGCGGGAGTCCAGCTCATGCGGGGCACAAAGGGCTAAAATTCGGGCAAAGCCCAATTTTTTCTTTATATTTGCCCCTAAATCAAGTGCCTATGCTCCGCTGCATCGTCGTTCCGTTATGCTTCTTCCTGCTCTGTACTGTGCTGCATGGGCAGGCTACGACCAATGTTAATATCCGCTTTTTCGCCACTCCCGAGGTGGATCGGATCATGCAGGGTTACACCAGCACAAACCGGGCCACAACTACAGTAAGGGGCTGGCGGCTCCAGATCCTTTCTACCAGTGACCGGGAAAGGATGGAAGAGACCCGCAATAGCTTCCGGATGCAATTCCCATACATACCTGTCTCCTATATCCATAACCGGCCTTACTATTTGTTAAGGGTAGGGGCTTTTACTGACCAACGGGATGCAATCAGGATTCAATACCTCATCCGTCCGTTTTTTCCCTCCACTTACCTCGTACAGGATAATGAAATCAAGGTCACAGAACTTTTCGATGCTTTTTAACGCCGCAGCAATATGTTAGGTAGGCTTGGCAGCACCCGGAGTTTAGATTGGCCCACCCTTTCGATCTATATCGGTATGGTCGCTCTGGGGTGGCTCATGATTTATGCCGTCACCCTTCCTGAAGTCGAGAAGGTAGGTTTCATCAAATCTGCTGCGGGAAAGCAATTGATCTGGATGGTTATCTCGTTTTTTGCGCTCGCCTTGATTTATTCAATTGACTGGAAATTCTGGCAGGTCTTTGCTTACCTGATTTATAGCCTTTCCATCATTTCATTGATTGGCGTACTAATTTTTGGCCAAAATATTAAGGGGGCAACCTCCTGGTATGCATTCGGGGGCTTCTCCATCCAGCCTTCGGAATTCGCCAAGTTCGGTACCGCACTGGCGCTGTCGGCCTATCTCGGGACGTTTAAAATTTCCATGAAAAATTTTACCCACCAGATTACAGCCTTCGCAATAATCGCAGTGCCCCCGGCATTCATTCTTCTCCAGCCGGATATGGGCTCTGCTATCGTTTTCCTGTCGTTCATGATAGCCTTATATAGGGAGGGGTTGTCGCCAGTGTATTTTTGGGCAGGCAGCTTACTCGCAGGCAGCCTGATCCTCGGTTTTATCTATGATCCGATTATCATCGCTATCGGTATGGCCACAATCGCCATGGCGATCCTTGCCTATTATCAAAGCGCGTCAAAATACTGGCTTGCCGGGGTTTTGGTAGCTATAATAGCGGCAGTATATGCCATCCAGACAAAAATCGTCCCGGCTTTTTCAGTTGCTATTGGCGCGTTCGTGGTCTTTTCACTCCTCGCCATTTATCACTGGGCAAGAAAAGGCCCGAGGCTTACCCTTCCTTTAGGGGTTACCCTGGTCGTCTGTTGCGGTATCTCTTTTGCTTCTAATTATGCCTTCAACAATTTTTTGAAGCCACACCAAAAAGACCGGATCAACGTCTGGCTCAATCCGGAAAAATGTGATCCCCGCGGTTCCCTATACAACCTCATGCAGTCTAAAATGGCCATAAGCTCCGGCGGTTTTTGGGGGAAAGGTGTTTTCCAGGGCAAAATGACCAAGCTGAATTATGTGCCGGAACAATCCACAGACTTTATCTTTTGCACAGTTGGCGAGGAACATGGGTTCATCGGGAGTTTCGTTATTATTGCGCTGTTCACGGCTCTAATCCTGCGTCTCACGGTGATTGCCGAGCGCCAACGCTCTACTTTTTCAAGGGTATATGCGTATGCACTCGCAGGAATTTTCTTTATCCACTTCCTGGTAAATATCGGTATGACGATGGGCCTGGTCCCAATTATCGGCATCCCCCTTCCTTTTATCAGTAAGGGAGGGTCTGCCCTGCTCAGCTTTTCTATTATGATTGGCGTACTCTTAAAATTAGACAGGCACCGCTATAACGTTTGATCCCTTTTCCTCCAGGCCCGGGGGATACCTGCCCGATCCTCAACTAATACGGCTATACGTTTCAACCTGTGAAACAAGATGGCAAACACCCAGCGCACCAGGTAGCAAAACCCTCAAAAGGCATAATATTTTTTTCATGTTTAGCTTTAATATCGAACATCGGGATACTGGCAGTAGTGCGAGGGCAGGAAGGATTACCACTGCCCACGGAGAAATAGCAACGCCTATTTTTATGCCAGTAGGGACTGCCGGAACGGTCAAAGGCGTGCATCAGTATGAACTCGCCGAAGAAGTTGGTGCCCAAATTATCCTGGGGAATACCTACCACCTTTATCTGAGGCCGGGAACGGAAATCCTGCAAAAAGCCGGAGGGCTGCACCGTTTTAACGGTTGGGAAAGACCCCTGCTCACCGATAGTGGAGGATATCAGGTCTATTCATTGAGCCACCGTCGAAAAATCAGCGAGGAGGGCGTTATTTTCCATGCACATATTGATGGGTCGCGCCATCTTTTCACACCGGAGCGGGTCATGGATATCCAGCGGCAAATCGGTGCCGATATCATTATGGCTTTTGATGAATGTACCCCCTACCCTTGCGATTATGCCTACGCCAAACAATCCATGGCGCTGACCCACCGATGGCTTGAACGGTGTTGCCAAAGATTCGACCAAACAGAGGGCCTCTATGGCTATGGACAAACGCTCTTCCCTATCGTTCAGGGAAGTACATATCCCGACCTGAGGCGTCACTCCGCGGAATTTGTAGCTGCCTTGGAAAGGCCCGCAAATGCTATCGGCGGGCTCTCCGTTGGCGAACCCGCAGCGGAAATGTACGCTGTCACCGAACAGGTGTGCGCCATCCTCCCTTCAGATAAGCCCAGATATCTCATGGGCGTAGGTACACCCGCCAATATCCTCGAATGTATCGCCCTCGGCGTAGATATGTTTGATTGTGTCCTCCCCTCCCGAAATGCCCGACACGGGATGCTGTTCACCCGTAATGGGATTATCAATATCAAAAACCGAAAATGGCAGGATGATTTTAGCCCAATTGATGAGGAAAGCCCCTGCAGGAGCAGCCGCTTCTACAGTAAAGGCTATCTGCGGCATCTTATCCATAACCAGGAAATCCTCGGGGCACAAATTGCGACCTTGCACAACCTCAGTTTCTATCTGTGGCTTGTCGGGGAAGCCCGCAGGCAAATTCAGGAAGGCCGTTTTATGACCTGGAAAAACCAGATCATACCTGCACTGAGCCAAAGGATTTAGCTAATTTTGTCCTGTAAATTCAACAAATGCTCAAAACACTCGACCGGTATATCATCTTGAAGTACCTCGCTACTTTCTTCTTCACGGTACTGATCATTACCATGATAGGGGTCATTATTGACTTCAGCGAAAAGGTCGAAAAATTCATCGAGGAACCAATTACTATCGCCGAGATCATCGGCGAGTACTATCCAAGCTTCATCCTCTACCTTGCAGGGCTGTTGTGGCCGCTCTTCTGCCTGATGGCCGTCATTTTCTTTACCTCGCGGATGGCCTATAATTCAGAAATCATCTCCATACTCAATGCCGGGATCAGCTTTAACCGCCTGCTCCGGCCTTATATGGTGGCTGCTGGCTTGCTCACCGGTATCTACCTGCTGGGGGCCCATTTCCTGATCCCCTGGGGCAACGGGCACATGTTCCGTATCCTGCATACCTATATCAGCAAAAACGAAGACAAGGCGAAGGTCCGCGATATCCACCTGTTTATCGCACCGAATACAACTGCGTTCATCGGTTATTACTCCAAAGGCGACAGTACCGCGAGAGACTTCCGCATCGAAGTATTTGACAGCGCGAGGCTTAAACAAGTACTCAAAGCCGATCGTGCCGAATGGCAAAAGAACACCCTAAAATGGCGAATCTACGATTATGAAATACGTACCTTCGATGGTATGCGGGAGCAGTTTGACACAAAAATCGGCCAGCAATTCGATACCCTGCTCAATATCGGGCCTGAAGATTTTATTGACTATGCCAGCCAGCAAAATATGATGTCCACCCCTGCACTATTGCACCATATCCATAAGCAGGAAGTCCGTGGCGCCGGTAATACAGGAAAGTATCTCCTTGAATTCCACCGAAGAAATGCCGAACCGTTCACCATTTTTATCCTCACGATTATCGGTATGACCATCGCAGCCAGAAAAATCAGAGGTGGAGTCGGCTTGCATCTGGCACTCGGTATCGGTATCGGGGCAATCTATATCTTCTTCTCCAAATTCGCCTCCACTTTTGCGCTGGGAAGCAACCTGCCTGTCTGGTTGGGTGCATGGACGCCCAATATCCTCTTCGCTGCCGTGGCCGCTTTCTTCTTCAGAAGAGCCCAGAAATAAGCATTCAAGTTTTTGGACTTTTCACCCTTCCGGAACCATATTTTTCAAAATGGAATGGATTCATGTATAATCCACAGAAAAACAATCTGTTTTAATGGGGTATGGCTTCTTCCCTATACCCATGAACATCTGTTCAATTCTACAAAAAACAATTCTTTCATTTTTTATTGAAAAAATTAAAAACAGTAAATAAAGAAAAAAATGCCATATATAATTGTTTATCAATGCTCTGAATATTTTTATTTTTTTAAAAATCAAAATGAAAAGATAACCTACAAAAAAACGAGTCTATTTTCTTGCATTTTGTTGAATATAAATCTACCTTTGGTTCAACAAACGGCCTTATTAGCCAAAACACCCTAAACAATCTAACAGCCATGTCACAAATCGAATTCGAAACCAGGTTCTATCAGATGAGTACCATTTTGCATGCCTTCGCGTTCAACTTGACCAAGAACATGGAAGATGCCAAGGATTTATACCAGGAAACAGCATATAGGGCAATGACCAACATGGATAAGTTCCGCCCGGGCACAAACTTGAAGGCGTGGCTGTTCACAATCATGAAAAATATCTTCATCAACAACTACCGCAAAAAAGTCAAATCCAATACAATCGTCGATGTAACTGACAATCTCTACTATATCAATTCCGGCGATGTAGCAATTTCCAACCGTGCAGAATCCAATATCCTTATGGAAGAACTGGTAGAAATGATAGAAAAACTCGACGAAAGTATCCGCGTACCATTCCTGATGCACTATCAGGGATATAAATACCAGGAAATCGCGGATCACCTCGACCTCCCGCTTGGAACGGTCAAGAGCCGTATCTTCTTCGCACGGAAAGAACTCAAGGATGTAATTCAGGCACGATATACCAATATGGTGCTCAACCTGGCGGACGAAGTATGACCGACACCGGTGAAATATAAGGGACATAAAGCTCTTTCTGTCCTTTCTGTACCCGTATCCATGGCAGAAAAATATAAATAGTTGGCTTATGTACCCCCAGCCTACTCCGGAGGGCTTTCGAAGTGCCTTATACGCCTGGCACAAGGGGGTACACCGCCCGATGCCATGGAAAGGCGAAAAAGACCCCTACCGGATTTGGCTCTCGGAAATCATCCTCCAGCAAACCCGCGTGGATCAGGGCAGGTCTTACTACGAAAAGTTTATCACGGTATTCCCCAATATCCAGGCACTGGCCACAGCCGATGAAAATGCGGTATTAAAACTTTGGGAAGGGCTGGGCTACTACTCCCGCGCCCGCAATCTGCTCCGCTGCGCACAAGTCATCCACCAACAATTCAACGGGCAATTCCCCAATACGCTACAGGGACTCCTTCAGTTACCCGGTATAGGCCCTTATACAGCAGCAGCTATCGCTTCTTTCGCGTTCCAGCTCCCGGTACCCGCAATAGACGGTAATGTCGAGCGGATCTTATCCCGGATCTGGGGCATTGAAATACCCATTGATACCCCTCAGGGAAAAAAACAACTTTCCCTGCTGGCAAATACGCTTGTTGACCCAACCCACCCGGATCAATTTAACCAGGCGATGATGGACTTTGGCGCTGTCCAATGTATGCCGCGCAAACCACTCTGCGAAAAATGCCCCTTCCGGCAGTGCTGTACGGCTCACCTCAATGCGAAAACCAACTCATTCCCCATAAAAAGCAAAAAAAACGAAAAAAAGTCGCGCTACTTTCATTACCTCGTATTGATGGCAGGAGATGAAGTGTTCGTCCGTCAACGCCCGAAAGGGGATATATGGGCCGCGCTCTGGGAATTTCCATTGATAGAACTGCCTTCGATAGAGATCTCCCCCGAAAAGCTAAAAGCCACTAGCGCACTACTGCAGCAACTGCCACAAGCCATCCTGACCCATAGCTCCAAAACATACCGGCAGACGCTTACCCATCAACAAATCGCCGCCCGATTCTGGGTATTTCAAATTGATTCAGACCTTCCATTACAAATAGACAATGAATGGCATCGTATCCACTGGAAATCCCTCAAGGATATTGCCCTTCCGGGAATTATCAGATCCTACCTCGAAGATAAAAGTTTATCGCTTCATTTTCTGTGATTTATCCTCAATCTATTCCTAAAACTCCTTCGTTTACCGGGGGAACAAAACCTAAAAAACCGCCGGAAGCGGATTGATTTTCGTCGTAACTTGCCACAGTAAATATTTTGTATCACTTAATCACAGCAAAAATGGTAAACAAAGTTATCCTCATTGGCAACCTGGGAAAAGATCCCGAAGTACGCCGCCTCGAAAGTGGCGCAGTAGTCGCCAAATTTTCAATCGCTACGTCGGAAAGCTATCGCGATAAAGATGGCAACTGGCAGGAACAAACAGAATGGCACGATATCGTCGTATGGCGTGCCCTCGCCGAACGCGCAGAGCAATCGCTGAAAAAAGGAATGACGATTTATCTGGAAGGAAAACTGACCCATCGTACCTGGCAGGATCAGGAAGGCAAAAACAGAAAAACGACCGAAGTTGTCGCAGATTACTTCCGCATACTTGACCGGAAACAAGGGGGGCATCAGTCTGGTACAGCACAGCCGGCCGAACCTTCTTATGAATCAGATGGGGCACAAGAAAACGACTTACCCTTCTAAATCCTTTGTCTCATTGACCCCATCTGCAGCAATGCGACTTATTTGGCTATGTACCCCCCGATACGCCTTTGGCATAAGGACAGGGTACATAGCCGACCCAAATTCTTCATCCCTTCCCCTGCTTTTCTCTCATACCACAACTTTATTTTTCCCAACAAAAAATTTCCCCTTCATTTTTCCGTTTCCAAGGGAAAACATACCGAGTATGCTTAAACCACTATTGACCATATTGACCTGCGCTACCCTGTTGACTACCGCATGTGAAAACAGGCAGGATCTGCCTAAGCCACGTGCGTATCCAAAAATCGTTTATCCCAAACGCGGCTATCTGACTTATACCAATCCGGAATGCCCGTTTAGCTTCGGGTACCCACAATATGCAGATATTGTACGCGACAGTACCCACTTCAACGACCCGCTCTACAACGACTGCTGGTTCGATATATTCGTACCGGACTTCGACTGCAGGTTATATTGCAGCTATTACCAAATCGGCAAAGAAAAAACCCTCGAAGAACTCAAAGCAGATGCGTTTGAAATGGCCGACTGGCACAATAAAAAAGCAAATTACATCGAGGAACAAAGGATACAGCGCGGAGACGACCTGCAGGGTATTGCATTTCGCATAGAAGGACCTGCGGCTACCCCTTTTGAATTTTACCTGACCGACAACAAAACCCACTTCTTTCGCGGTGCGCTATACTTCAATACGCAAATCAATACTGATTCGCTCGCACCTTTGTACAATTTTGTCCTCGAAGATATTGCCCGTTTAATAGAAACTTTTGAATGGCGTAACTAGACTTACTCCAGAATTATGTGAAAAAGCCCCGGCCTGTCATGGAGCTGTCCGAAGAGTATTCTGCCGCCTTCAGCAGCCAAAGGAGTTGTGAGACAGCCTCAAAAAAGCATTATGAGGCTGTCTCATAAGTATGAGGTTGTCTAAAAAGCATGAAGTTGTCTAAAAATTATTCCGCCGCCTACGCCGCCAAAGGACAAATGAAGGCCTCCGGCCTTTTTACACAACCCCATTAAATTTTTCAGAGCCGCGTTTTCAACGATTTTGCGAAGCAAATCGTTGAAAACGCGGCTCTGAAAAAATATTGTTTGGCGGCGTAAGCCGCCAAAGGACGTGCCGGAGGCTTTTTACAGAACCCCATAAAATTTCTTATAACGCCGCTTTTGATGATTTTGCTTCGCAAAATCATCAAAAGCGGCGTTATAAGAAATTATTCTTTGGCGGCGCAAGCCGCCAAAAGCCTTTCGGGACAGCCCCATAATAGATTATAGCGTTGTGCGAAAAGACCTTTGACCTTTGCAACCTTCGGCGGCAAAAGGGGCTTTTTGCACAACCCCAGGAAATAAAAATTCTCACCGAAAGCGGGGCATTATCTCTTATACAACCCCGATCCAGGTTATTATTTAGAGATTACCGGGCTCCCGGATACCAAAATATCGTAAGACAGAACAAGGCCACAATCACCTGTAGCTGCTCATGTAAAAATCTTATTCGAAATCGCCGATACCCTCTTCATCAGTTGCGATTGCCCTCGGCTTCAAAGCTTCGGGATTACCCAGGAGCTTTTCCTTGATCTTCAGCTCGATTTCCCTTGCCATTTCCGGGTTATCTTCCAGAAATTGTTTTGCGGACTCCCGTCCCTGGGCAATTTTAGCCCCGCTGTAGCTATACCACGCACCACTTTTCTGGATGATCTCGTGATCCACCCCTAAATCCACGATCTCGCCACTTTTGGATATCCCCTGCCCAAACATAATATCGAATACTGCAGTACGGAAAGGAGGCGCAAGCTTGTTTTTCACCACCTTAACCTTTACCTGGTTGCCGACTACATTGCCGTCTTTATCTTTGAGGCCAGAGCCGGACTTACGGATATCCAGGCGTACCGATGCGTAAAATTTCAAGGCATTACCCCCGGTAGTCGTCTCCGGATTACCGAACATCACACCGATTTTCTCACGCAACTGGTTGATAAATACGCAGCAGCAGTTCGTACGACCTATCGTACCCGTCAGCTTTCGCATCGCCTGCGACATAAGCCGTGCCTGAAGGCCCACCTTAGAGTCACCCATCTCCCCTTCAATCTCGCTACGCGGCACTAACGCCGCCACCGAGTCAATAACAATAATATCAATTGCCCCGGACCGGATCAGGTTCTCGGCGATTTCAAGGGCCTGCTCCCCGTTATCAGGCTGCGAAATGAGCAGGTTCTCCGTATCAACGCCGAGGGCAGCCGCATACGAACGGTCAAAAGCATGCTCGGCATCTATAAACGCGGCAATCCCACCCTGCTTTTGCGCTTCTGCGATCGCATGGATCGCAAGCGTCGTCTTACCCGATGATTCCGGTCCGTAAATCTCAATGACACGCCCTTTGGGAAAACCATTTATCCCCAGCGCTACGTCCAAACCCAGGCTCCCGGAAGGGATTACTTCAACGTTCATAATACTCTTATCGCCCAGACGCATAATCGTCCCCTTACCATAGGCCTTCTCGATCCGGTCTATTGTGGACTGCAGCGATTTTAGTTTGGCATCCTTATCTGAATTCGACATTTTGTTCGGCTTTAGTGAATAACAAAAAGTTTAATTGTTATGCAAATATAAAAAATTTTGTTTAATAAAGCAAATTTTAGAAAAAATATTTGGTGTGGCCGGCAAACCTGTCCGACGGCCATCAACGCTGGTTAAGCAAACCTAAAATACGGCTATACCGTCCAACCCGTATCCCCAGCGCACTTGCGAACTAATATGCACATGGGGCGTTGATGAAAAGATTTTGTAATAGAATTGTTGCAACAGGTCAGCGTGGTAGCCAAATAAGCCGCTTTTCGCCCATACGAAGGCTTCCCGAGCGCACACAGCCCAGCTGTGCGCCCGAAAAAGTATATCGTAGTGTGCGAAAAAGTACCTTTCAAGCCCATGATGGCCCCGTAGCAACAAGTCAATAAACCTTTTTATCATGATCAAGCCTATAACCGAACAAACCAACCTTTCAGCAGCTTCACAGGAAACTACCAACATTGCCATCGCTTACGGCGATGGTATCGGAAAGGAAATCATGGAAGCCACCCTCGCTATTCTCGATGCCGCAGGTGCAGCCCTGCGGTACGATACTGTTGCGATCGGACAGGAAGTTTACCTCAGCGGCACCACTTCCGGAATCAGCGACGATGCCTGGGATATCCTGCGTCAAAACCGGGTTTTCCTCAAAGCACCGATTACCACGCCGCAGGGCGGTGGCTACAAAAGCCTCAACGTCACCCTGCGTAAATCGCTGGGACTCTTTGCTAACGTGCGCCCGGTAAAAGCTTACACGCCCTTCATTGACTGCAGGTTCCCGAATCTCGATATGGTCATCATCCGCGAAAACGAAGAAGATTTATACGCCGGTATCGAACACCAGCAAACAGATGAGGTAATCCAATGCCTTAAACTGGTTTCCCGGCCTGGCTGTGAGCGGATTATCCGCTACGCATTCGAATATGCGCGCACAAATGGTCGCCGCAAAGTAACCTGCATGACCAAAGACAATATCATGAAGCTTACTGACGGCCTCTTTCACAAAATTTTCGACGAAGTAGCTAAAGAATATCCCGATATCGAAAACAACCACTACATCATTGATATCGGCTCGGCACTTATCGCAGACTCCCCGGAGCGCTTTGACGTAATCGTTACCCTAAATTTATACGGGGATATCATTTCCGATATCGCAGCTCAGGTGGCCGGATCTGTAGGGATTGCAGGCTCTGCAAATATCGGCGGGGATTTTGCCATGTTCGAAGCAATCCATGGGTCAGCACCGGATATTGCCGGCAAAAATATCGCCAACCCTTCAGGTTTGCTCCAGGCCGCCTGTATGATGCTCGTACACGTAGGACAGCCCACCATAGCAGCTAAAATACAAAATGCCTGGCTGCGCACAATCGAAGATGGCTTACATACCAGCGATATTGCCAGCGAGGCTTTCACCTCGCAACGCCTTGGTACCCGCGAATTCGCACAGGCAGTCATTGAACGCCTCGGCCAGGCACCAAGAAACTTTACCCCGGTTCACTATCCCGAAAATGGAAAACAAATCCAAATCCATACTACTCCTGCCACTGCCCTGCAGAAAGAACTGGTCGGCGTAGATATTTTCCTGCACTGGTCAGAACAAGGACGGGACCCCAACGCCCTCGGCACTACCCTCGAATCGGTCGCCGGCAAATCCCTGCAACTCAAAATGATTACCAACAGGGGCGTTAAAGTCTATCCCAACGGCCTGCCGGAAACGTTCTGTACCGATCACTGGCGCTGCCGATTCGTCTCTCATGCCTCACAACTGGATGCCGCCCATAACAATATGGAAAAAACTGCGCAAATCAGCCCCGCCGATATCACCGCACTACTCGACCGCATCACCGCTGCCGGAATGGAATTCATCAAAATCGAAAACCTCTACCGATTCGACGGAACAAGGGGTTATTCCCTTGGACAAGGGGAATAAAATCAGTAAATTCTTATTGCTGCAGCATAGTCCTGTAAACTGTCTGGGACTGTCCGAAAAGCATGGGGTTGTGTAAAAAGACCGGAGGCCGTCATTTGGCGGCGGAATACTCTTTACACAACCCCATAAACTTTTTTAAACCGACTTTCGGGACAGCCCTATAAAATTTTTTGGAGGCTGTCTCAAGTATTCTGCGCCTTCGGCGGCAAAGGACTTGTGAGACAACCTCTTTTAAAAATTTTCCCCTCCAAAAAATATTACCCAGAGGCTTTTTACGAAACCTGTAATACTTATTCGCAACCTATTCCCCCGCTGCAAAAAACCTGCTGTTCCCAGAAAAATCCCCTTCCCGGTATCTATGGCTTCGCCAAGATATACTTTCCAAACCACTCCTGTAAGCGCCTGAACCGGTCTTCCTGGTAGCTGGGGACCGATATGCCGTGATACTGGCCGGGGTAGATGACAAATTCCGTAGGAATTCCCTGAGAACGCAACGCCTGGTACATTTGCTCGCTCCCTGCTGCAGGTACGTTAAAATCTTTCTCCCCAACCATATACAACGTCGGGGTTCTGATTTTATCGGCGTTCAGGAAAGGATAAGAAAGTTTCAGCCACTTATCCAGGTTCTTCCAGGGCGTCCCGATCTCCGTTTCATACTGGAGGACGTACTGGTCTGTTCCGTACATACTAAGCTGGAGTGCACTGCCCGCACCACTAAATGCAGCTTTAAACCTCGGATCAGTTGCGATTGTGTAATCTGTAAGGATGCCGCCATAGCTCCATCCCCCAATACCCAGCTTCTCTGGATCTGCAACACCATTTTTGACCAGGTGATCCGTCGCGCCAAGGATATCCAGGACTTCTTTATTGCCCCAATCTCCATAAATCGCTTTGCAAAAATCTACACCCCTGCCACTGCTACCCCGATAATTTACCGCCACAACAGCAAAACCTCCTGCGGCAAGCATCTGGCGGCTCAGGTCAAAACTGAATTCATCTTGTGCGACCGGCCCCCCGTGAATATATAATATCGTCGGCAGGCGCTGCCCCTTTTGTGCCTTTGGAGGCAGAAAGAGCAAGTTCCCAACAACTGCACTATCCCGGGAAACCGAACGGAACCCTTCCACAGTAGCAAGTTCGAGTGGTTCGAGAAAGGCATCGTGCACTTTGGTCAGTTTGCGCAGAGCGCCATTCTCCAAAGCAAAAATTTCGGCAGGCATCGTTGGATTGCTCATCATAGTCATCCATTGCCCGCTCTTGTGTGGCTCGAGGGCGGCGAAACTGCGCTCACCGGCAACTACCCGCGTCATAGCCCCACCAATAATCGGAAAAAGTGCCACAAAACGCTGCCGGTCATCAGAAACAAGCGCAGCAACGGATTTTCCATCCTTTGCCCAGCGAGGATTGCTCACAGGCCGGTCTAAGGCCGCCGAAAGGATTTTTGGCTCCCCACCTTCCTTTGAAATCACTGCAAGTTCGCTCTGATCGTACATCATCCAATCTGCGTCCGAACCCGAGCGCAGATAAGCAAGACGCAAACCATCCGGACTCCACTGCGGACTCGTATCGCGGCCTTTCCAGGTAGTCACCTGCTTCGGTACAGCCCCTGGCACAGCCTCCACAATAAAAATATCCGCATTGTTGTTGCGATCCGGATCCGGAGTACGGTTGCTGACAAAAGCGATATACTTACCATCCGGTGACCAGACGGGGTCGGAATCGTCAAAAGATCCACGGGTCAGCGTGTCGAGCTTTTTTTCCTCTATATCGAACAAGTAGATATGGCTGTACCTGGGCGTGTTTGCCAGGTATCCCGCACCGTCTTCCTTAAACTGATAACGATTGATTACCAAAGGCTTAGCAGTAGAAGGAGCTTCCCCGTTTTTTTCATCGGGATTGGGGTCGCGAACTACCAGCGCAAGCTTTTTGCTATTAGGCGACCACGTGTATTCACTTACCCCTGCTTTGATATCGGTCAGCTTTACGGCTTCACCGCCCCTGCGGTCCAGCAACCACACCTGGCTGGACTTGGCCCCTTGCCTGGACGATACAAACGAGAGATATTTTCCATCCGGGCTCCACCCCGGGCCGGATTCCGAATCCGGGCTATTGGTCATCTGTACGGTTTGTGCCCCATCCCAGCTCACCATCCAGATATCGGTGTTGCGTTTATCTTTGGCACTATCTACCGAAGATACGGTATAGGCTACCCAACTCCCATCCGGAGAGACCTGCGGATCTCCTACCGATTTAAGCCGTTGTACATCAGAAGGTTGCAGCGGACGCTTCCCTGGACCAGTCTGGGCGATGGCCCCCATTGCGATCCCCGCGAACAGCAGGATAAGCGATATTATCGTTCTCATATTCGTTTGATTTATGAGTTTCATTTTAAAAAAATTATGCCGGACTTGCCGCAAGGGATTTATCGAGGGCGAATCAGTTCATTTTGAGCGGATCCATGGTCTTGAACAGATCCAACTGAACCGCTTGTACTTTATTTCGGTACGCATCAAAATTGCTGCTGATAAACGCATTGATTCTTTCCAGGGCACTGGAGGTATAATCCCTTGCCCGCTCGATCATCCGCTGTGCTGCCTGGTTAGGGGCGCCATCCGATGCACCGAGGTAGCTCAAAGCACCCTGGATCATCCCGTTGACGTTATCCGAAGAGCGCTGTATCCCTTTCAACCCATCGGGCATCATGTATAATTTTTCCAGAGAGGCAATACTATCCTGCATTGACCGAGCCAGCCGTGCCACCTGCTGGCGGGTACTGTCCGGTGCAAGGCCGAGGGCGGCATCCACGCGACGCACTGTATTCTTTACCTCCTGTATCCTTGCCCATCCTTCATTCGCGGCACGCACGGTTTTTTCTATTTCCTTATACGCTGCTTCTTTTGCCTGATAAGCCGACAAGGGGATATCCACCATTGGATCCGGCAACACGTTTACCATTGTGGAATCCTTTAAAGGTCCATTGATTATCAACACCTTGTACATGCCCGGCGCAACTGGTGCCGAGATGCCGCCGCCAAAGAACGCAGCGAATCCACCCCCACCCTGTGCGCTTTCCCTACGGGGAAGCTGAATGCCGTTCCGGTTTAGTGGCCAGGTTATCCGGGTAAGTCCTGTATCGGACAGCGGGGTTTCAAAGCTACGGACCGTATCCCCTTGCGTATCAAAAACGACGACACGCACATTATTGCCTCCGCGTCCGCCCGGGCGCGCACCGCCCATACCGGGAGGCGGGCCACCACCTGCTACATCAGGAGCTTGCCCAGGCCGCATCCCCGGGCGTCCGCCCTGTGCCGGTCCCTGCTGGCGGGCAGGGGCTGCAGATGGGCGGTTCCAGATACTGATAACCGCGCCACGCGGTTTGGCCTGACCGAAAAATTCGGCATCAGCAGTACTGCTCTCCCCGGAGCTGGGGCGCCCCTGCGCCAGATAAGCATCCGGGGCAGGAAAAACTTTGAATGGCTGCTCCATGAGTTTTCCGCCGGAACGTGCAATTTCGCGGAATGGCCGGATATCGTCCAGAATATATAAAGAGCGGCCAAAAGTGCCGATAATCAAATCTTCGTCGCGGGAATGGATTTTCATATCATAAGTAGGCACAGAAGGAAACCCATTCATCCACTTCGTCCAGGTATTGCCCCCGTCAATCGTCACATAAAGGCCGTAATCCGTACCGAGCCATAAATGCCCGGGCACCTCCGGGTCTTGTACCACCGATAAGGCATGCCCCTGGACTTTCTTTTCGTCGGCAATTTGTTTGAACGTTGCCCCAAAATCCATCGTATGGAATACCATCGGCCGCCAATCGTTGCGCCGATAATCGTTTACGATGACGAAGGCCTCTCCGGGATTTTTCCGGGAAACTTCGAGATAGGGGATCCAACTTCCGGGCTTTACACCCGGCAGGCGACCGGATAAATTAACCCATGTTTTGCCGCCGTCGCGCGTAAGCTGCAGGTTGCCATCATCTGTCCCTACCCAGACAACTTTTGCATCTGCAGGGCTTGGGGCGATTGCAAGGATCGTCGTATGGTTCTCGGCGTTGGTGGCATCCATTGTAAGGCCGCCCGTCTCTTTGACCTGTTTAGCCGGGTCGTTGGTGGTAAGGTCAGGGGAAATAACTTCCCAGGACTGGCCACAATCTTTGCTGTAATGCACAAACTGGCTGCCGTAATATACCCCACAGGCGTTAAACGGATCCTGTGCCAGTGCTGCGTTCCAGTTGAAACGCAATTCTACGTCCTTATCGGGGTGGGTTGGCCGGATATTCTGGCTCTTTCCCGATTCTACGTCAATATACCCCAGATTCCCTCCCTGCGACATGGCATACACATAACGCTGATTATCCGGCCTGAAAGATACGTCGAAGCCATCTCCGCCATAAATACTTTTCCAGTGATGGTTGCGGATGCCCCCGGAGCGGAACCCGCCCTCCCAGATATTGCCGGGGCCTACCCAGGAGCCATTATCCTGTAAACCACCTCCCACGCGATAGGGTACCGACATATCATAGCTGACATGATAAAACTGGCCGAGGGGGAGGTTGCCCGAAAAAATCCAGGTATCGCCACCATCCCTGCTGATATTTAGCCCACCATCGTTCCCTTCGATAAGGTATCTGGGGTTATCCGGATGAATATAAAAAGCGTGATGGTCAGCATGCAGGCGACTTGGGAATACCTGGAAAGTCTTTCCGCCGTCTTCACTTTTTGCCAGATTGGTATAAAGGTTAAAAATCCGGTTTTCGTTTTGGGGGTCCACATAAATTTCGTGATAGTAAAATGGCCGGTTGCTCACGGCATCCCCCTTCGTTACCAGCGAAAATTTCCTGCCCCCGTCTGTAGATTTATATAACCCGTTTTCCTCCGCCTCTACGAGCGCATAAACGATCTCCGGCTTTGAAGGTGCGATCGCCAGGCCAGTACGTCCGAGGTTACCTTTCGGCAGCCCATCGGCATCTGTGCGCTTTTCCCAGGTGTCGCCCCCATCGTATGTAACATAAATACCCGACCCCGGCCCTCCGGAATTGAAAAACCAGGGTTTACGGCCATATTCCCAAAGGGCCGCAATCAGTTTGTTGGGGTTTACAGGATCGACTACCATTTCTGCACAACCAGCCTGATCATTGGAATACAGAATTTTCTCCCAGGTCTTCCCCCCGTCTTTCGTCCGGAAAACACCCCGTTCGGGATTCGGACCAAAAGGCGAACCCAACGTCGCGACGAATACGACGTTCGGATTGTCCCGGTGAATAATAATCCTGTGGATAGTCTTTGTTTCTTTCAGACCCATGTACTTCCAGGTCTTACCCCCGTCCAGGGAACGAAAAATCCCTTCGCCCGTATTCAGGGAGTTGCGGGGATTGCCTTCTCCGGTCCCTACCCAAATATCGTCCGGATTACTCTGGTTGATCGCAATCGCGCCGATGGCCTGTACGGGCTGATCATCAAAAACCGGCTCCCAGGTCACCCCGCCGGATTTACTGCGCCAGACTCCCCCGGAAGCTGTGCCGATATAAATCACATCCGGGTTGTTGCGTACCACGTCAATCGCAGTTACCCGCCCGCTCATGCTCGCAGGGCCGATACTCCTGGGTTTTACCCCTTTGAAATAGTTCATGTCTAATGGCTGTGCATTTGCCAAAATGAACAGCCCTCCACTTAGCCATAAGAATAAAAGCAGCTTTTTCATGCGTTTCTGGCATTTTAATGAGTAATAATAGTGAAACTACAAAAGCAGGTGTTAAGAAAAAAATATAATTTATGTGCCTTTCTAAAAAAGAAGCGCGTAAAGTTCCGCCTGCTCATTTCTACAACATATTTTGCCCATTGTACAACACCCCATAATACCTACTGCCAAAATTACAGGTCAAACATTATAACATCTGCCAAAAATGTCAAAAACTGGATTTGGTCAATAATTTGTAAGCAATAAAGTAGTCCCCGGCCCAACTGAACAGCTCAGGATGTTCTGCAGGGTCGTTAAACCAATAAAACACATCATCGAGATGACATACGACAATTTCACCATTAAATCGCAGGAAGCGATCGTCAAAGCACAGCAAATTGCAGCAGGATTAGATCAACAGCAGGTAGATACCGTACACCTGCTCAAAGGTATCCTCGAAACAGAAGAGCATCTGGCACAGTTTCTCCTGCAGAAAATGGGGTTAAATATCCCTTTGCTTAAAAATAAACTGGATGAGGCCGTCAGGGCTTATCCAAAAGTTGAGGGCTCTGACAAGCAATACCTCAGCAACGAGGCCAACCGGGCCCTCACCCGGGCCAGGAACAGCCTCAAAGAATACGGCGACCAGTACATTTCAATCGAGCTTATGATTCTGGGTATCCTCCAGGGAGAAGACCGCGGAGCCAAAATCCTAAAAGAACTGGGTGCCACTGAAAGCACTATGAAAAAAGCAATCGAAGCGCTCCGCAAAGGAGCCAAAGTAAATGACCAAAGCCCGGAAGAAAGCTATAATGCCCTTTCCAAATATGGCATCAACCTCAATGAACGCGCCGAAACCGGTGCCCTGGACCCCATTATCGGCCGCGATGAGGAAATCAGAAGAGTATTGCACATCCTCTCCAGACGCAAAAAGAACAACCCTATCCTTATCGGGGAAGCAGGCGTAGGAAAAACCGCTATCGTAGAGGGGATCGCCTGGCGTATCGTCAAAGGCGACGTACCGGAAAACCTGAAAAGCAAACGCATCTTCGTCCTGGATATCGCTGCATTGATTGCTGGTGCCAAATATAAAGGCGAATTCGAAGAACGCCTGAAAGCAGTAATCAAAGAAGTATCTGCTTCCAATGGCGAAATCATCCTCTTCGTTGACGAAATCCATACCCTCATCGGTGCAGGAGGCGGCCAGGGGGCAATGGATGCAGCCAATATTCTAAAGCCCGCCCTCGCAAGAGGGGAGCTCCATACCATCGGCGCAACTACCCTCGACGAATACCAAAAATATTTTGAAAAAGATAAAGCACTCGTACGCCGTTTCCAAACAGTCCTGATTGAAGAACCCGGAGTAGAGGATACAATCTCTATCCTGCGCGGGCTGCAGGAACGCTATGAAGTGTACCATAAAATCGAAATCCTCGACGAAGCCCTCGTCGCCGCCGCAGAGCTGTCCCATCGCTATATCCCCGACCGCCAACTGCCGGATAAAGCCATTGACCTGATCGACGAAGCTGCCGCCAAACTCCGGCTCGAACTGGATTCCGTCCCCGAGGCTATTGATGAGTGGGAACGCAAAGTACGCCAGCTCGAAATCGAAAAAGAGGCGATCAAAAGGGAGAATAACCCTAAAATGATCGCCGTCATTGACGAGCAAATCGCTAATGCCAAAGAAAGACGCGATGGCCTGGTCGCCGCATGGAGCAATGAAAAAGAAATCGTGGATAATATCCAGTCCATCCGCAAAAAAATCGAAACCCTCGAACAGGAAGCCGAACGCGCCGAACGCAACAGCGACTACGAAACCGTCGCCAAAATCCGCTATGGCGAACTCCAGGTGCAGCGCTCTGCTCTTAAAACTGCAGAAGATAACCTCGACGCACTTCCCGAAGAAAAACGTTTCACCAATGATAAAGTCACCGCTAATGATATCGCAAGCGTCGTATCGCGCTGGACAGGTATCCCAGTGGACAAAATGACCCAAAGCGAAAAAGACAAGCTCCTCAACCTCGAACTCGAAATCGGAAAACGTCTCATCGGACAGGATGAAGCCGTAAGGGCTGTCGCAGATGCTATCCGGCGCAGCCGGGCAGGCCTCCAGGATGCCGACCGGCCTATCGGTTCCTTTATCTTCCTCGGCCCTACCGGAGTAGGTAAAACCGAACTTGCAAAAACCATCGCCGAAGTACTCTTTGACGACGAAACCGCTATGACCCGTATTGATATGAGCGAATACCAGGAACGCCACTCCGTAAGCCGCCTGGTAGGTGCCCCTCCCGGATACGTCGGATACGACGAAGGTGGCCAGCTCACCGAAGCGGTACGACGCAGGCCTTACTCCATTATCCTCCTTGATGAAATCGAAAAGGCCCACCCCGATACGTTTAATATCCTTCTCCAGGTGCTGGACGATGGCCGCCTCACCGACAACAAGGGCCGTATCGCCAATTTCAAAAATACCATCATCATCATGACCTCCAATATGGGCTCGGATATCATCCTCGAAAATTTTGAAGACCTGGAGGAAATGGGCGAAAAACACCGCACAGAAATCCTGGAAACGACCAAGGCAGAGGTTTTTAACCTGCTTAAGGAAAATATGCGGCCGGAGTTCCTCAACCGGATTGACGAACAGGTGATGTTCCTCCCGCTGAGTAAGCCCGAAATAAAGCAGGTACTCGACCTCATCACCCGAAAAGTTCAGAAAATGCTCTCCAGGCAAGGTATCGTGCTGCGCGTCAGCGAACGTGCAAAAGACCTTCTCGCCGACCTTGGCTATGACCCCCAGTTCGGGGCCAGGCCGATGAAACGCATCGTACAAAAAGAAATTGTCAACGAGCTTTCCAAAAGGGTCCTCAGCGGAACTTTCGCCCCAGGCGACACAATCTATATTGATACGGATGCCAAAGGGCTCCTTTCCTTCCGAAAAGACCCCTTCGAAGGAGCGGTTTCACTACCTGAAAACGAGGACGATAAAGAATAGGCACTTGCTTTTGCAATTCCAGTTCCTATCTTTGCTGTGATCGTTTTCATTATACCGCTTTGACTGTTATGCTCCAAACTACCAACCTTCAATACGCCTATGCCGGAGGGCAAGCACTCCGCTTCCCGGATATCCGCCTGGAAAAAGGGGAACACTGGTTGCTGCTCGGACAATCCGGAAGCGGGAAAACAACTTGTCTCCACTTGCTCGGAGGGCTGCTGTCGCCGATCGCGGGCAATATCCGCATCGGCAATACCGCTATAGAAACGCTCGACCGCCGCGCCCTCGATTTTTTCAGGGGCCGCCATATTGGTATTATTTTTCAAAAAGCCCATTTCATCCGGGCGTTGACGGTAGAAGAAAACCTCCTCCTGGCCCAACAGCTCGCAGGCGAAAAACAGGATAAATCCAGGGTATCCAACCTTTTACAGCGACTGGGGATTGGACATAAACTCAAAGTAAAAACCGATAAGCTCAGTGCCGGTGAACAACAACGCGTAGCCATCGCCCGTGCCCTCGTCAACCGGCCAATGCTCATTTTAGCGGACGAACCAACCTCCGCCCTGGACGATGCCAGCGCCAACGAGGTCGCCAACCTGCTCGAGGAACAAGCAGCCGAAGTACAGGCCACCCTCCTGATCGTCACCCACGACAACCGCCTGAAAAGCCGTTTCCCTCACCAAATCGCCCTTCAATCAACGCTCCCATGAACCTACTCGCCCTAAGCTGGAAAAACCTGCTCAGCAAACCGCTCTCGCTGCTGCTCAGCCTGGTCCTCTTCGCCCTCGGTGTAGGCCTCATCAGTCTGCTCCTGCTTGTCAACCGGCAACTGGAAGAAAAATTTGAAAAAAACCTCGCAGGTATAAATCTCGTCATCGGTGCAAAAGGAAGCCCACTCCAACTCATCCTTTCCAGCATGTACCATATTGACGCCCCTACCGGAAATATCCCCATCCAGGAAATACGCCCCTTCATTAACCCCCGCCACCCATTTATCAAAACTGCCGTTCCGCTCTCCCTTGGGGACAGCTATAAAGGCTATCGTATCGTCGGCACAAACTCCGATTTTTTTAAGGTATATGGCGCGGAAACCGGCCAGGGCAAAATGTTCGAAAAAACAATGGAGGCCGTAGTGGGTGCCAATGCCGCCAAAGCCCTGGATCTGAAAATCGGCGATACCTTCTTCAGCGCACATGGCCTGCAGGACGATCTGGAAATGACCCACGATCATGCGTCGTTTCGTATTACCGGTATACTCAAACCTACCGGGTCGGCAGCTGACCAACTGATTCTGACCGCAACGCAAAGCATCTGGGCAGTCCACGAACATGAAGCCGCCCACCAGCAAGAAGACCATTCAAACGAATTGGATATCCAACGCCCACTGAGCGATTTCCCGGAAAAAGCAATCACTGCGCTCCTGCTCCAGTTTAAGGGAAGAAATATCCAAACCCTCAATATGCAGCGCTCCATCAACGAAAATACCAACCTGCAGGCGGCTACCCCGGCTATTGAAATAACAAGGCTCTACAGCCTCATGGGTATCGGTGCAGATGCCCTGCGATGGCTGGCACTGATCATCATTGCCGTTTCAGGATTAAGTATCTTCATCTCGCTTTATGCCTCCCTGAAAGAACGCCGCTATGAGCTCGCGCTCATGCGCACCATGGGCGCATCGCCATTCCGCCTTTTCGCACTTATCGTTCTGGAAGGCCTCCTCCTCTCCGCCCTGGGCTACCTCATTGGTATTGCCCTAAGCCACGGAGGCATGCAAATACTCGCAGGTTTTTTGCAGGATACCTATCGCTATACATTCACCGGAAAAGTATTTCTAAAAGAAGAGCTTTTCCTGTTATTCGGAGCAATTGCCGTTGGTTTTGCAGCAGCGGTCATCCCTGCACTTCAGGCAAGTAATACAGATATCCACGAGACCCTCGCGGAAAGATGAGGTCGTCCGTCGTTTGAAAAATTGTGTCTAAGGAATATACTCTGAACATTTTATAAAACCCTTCCATGATCAGGTCCTTCTTCGTCGCACTTTGTTGTATGGCCATAAGCCCAGGTATTGATGCACAACGTCCTTACGGGAATACTCCGCTCGCACATACATATTCCATCGTAGCTATCGATAGCGCAACAGGGGATATGGGCGTCGCAGTGCAGTCCCATTGGTTCGCTACCGGAACAATTGTCATCTGGGGTGAAGCAGGTACAGGGGTGGTGGCTACCCAGTCCTTTGTCAACCCTGCTTTTGGCCCGGAAGGGCTGGAATTGATGAAGAAAGGTATCGGCGCCCGGGAAGCCCTCAGACAATTGATCGAAGCTGATGAAGGCAGGGCCTTCCGGCAATTGGCCTTATTAGACGCACAGGGAAGATCGGCCGCTTACACTGGCGAAAAATGTATCGAGGCCGCAGGGCATATCGAAGGAAAAGGTTTCTCCGTACAGGCTAACCTCATGGAAAACGCACGGGTATGGCCAGCTATGGAGGCCGCCTTCATCAACAGCACCGGAAAACCACTCGCTGAACGCCTGCTCCTTACCCTTGAGGCAGCAGAAGCAGCAGGCGGAGATATCCGTGGCAAACAATCTGCCGCACTCCTCGTCGTCGCCGCAAAAAATACCGGCAAGCCATGGACCGACCGAAAAGTAGATCTCCGGATTGACGATCACCCAACCCCCCTGGCCGAACTGCGCAGACTCCTCAAAGTCCATCAGGCCTATGGACACATGAACGCTGGCGACCTCGCCGTGGAAAAAGGCGATATCCAGGCTGCAAGACAGGAATACGGCGCAGCCGAAAAACTTTTCCCAGACAACCTCGAAATGCAGTATTGGCACGCCATCGCCCTCGCCAATGCAGGTGAAATACAGTCAGCCCTTCCTATTTTTAAAAAAATCTTCCTCCAGGATGCCAACTGGAAAACCCTGACCCCACGCCTCACCAAAAATGGAATGCTTGTCATTGACGAAAAAAACCTCAAAACGATCATGGAGCTCCCGGCCGGGAACAAAAAAAAGTGAGCGCCGTTTGTATAGAATCATCTTAACTTGCGCCAAATAAAGTCCAACTACCCCCAGTCCGGACAATAGATTCGTTGCCACGGGACCATCGCAGCCATTTCCCCATCACACTAACCCGCTGCAACAAGTCTGATAAACCCTCCGGAAGATATCGGTGTTATCCAACTATGTCACACCAACAATTATTGAAAACCATCAAATATCCATCGCTCATGAATAAGGCCATCAGTCTGTTGCTGCTCACCGCCATCGCCTTCTTAGGAACGGCTGCACCCGCTAACGCCCAAACTAAAAACCTCTGGACAACCCTGGGCAAGGTTACTTTCAAAAAACAGTACGACGAAATGCTCGGCTTTAAAGTGGATGTACCCGTCTTTGGCGAAGAAGTCCGCGCGCTTAACGGAAAACTTGTGGAAATCAAAGGATATATCATTCCTGTAGAAGGGTATAAAAATCAGAAAGAGTTCGTCTTTTCCGCCTTTCCTTACAATATGTGCTTTTTCTGTGGAGGTGCCGGCCCTGAAACCGTAATGGAAGTCTATGCCAAAGAATCAGTCAAATATACAGCCGAGGCCATCATACTCCGGGGCAAACTCGAACTCAACGACTCCGACGTCAACCGGCTCATGTACATCCTCAACAATGCGGAAATGGTGCGCGTAGCGGAATAAACTTATTGCCCGGCAGCCTGACGGGACGGGCCGAAGACCCTGCGTACCCCCCAGCGCATCATCAGAAATATTGCCAGAAAAACCAATAATACTGCTTCAAAGCGCATACGGATGAAGGCAATCACCTGAGTGCGGTCGGCAAGCCACATCAGGGCGATTACTGCCGTCAGAATGAGCAATAGTCCGGAAAGTTTGTCAAAACCCGGAACGTATGACAAATCCACATTCCTGCGGATAATCGCAAGGCATAAGATCATTGACAGTACCGGAAGTACCTGGGAAATCAAATCCATATCCATCACACTGCGCCGCTCGAATAAAAACAGGTAAACATTCAGGGTAAGTGCGAAAATCCCCGGCACCGCAGACAGATAAATGATACCGGAGTACAGGTAATTCCAGGGAGCAATATGCCCCCGGTCGCGGTCTATAGCCCCTATTAGCAATGAGAGCACCGGCAATGCAGCGAAATAGCCGACTACCGCCTCGGGGTGCTCCCCCAAATAACCCAGCATTTCCTGTAAAGTCATAGCGTTTTTTCGTTTTTTATCCCCGGATGCACCGTTGGGTTGTGTGAAAAGCAAGGCTGCCGCACAGCGTCTATCGCAGGATATTGAGCAGGTAGCGCCCATATCCGCTACTCAGATACATATACCCAATTTTTTCGAGCTGGGCAGCATCTATGAAACCCATCTCGTAGGCAACTTCCTCGATACACCCGATTTTTAGCCCCTGGCGCTCCTCGATCACCTGGATGAACTGGCCTGCCTGCATCAGAGACTGGTGCGTACCAGTATCGAGCCATGCGATCCCCCTGCCAAGCACACCGACTTTGAGCTTGCCCTGATTAAGATAGTACTTGTTGACATCTGTGATCTCATACTCTCCGCGGGCACTGGGCTGAAGGTTTTTTGCCACCTCTACTACGCTATTATCATAAAAATAAAGACCTGGAACGGCATAATTCGATTTGGGCACCTGAGGCTTTTCTTCAATAGAGCGCGCCTGAAAGTTCCTGTCAAACTCCACCACGCCATAGCGCTCCGGATCTGCTACCCGATAAGCAAAAACAACCCCGCCCTCAGGGTCTGTAGATGACTGAAGAAGCTCTTTCAGGCCATTCCCGTAAAAAATATTATCCCCCAGTATCAAGGCGACAGCATCCCTGCCGATGAAATTTTCGCCCAGTACAAAAGCCTGTGCCAGGCCGTTGGGTTCGTATTGCGGGACATACCCGAAGCTACAGCCAATTTGGCTGCCATCACCGAGAAGCTTTTGAAAAGCCGGAAGGTCGTCAGGAGTGGAGATAATAAGGATTTCCCTTATCCCTGCAGTCAACAGAATAGATAAAGGATAATAAATCATGGGCTTGTCATACACCGGCATCAGCTGCTTACTCACCGCGAGGGTAAGCGGATAAAGGCGGGTACCCAGACCCCCTGCGAGAATAATCCCCTTCATAATCAATTGCGTTATGCAGATAGAATCCTTCGCGTGCGAAGTACCAATTCTGCTGGTTTGAAAGGCTTGGGAAGGAAGTCGCGTATCCCCAGCTCAAAGCCTTGCATGATTTTTTCTTCCTCTTCAGGATCGGCAAGTAACAGCACTTTTGCCTTTTCACCTTGCAAGGTGTGGATTTGCCTTACGATTTCCAGACCAGATTGTTTCCCCATATCCAGGTCAACAATTACCATATCCGGATCCTCCTTAACGATGTGCTCTTCTATGGAAGTTTTCTTTTTGCAAAATACGACCTCGTAGCCTTGTTTGCGCAATCTGAACTCAATAGCAGATAAAAGTACTTCTTCGCTCTCGCAGATAGATACCTTCATGACGAAGTAATTTTAGCATAGTCTTTACAAAAATACAAAGCAGGCGCCACACTATCATATCTTTTGACACAATTGGGTGCGAAACGGGATTGTTTCATCACGCATGGGGCGTGTCAAAAGGCGCTTTTGCCCACAAACACAGCTGGTGTTGCCAGATAATATTTTGAAACAGCGCTGTTTCAAAATATTATTTTGCCGCTTTCGGCGACGAATAACTTTCGCATGACCTCCAACGCTTACGGGACAGCCTCAAAAA
>Ga0068876_10000248_pt1 | contig 42569 bp, 31 predicted proteins | sample NOAtaG_6_FD_66442 | JGI IMG/M metagenome (GOLD analysis project Ga0068876, IMG submission 66442) | Freshwater lake microbial communities from Lake Erie, under a cyanobacterial bloom - NOAA_Erie_Diel5S_2200h metaG | ecosystem: Environmental > Aquatic > Freshwater > Lake | place: USA: Ohio, Lake...
GTAGTACACCGTCAGCGTTGCCTTTGTCTGTGCTACGCTCATGGCTCTAGGGTTAAGATTGGTTCAAGGACAGCAATCTGACGAGCCGAAAACTTTATGTCTTCGTTTTCAAAAGAAAGAACTTTCAAATCTAGTTCTTCTTCTTCTCCTGACTCGTCCCACTTTTTGTAGACGGCAGCGTCGGCCAAGGCGGAATAGTATTTGATTTCTGCATCTTGGTACTCCGCTTTTGTTGGAAGTAGCTTCTGATACTCAGCCTTTATTTCTTCTGTGTACTTCTCCCCGATGGCTTTGAGGTGATCGAGATTTCTTTTAATGCGGTATGCCGTAGTGAATGATAATTCTTTGGCACTTAGGTCGCTAAGGACGAAGTAGAGTTGCGCTGCTTTGCTAATCTTTAAGTTCATACTATTTTTTTAGTATTTAAGGCCGAAAGATAAGGCATTTGGTCGAAACCATGCAATCACCCTAGCCAAAATCCGTTTCTTTTGTACTATGAAAAAGCTGTTATTGTTCGCCTTTTTGCTGACGGGGTCGGTGCAGGCGCAGAGAGTTCTGGTGGTAGGCACGTCAATTGATTATGGCCTGAAGGCAACGCACCCCGATTCTGGATGGGTTCCACGGGTAAAAGCCGCATTAGGATGGCAGGTTGTAAACAGGGCGGTCCCAAATGCAACGTATCTGGATAGCACCAACTACAAGTTAATCCTACAATTGCGGAGCCAGAAAGGTCAGCACTTTGATATTGTTATTTTGGGAGGCCCGACAAATGACGCACAACCACCGTACAAGGGAGGGAATAAAGTGAGACGAGCATACAAAAGGGTAATTGATTCGGTGAAGCTATGGTTTCCTGATGCCCTCATCATCCACAACACGCCTATTCAGTCACGTTCGCAAATGGTTCCGCAGATTACACTTGACACACTGATAACGCCAATGGTTGTTGCTCAAGGAGAATTGATTTGCAACTTCGCACAGTTACCATCTATCATTTTAAGCCCAGACCGATTACATCCCGATGATTGGGGTTATGCAAGGATGGCCTCTGCATTTATGGCTTGGTGGAGAGGGAAGAGAGATGAGGTGATAAAAGAAAAGAGCCTCATTGACGAGGCTCCTGTTGTTGAATTACGTGTTGGCAATCGGATGATTAGGAAGCGAATTGTATTAGGTCGCTATTAGGCCATCCTAAACTTGCCTTCCAAGTGATGTTTGATATGTTTGAATAAGCTGATACATTACTCGCTGCTCAAATGCCGTCAAAGATGTACCTATTGTGGCAAATGCAATTTCGGAATTAGTTGGTTGTTCCATTACAAATCCTCCATTATTGCGGCATGAAATTGTTAATTCACTTGTAGTCAATGCTAAAGAAGTTGCTGCGGATATTGCTCTTTGCACTCCATTGTAATACGCTTGTTGAGAACTGGATGTGTTTCTATTCCCTGCATAGAAGCCCGCAGAAGATGTGCCATATGTAATAAAATCACTTGAATTTCGGGCTTGCACTGTTGTACCGCTTAGGGTTGTGGAGGCAAAAATTTGAATTGCCGGGGCAATGGCTGATGACGAGTTAGTTCCTCCAATTACGCATCCAGAACCTGTATATTGATTTCTGATATACACAGAAAGGTGGACGCTATTGCTTGTTGCATTTGTGCTTGGCGTATAATAGGTTCTGGCATAGTTTGCTGTTGATGCGGTTGTTGTTTTTACCCCAGTTTCAGCAAACGTCCAGCTGCCAGTAAATGTAACCCTGAATGCAGCATCCACATCACGAACATCTTTTAAGTTCCACTTTTGAGCATCAGCCGTTGTGCCTCCAAGAAATGGGTATATGGCCTGACACTTGTCCCACAAACCCATACCCACAAGCCCCCACACCAAGTTATTTAAAGCATCCACCCTTGTTCTGCTTGGATTGTATCCGTTTGCTGCTTGAGCAGCAACGTAAGCCATCACATTAGGATGTAGCGTTTGAGGGAACACCGTTGTGGTAGTGTCCCCAATTACGACAGTTCCTGCGGCTCCTCCAAGTGCGGTTAATGGCATATTAGTTTATGTATTGAGCCGTGTGGATTCCTGCAACTAAACTATTTGAAGCATTTGCTGCACTCCAAGTTGCTGTCACATTGATAGCATTTGTAGTGGTGGTGTTTATGCTTCCTGATGTTGCGGGAGTTATATAGTAAAATTCTGGCGTTCCTGATAAGTTAAGAAGACCACACCCTTGATATTGCACCGTTCCTGTTGCTCCAGCAGTTCTACAGGTTACCACCACTCTTGCTTCAAAATACGAAGCCGATAAGGTATTATTATGATTTAATGCTATAGAACCTACAGCAACACCGCCGATTGAAAAGTTTAGAGTACAAGTGTTCGAGCCAGATGCTTGTTGGTATGTACCAGAGATAAATATTATAATAGTTTTGCCCGCTGCAAGAAAACTCGCAGGAAGGGTAGCACTACCGACAACAGTTCCTATTAAGGTGGTGGCTGTGGTGGTGCTTACTACTGTTACATCATTCGTCTGAGCATATATCCCCAAAGCCGTTAGGTCGGCAGACTTTGTGAAATTACCACTTGAATCAGCCACTACAACTCCCTGTGCGCCCGTGGCAAAGTCTGGATTGCGATCCGTGGTAAGGATTTTAGTATATGCAGAATCCTTCCTAAGTGTTAAACTTGAGTTGGCTGTTCCCGTGCTGTTGGTATCATACCACAACGATCCATTAACTGCTCCGCTGAATGTTGTGCCACCTGCGGCTGTTGATGGTGTTAGAATCAATTGTGGGGTGCTTGCCGTTCCCGCTGCAAACCTTGAAATCCCTGCCGTAACATCAAGGGCGTAGTTTGTTGTGCCTCCTGATGCCGTTAAGCTTAGTGCCGTATTGGTTGATGTTGCCCCTGTTTTGGTGTTTGAGATAAATGCACCAAAAGTATTGCCGCTCCCCGTTGCCCCAGTTATGGAAATGTCCAACCCACGACCAGAGGTGTTTGCTGTTGAGGAGTTGGTGATTAATAAGTTTTCTGCCGACACAGCCGTGCTTCCTGATATACCAAGAGTTAATAAATTGCCACTCGTTATTCCCGTTGAAGAAAATGCCACAATACCACCTGCTCCTATGTATGCAGATGTTGTATGGGCGACGGCAAGCAAAGACCCTGTTGTTAATCCGGTTGAACCAAGAACAAAACAGTTTGTTGTTGTGTTAGGCCAGTTCCAAGTGTTGACAAAATTCCCGTGAGTTATAGTGGCCGCCCCTGTTGATGCAGTAATGGAATTCAATGTTGTAGAGCCACCACCACCACCAGACCCCAAGCTAACCCAAGCACCATTAATGTATGCTTGAAGGGCTGTGGCTGATGAATTGTATACAAGGTCTCCGTTAGCAGGACTTGATGGTTGACCGGCTAATGTTCCAACATTCACTCCTGCCGTTGTTGCGGATGGGGCAAAGGTTTGCTTGATTCCTGATGTCCAACTGTTGGCCAAGCCGACATAAGCCACCGTTCCACCTGCTCCGAAGGCAACGGAAGCCGATGACGAAGCAGAAAGTGTAAGCGATTCATTAATTGTTAGCGTTTTGCCATCCGCAATCGTAAGTGTGCTTCCAGTTGCCGGGGCCGTTATTGCCACCTTGTTTATTGAGGTGGCCGTAGCCGCTCCTATATCTGGTGTTGTTAGCGTAGGGCTTGTGCTGAACACAAGGTTTGTGCTTGTCGTTCCTGTGGTTCCAGTTGCAGAGGAAAGATATTGCAATTGCGTTGTAGAGACCGTGGATGCCACAGGCAACCCATTAGCATCACTAACTAAAGCACGGGTTGCTGTGAGTAATGTTAACCCACTAACTGCCGTCCCATTTGTTGCGTAATACGCAAGTTGATATTGCGTTCCACTATTAACCGTTCCGCTTCCGCCACCTGTTGCGTTTAATGTAGTTCCTGTTAATGAAAGTCCAGTACCTAATGTAATTTCCTCCATTATGCCAGTTCCTGCCGTGCCTCTGCCAACAAGTTTATTGGTAGCCATGGATGTGGTAATCGTGCCACTTGTGGTTATCGTACCACCACTTATAAGTCCTGCTGTTGCTATTGATGTAACCGTTCCACTTCCACCGCCACCACCAGCTGCTTGCCAACTACCAGCACCCGTAGTGTTCGTAGCAGTCCAAACGTAGCCAACAGTTGAAGTAGTTTCCAGCACCGCCCCGTTTATTTGTGGATTGGTTAAGGTTTTGTTGGTTAGTGTTTGAGTAGCGGCCAAGCCTACTAGTGTGTCAGACCCTGCAAACAATGTAAGCACGGTAGTACCCAAAGCACCCGTAACAGGCCGAAGTTCGATTGTTCCCGATGTGAGATTAGTGAGCAACAGCCCTCCTACCGATGACCCAATTACGCCTAACGTCAGTTGTGAAACCCCATCTGTCGTAAAGCCACTTCCCACTTTTACATCCGCACCGCCATTCCCTAAAACTAAAGAATTGAGAGTAAGCGTACCCGTGTTGGTAACTGTCCCGGTACCAGTGGCAATTGACGACATCACCCCAAGCGCATCAATTTGTAGCGTTGTTGGGTCAAGAGTTATCTGTCTGAAATCTTGTGCGCCTAAAATATCTGGCGTCCCCACTAATATCTGGGGGCCTGTGGCTTGTATAAATTTATCAAACGTAACTGCGTTCGGCTCAATGGTAGCAACACCAGTGGTATCTATGGTCCAATCCCCCGATGGTGTCACTCCTGCGGCAAGATCGGAAAGATTGCCTACAAAGATTTGTCCACTCGGAAGGTTATCTGTAAGTCTTTGATCTAAGATTGTCTGTAAATTCGTTACCTGCGAAATGGCAATGTTTGGAATATCTGCTGCCACTAGAATCTCCCACGAAGGATTGCCAGACGAAACCGACCGAAGGAATCTGTTGGTTGCAGAAGTATTGGCCCCTAGTCTGGTTGGAGTTGCAACTCCACTAATAACGGTTCCTCCGTAAATTATATCCCCCACTGTTGTCATCGGGTTGGTGAGGGCAGATAATGTTGACCACGCCAATGTCACCGTTGACCCGACTATCGTTCCAGACAAGTATTGCGTTCCAGATGGGTCTGATGTTGGTAAGTCAAATATCCTTGAAGCACCTCCGGGATTAGTCCCACGAATAGTTTGGGTGGAGACATTGTCGCTGTTTTTCAAAACAATGGTTCCGGCAGTATCCCCAGCATCACCAGAGGTTACCCCCCCTGTTACAGACAATGAAGTACCGGATGCCACCCCTAGAATTGGAGTTATAAATGTCGGAGTGTTATTAAAAACCAAAAGGCCAGTTCCTGTTTCATCTGATATGACAGAAGCAAGTTGAGCCGATGTTGTGGCAGCAAAATAATCTAGCCTGTTTATGTTTAGGGCAATATTACCCGTCGCATTTTGAAGCGTTTGAGTACCACTTCCTGCAATGGCGGAAGGAACGATTACTGTAAATCCAGATGTAGACCCATTAAAAGAAATCTCCGATGCGGCTTGAATACTACCGGCATCCGAAATACTTACAACGCTTCCTTGAATTAATTTCCCAGTAACTCCATCCCATCGAACAACGGTGTTGTTTATGGAAGAAGCCGGCCCTATAACGTCGCCACCAGATAATGTTGCAAAAGCATATCCGGCACCCGACTTAACAATTGCTTGCCCATCAATACCAGAAGAAAAATCAAGATTGCCTAATCCACCGTAATCCACCCCAATGCGTTCTGCATTCCACGCCCCTTCGTCGATGATGTTGAATTTTGCCACTCCATCGAGGCCAAACTGAACAATGCCTGATGAAGCCCCGATGTTTAGCGTGTCGCCTTCGTTAAGAACGTCAATCCCCAGTTCGTCAGCACCGAATAAAATACTTCCGGTCATTGTCCCACCCGTTAGTGGCAGGTATTGATTGAATTTGGCAATGAGGTCAAGCTGATTGTTGATGTCGCCCGTAATCAATCCCCATTCGCTTGCAGTTATAGTGGTGTTACCAAGCGTCTGGTATAACCCAAACACATTCACCAACGGTTCCTCATTCAGTCGGGCGTTGTCCACCAGAAGGGTGAGAAGTTCCAGACGGACGGTATCGGTTTGTGTCGTGTCGTTAGCGCCAGTGAGCAGAAGTGTGTACCAATTTACATTGTCCACCTGCTGAAAGGCATTGCCATTGTTAGCAATGATGTTGGCCGCCTCTAAAGCAAGCCCCGCAATCACCACTTGCGCTTTTGAGGTGTACTGGGAGAGGTTATCGAGATATGAAGCCATTAGCAGCAAACGTTACATTGACATGAAGGATCGTTACATACAGTGATTAAGGTATCCAACACCGTTTGTGCATCGGCATATCCGGTTTCCTGTTCTGGTGTCAGAATGACAAGAGATTGAGCCACCGCAGCATTGGAATAAACACCTTGAAGCAAAGCTTTCTTTATGGCATATTCTGTACTATCACATTCGCCCCCTGCTAATTGAGCATTGTTGAAACGCCTCAAGGCATCGTAGGTGCAATTAGCCGCTGCCGTTGCAATCACGGCTGCCACCTGACCCACCGCCCCATTTGTTTGAGCGTATGTAATAAGATAGGTCCACGGGTCACCAGATGAATTTGCCGCAGCAAGCACCGTGGCGTACACTTCGGCAATTGGCAATATCATTAAGATAAACTGATTCACATTGTCCGGTGCAGCCAATCCATCAATCCCCACCGTGCCAATCGTTACCGGAAGTCCGTCTTGCGTGACAGGAATGTTTTCTGTTAAAACATCAAAGGGTGACTCTTGCCACATATACCATTTCTGCACCTGACTTTCTTCTGGTCTTGTAGCAGTGCCTGCCCCCGCAGGAGCATAGCCACCGGCTGAGTCGGGATAGGTTCCTGTATCATCATCAACCAAATAGGATGTTCCATCATTGGCTACCGTGTATGCAGGAATGACAACTAAATCAGAATACGACATTAGTAGCTTTGGTTAGCAAAGGTGAGAAGTTGATTGGCCCTAACGGTGTCCGGTGGGTTTAAAGCCATGCAATGCGTGTAGTCATCAATGATGGCTTGCAAATTAAAAGCCTCTTGTGAAGGCCCAGAATTTGTGAAAAGACCGGCCCTAGCCGTTATTTCATACACAATTGTCTGAAGATCGCTTATGGATAGTGAATTAGCCATGCACAAAGAAAGAAAAAACCCATGTAAAAGTAGGGGATTTTTTTCACTTCATGGCCCAAAGTCCGTCAAGCACTTTCTCAATCTTTTCCCACCTACCGGCAAATTCATCCGGCACCGTGGCATCTTTCATTTCAAATGGGTTTACTTCCGTAGCCGGGAAAGGAGGTAAGTCAGGGCTGATGTCCTGATACAAATCCTCTAAGTCGTTATTAAACAAGAACGTATAAAACGCCTCGTCACACACGCACACCATTGGCCCCATGTCCTGTTGCCACTGTAGCGATGAAGCTATAATGGAACGGACGTTTTCCGGAGAAAGGACCACGTCCTTCAAGACATGGAAACCAATAGCGGGAGTCATTTTATTTCACTTTTTTAGAAGTGGTTGCCAATTTCTGGGCCTCCTCCGTTAAAAAATCCATTACCAGTTCCTTGAAGTCAGGAAGCTTTGAGCAATACCGGTAGATACCGATGGCTTTGCTCTCGTTTGTTTGGATGTTAATTGGTTCGGAATACTTAGCCACTTCCCGACCATCCATGCGAAGCAATTCTGTATCGGTGGTAAGCAATCTTCCGGTGGCAATGCCATCCTTAATCAAGTTGATGTCTGCCACCTCTTGTGCCAATGCTAGTTTAGCGGCCACTTCAGCAAGCGCTCCTGCCTTCACACGCTTAATCAAATAGCTTTGCGCTCCCGTCGGCTTGCCCACCAATGTTGACTGCCCATAGAAGTTACGCTCATACGTTGCGTGAGACATCAGAACGTCAAGCTGCCAGTTGGAAAGGTTGGCAATGCGATTGCTCAATTCCAATTCTCTCTTGAAATTCTCTGTCACGTTTCCGCCTTCTTTCTCTTCATCCACTATCTCCCACTTCCATCCGGCACGTTCTTTCTTGGTGAATGGGTCAAAGCGCATTTGAGGGTGCATCTGCAAAGCCAAGAATTTCTCTCTGTCCTGCGATCCTTTGAAGATAATTTCACCGTTTGAGTTACAAACAGGATGGGCAAACATAGGATTGCCTTGTGCGTCATAGCCGTTTAATAAGCCAATCTGCAAGGGAGATTGTCCATAACGAATAGTCCACGGGCTAACAATGCCGTGTTCACCCACACGCTTAACATTCCCAGATGATTTCACCTTGTTGTCTTCCATAATTTGTTGGAACACAGTGGCAATCTTGGACGGATTAATCCGCACTTTCACCACATCGTCAGGGCCTAAGTCCTGAAGTTGCTCTTCTAATTCTTTAGGCCATGCGTTGATTTCAAGCACACGGCTATTGTTTACCTGCATTGAAGGATATGCCATATTGATTACATTTTCGTGCAAATATATGAAAAAAGGGATGCGTTTCCACATCCCTTTCTCTTGACATTTATTTTACTATTTTTTAGATAGTACCTCCAAAGTACAACTTGTTGGCAAGCATTGTCTGTGCTGCGAACGTTTCGTTGTAGATGATTTGGTATTTCAACGCATTGAAGTGCGCTGGGTCACGAATCACCACTTGGTTTGTCACCGGCTGCCCTCCTGTCTTAACAGGGGTTTGCAGTTGCAACACACGGAACATTGGAGCCGTAACGGTGTAAGTAGTGTTGGTCAGTTCACGAGGAACGGCCACCTGCTCTTTTGGAATCACCGCAAAGGCGTTAGCCCAGTATCCGTTGGTCAATGTGTCTCCACCCAAGTTTGGTGAGTACATAGCCTTGTGCGCCCACTCAGAAGCCTCGTTCAAGTTTACAACGTATTTACCCATTGTGAAACGTCCCAATGATTGCTTCAGTTCAGGACGAGTTCCTGTCGCATTCTGCTGACCAGAAATGTACTGAACGGCACCACCTGTTAGTGGAGTGAGGGCGTTACGCTGAATTGACTGAACGAAGTTGTATCCGCCAAAGATGTCCAGTTCTGTACCGGCACCACGGTTTGAAAGACGAACTCCGATGTTCTCCAAGTCAGCCATTTGCACAGAACCCGGAGCGTAGTCATCAGAAAGACCATACGTCTGAGCCGCAGTGGTGAATCCCAATGTCTGCTGATTTCCGTTGAAAGTTGAACCAGTACCACGAGTGATAGCGGCTGACTTACGAAGGAATGCAGTGAGCATAGCATCAGCGAAGATACGTGGAGCAAGGATGGTTTGACCGCCTTCAAGATTGAACATGAAGTTTTGGTTGTAAGTATCCTGACCAACGATGGCTGATCCTGTTGCTGAATACTGGAAGTTCACTCCGTATCTTGCCCATCCACGAACAGAACCATTTGGAAAATCTCCGTTGATGGTTGAGTTAGCATCTTGTGGAAGCAATGTGTCTCCACCGCCTGCGCTTAGATACAAAGAAAGGTCAACATTAGAAGCAGGATACACCGTAATGGTGTGGTTTGGATTGCCTGAATTGTTAGGAAGTGCGACAGCCGAAACGTTCATAATGATGTCGGAATTGCTGTACAACTGGAAGTTCTGACCAACGGTGGCGTAGTTGTAGAATTGACCATCAAAAGCTACTGCCGAAACAACAATAAGTGCTTCTTTGCCAACACCCGTTCCAGATGGATATGTTACCGAAACAGTTTGAGTAGTTGTTAATACTGAATCTTGTTCTGCGTGAAACACCTGAGTTGTACCAGAAGCTACACCAACAAACGCTTTGTTATCGACAAGGTGAGCAATAAGCCCGTTCTCGATAAGCTGACGATCTGGATAGCGATCTAGCAACGTAGGCCAGAAATCACGAGTGAAAGATACGGTGTCTGCCAAGCCCGCAAGGGTGGCTGCGTCTGCCGCATTCTGGGGCGATAACGCATTGGTTTGATCGAATAATGCTGCCATTTTCTTTTTTTGTTAAAGGATAATTTTGTTAAAAATCTTTGCTCACACCCACAATTCGCATTCCTCCTATTCTTGGTCCGGATTGCCCGTTCTGTGAAGAGAAAGTTTGGTTCATTGAGTTTGGAAGCGGGGCCTGATTGTTCAATGTCTGGTTAATAGCTTGCACGGCCTCCCGTGGTGCCGCTCTCTTAGCCGCATCCAACATCGCTGGAATTTGTGCTTTGAGGTGCGCCAGTTCAGCAAGGGCAGTGGCGGCTTCCATGTTTGGCCACACAAAGCCCGTGTTCGGGTCAACCATTAACGGGGCATTTTCACTATACGCCAACTCCTGTACTTTTGCCAAGTCAAGCTTCGGGAACTCATACCCCGGAATATTCAGGGCTAGGTCCGTCGGCTTGTACCCATTAAGCCCATTGTCCACCCGTGCTGCCCACTCAGCGTTTATAGCTTCGTTGTCAATCGGTGCAGGCTGCTCAATGTTCATGGCCTGTTCTAATTGTCCCCTCAATTGTGCTTGTTCGTCCATTTGCTGCTTCCGGTAGGCTTCGCCTTTCCATTCAAGCTGTGCAAATTCTACGTCCGACAAGCCCAGATTTTCGGGTATATCAAAATCAATATCAGGATATTGACGTCTCAGTCCTTCTCTTATCATAGACTCACTTGTAGCCCATGGATTCTCCTGCCAAAACTGCTCCATTACAAGAGTAGCAAGTGGCTTATCGGCAATGTTCTCATTCAAGATTGCCAATGTTTGAGGATTTTCAATAAGTGCCTTTAATTCCTCTGGCACCTGATACTTTACCTGCGGCTCAGAAGGTGTGCTATTTAGCTTGGCTTCCAATTCTTCAAGACGTGCCTGAAGCACCGCTCTCTCGTCCACCACTGGGGCGGGCGGAGTAGCAAGGTCTTGTTGTCCCTGCTCATTCGTCTGGGCCGTTACACTGGCAATCTTGAAAGGAGGCTCATAGCCACCATTAAGCTGCGAGTTGCTCTGGGTTTGCTGCTGGTTGTTCGGGGCTTGCAGTTGGTTCTCCCCCACCTGCGGCTCCATTGTTTGTGTTTGCTCCATATATCTGTTCTATTGTTAATAGCAAGTCATTGAGGGTTTGTTGTGGGTTCTGCGTCTGTATTGGATTGCCTGCTGCGTCCATCTGAACGGCAAAGGCACTCTTAGCATATTCGGACAAAATCGTTCCCATCGTTTTCATTTTCTCCAATCGCTCTTTCCCCTCTTGTGCTTGAGCGTTGGATGCCATTTGGCTCTCCATGTTTGCTTGGACAGCTTGTGCTTGACCGGCAGCTTGTTGCATCTGACCACGCTTGTCCTGAACGGCAAGATAGGCCCATGCTTGTTTCATATTGTCAATCACCTTTATGTAGGCGAATTGAGCAAGGGTGATGGTTTTAGAAGCAAGGGCTTGATTGGCCGCTGCGTACAATTCCATCCACTCATTTTCTTGTGGAATAGGTTCTGCCCGTAGGTTCGGAATCCGGTCGTCGGGATTGCCATAAGGAATCTCAAACGCTTTACCGTTAGCCACGCCTGCACCTCCCGTCATCAGAATGTCGTACATCAGGTTCTCCCAAAGGTTCTCATAGATGCGAATCTTGGCAGCCATTAAGCCGGAAAGAACATTGTCACTACCATTGAGTAGCATTTGCGTCACCGCCTTGCCTTGTTCTGGGCTAATGCCACCACCGGTGTCTACCTTCGGCACACCCACTACATCATGCAATAGGTTGATCTGGGATAAGAGAAGGTTCCATAGAACATTCAGGTTAGCCCCACCTTCGTTGGCGATGATGGCAATAGAGTCCTTAACCGAAGCATTGTGGAATCCCTTGTAAACAGAGGACGAAACAACCCCAAGCCCTTTTTCAAGCAGCGTGGTCATCAGGTCTTCTGCCGTCACGTCATCCCCTTCCTTCATGGCAAGATCGGCTAGGCCATCCTGATCCACACGGGTAATCCATGGAAGGAACTCCTTAACGTATGTTTTGAATTTCTTGAACGTATCCTCGATGGCGTCAATGTGGGGCTTTGCTCTGTCAATAACAGAAACAGACTCCCCACGGATGAGGGATGAGTGCTGCCAGACAAATGAGCCATACACCTTTGAGGCGTTCACTTTCATCACGTCCCTTTCATTTAGCACAATCGGCTGACGAATGCCTTCTTTAGGGCCATAGTCGTAAAGATAGCCCGTGCCGCAAATGTACTTACCACCAAAAAGCGTCTGCACTTTTGATGTTAGTACATCCCCGTCCTTGCCTTGTTTCTTTTCCAAGAATCCGGCATAGGCTTTTCCGTTCTTAAAGTTCTGGTAGAACTTGTCGGTGGATACAAACTCAAAGTCCATCACCAGACAAAAGTCGGTGTAGGTGTTGTAATATGTGGAAACGTAGTTGTTGTTGTTAGCCCCAATCCACGAATAGAGGTAGTTGTAGAGAAGGGAGAACTGACCGCCACGAAGATTCTTTAATTCCTCGTCGGTTAGTTGCCCCTGAGCCTCCATCTTAATCTGCTCCAAAGAGACCGCCCGTATCCGGTAGGACCAGACAATATCCCTGCCGTCGGCATACATAGTCATGGAGTGGCCGGAGTTAATCGGGTCCACCCATTCAAGCTGACGTTTGCCGTTGCTTCTGTTTATGTAAAGGCATCGGGTGGCACAGATGGCGTCGTCGAAGTCGATGGTACGCATCAGCGATTCTAGCCCATTCTCGTGGCCTATTTGCTCCAACGCTAGTTCCAGATTCATTTCCTCAATAAACTGAGGCATCATGTCCATCTTTATCTGGATTTCAGATTGGTCAACAGGTACATCATCTGGTGTTAGACCAAGCGATTGTAGGTATTGTTCCATCTGAGCGCCCTGCTGCTTCAAAAGCATAGCCATTTCTAGCTTTGCCTTCATGTCGTCACGGTTGTCCATAGCCAAGGCGTCAATCATAGTGACGGTGGGCTTGAACTTCTGCTTGTTTAGTTTGCCGACAATAGACTCAAGGATGGTGGAAGTCAGCTTCATGTTCCGGAGGTCAGCCCCGGGAAGCGTTTGTGAATCATTTGACCCAAGGTTATCAATAGGCCGGATGGTTCGCAGGTATGATTGCGTTCCAAGGGCATACTGATAGTTTTCCGCCCACCTCCTTCTTGGAAAGTTGGGTGACTCGATTTGGGACAGGTGCCACGCTTCTAAGCCGATGGCAAAGTCCTTCCCAAAGGTTTTATCCTTTTTCTTGTCAAATGGTACGGAAAGATCGGGTGCAAACATTTATTCGAAATCGTAAGGGTTTCGGCCAGTTGGGAATGATTCTGATGGAGTGGTTGGAATGTCAGAGGTTTTAAAACGAACGTCATCCACAGTTGGGCTACTTGAACCACCACCACTTCCATACCGCATCCCTGCCAAAGCCCCTGTAAACGGTGCTTGATAGAATGCGTTGCGTTGCTGTTGTGCCGCTCCCTTCAATGCTCCAATCGTTGCGTTGAACTCACGACGTCCTTGCTCCTGATACTGACCTCTTTGCCCCTGCGCCTGCAATGCACGGTTCATGCGTTGCTCTTTGGCTTGTTGTCCTTGCATTGCCAGTTGCCGTTTGGCAGCCATGCCTTGCTGATTGAGTCTGGAAAGAGTGTTGAGAAGGTTGGATGAACTAAGTCCGGCACGTTTAGCCTCTCCTAATGTAGTGGCCTGCTGCTCGTTGATGTTTTCCATCGCCTGACCATACCCCGCTATCTGAGCGTTGTTGGCTTGGTTCTCCAATCCAGCCTGCATTTGCTTAAATGCAAGAGGCGTTATGTCTTTCGCCCCTTCTGCCATCAACTTCCTCCGCAAGGCGTCCTGCTGGAAAGAGTTAATAAACCCGGGCAAGGCCCCTGCCGTGTTTAATAAAGCACTAGTAGCAATTGGTCCCATAATTACTGAACGATTGATTTGTTTGATTTAACCTCGATGTAGTTCAACTTGTCGAAATCAGTTGCATCCCATGCAAAAGTAGAAATAAGAATTCGACTTTCCATAATCTTTCCATTCATTACCCCGCCTACACTATTTTGGTCCCTTCGGACGGCCGCATCCCAATCGCCCTTTCGGTTTATCCACCAATCTTGATCAATGTAGGATTCAACTGATGGGAGTTCGGAATTGCCGCTGTTCATCTGACAAGTGAGGGGTCTGTTCCCAAGTACCTTGATGCTATTCCATTGCTTTGCCACCGTTGGCATTTCGTTGGTAACAAGTGTTAGGCTTGGGTCTCTTAGCGTACCAAAAAAGCTATTTTCTGTTGTGGCTGCAACGCTTGGTCCCATTTGCCAGATATGCCCTTCAAGGAAGAAGAAAGTACGAGTGGATAGCGTAGCCCCACGTTCCGGTCTTATGTTGTTAGTATCGTAGTATTGACGAGCGCCTTGGAATGTCTTGAATCGTTCGGAAAAAATATATGCGTTGGAATCATCCCCCACAATAATAGCCTCATCCGTCACTTGATCGTAGGTCATCATGACGCTTGTGGAACTATCCAGTTGGTTCCGTAGGTAGTTCATGAACTGGTAGGTTTCCCCCAATTGCTCAAGTCCTGCGTTGGTGTAACGTATCCAATCTTGAATACCCTCACTCCAATAATAAACGGTGCCTAGCGGTGTAGCACATATGTTCCGCAACTTTTTTGCCCCGTAATTACCCACCAAAGGACGCTGCGATGCAAGGTAGCGGTCGGACGTTGATACGTTGGAAGTGCCGTCAATGTTAGTAAGCTGAATACCGTCGTAGTAGAAGCTACTTACCCCGTTCTCCCCGATGGCAAGCAACACCCCCGGCTCCCGTTGCGAAGCACTTGTCCGCACCAACGCTGTAATGGGTCCGTTCTCTAGTGGGGCTTGTCGGTTATCCACGGAGTTGAACTTGGACAAGCCATTAATTTGCGTTCCTTGGATGAGGGAGTCGGAGAAAATGATGCCTTGCAGAATGCGAACCTGACGTTGATTCTCGTTTACAATGCTTATCTGCCCTTGCTCTGGATTCCAACTTTGGCTGTAAACGTCTGTGGGGTTCATCGCAATAACAATCCCGTTTGTTTCCCCACCTCGAAATGGGAAGGAATTATCGGGGTCGGTGGCGTAAATTACAGATTCACTACCGCTAACAAGAAAATATTGAATAAAACTTGTAAACCATGGATTGTATATTTTTTCGTAATAAGTAAGGTAGCAATCGCCTTTTAGTGTTCCAGTTTGGTTAATAATTCCGTTGTTAGGAACCTCAAATACTGCTTGGTTTTGATAATAAATTTCGGAAGCACTTTTTGTTTTTGTAGTTACATCGACAAAAAAGTATACAGGACTATTAGTGAGGCCATCTGCTAACCCTTGTTGCGGAAGGTATGCAGGGTCTAAAATGTCTTCTTGTAGTCTAAAATAAAGAACATTATCCACTTGTTTAGCCACCCTGTATTCACCACCACCATACGTTGCAAAATCAAATCTGGGAACGTTGCCCGGAACGAAACTACCAATAATTTGAACAAACGTTTCATCCCCTTTTGTAAACTGAATTGGGATGCCAGTTGGTAAATACAAGGCGTATCCTTTGTGATAAAAATCAAGAGCATCTTTAAACGATGCTTCAAGAGCATCTTGTCTAAATATCGGTCCCATGTAAATCCTAGACAGGTAGCTAAGACCATCTTCTCCTTCATACCAATATAGCATTGAAGATGTGAACCTATGAAAGCTAACTACGGTTTGGGCCGCACTTTCAACCACCCTATAATATTTACACCAAGACGGCACCGTGCCAGAAACTGTATATTCTATCCAATAATTATTATCTGTAACGTCTTTAGCTACATTAAAAGGAATGTAAGGATTATCCCAATCTACATCACTTGCAAAACCTTGGTTATTGGTGATTTTAACGGGAGTTTGATTCACCACTCCAATCCTTCTTCCCCACTCATCAAGCAATTCAATACCAACGTTATATATCGCTCCCGGCTTGTGAACCTTGTTGTTTAGCACCGTTGCAACATTTATAAATGGTGCTTGAACTGCCGCTGCCGTTAATGTTAATGTTGAAACAGTGTCGTAATCTGTAAGGTAATTGGCGTGGTTGAGTCTGTTTTGAGCCGTTTCGTTTGAAATTGATAGCAAAGGCATTGCATCAAACTGGCGATTGGTAATGTCAGATGAAACGGTAATTTTTGGCATCCTAAGAAGGTTTGGAATGTCCACAACGTAAGTGCCATTGTTTGTGGTATTCTTAACCACATACCATATCCCATCTACCCCTTGCCGATATAAATAGACAATGTTTTTCACCATGTTTATCCCATTCAAATAGGCCGCAGATTCGGCAACTGGGACGGTTAGTTTAATAGATTCAGTGAAATAACATTCTACCGAATAGGGCGAAAGAACAGATTCTTCTTCGTTGTCGTAGATGTAGTAGTACGAAAACTGGAAAGGAATGTCGTTGTTGAATATGCCAACTCCAGTGGGACTATAATCATTGCTTGCAGACCGGACATTCCACTTGTCCACGTCTGCATATTCCCCAAGGCTATTTAATTGCTCAACCTTCAACGGCAGCCCCGGTGGCCGCTTAATCTGCGTTATCATCCACTCCTCCAACGGGCTAGGGTATAACCCCGCTATGCCCTTAGCTATGTTGCACATTCTTGGTTGGTTGATGTCGTCCGTCCAATATATCTTCCCGTCAATCACCGCAATAGAAACGTCGCTATCTGGGTCGAAGTTGAGGATGGCCCCACCAATCACAAGGTCCACGTTGTTGCCCTGAATCCGGTAGATGCCGTGGTTGTTGGTGTTGGTGCTGGCGTCGAAGTTCCACAAGGCAAAGAACACACTCTGGCTTTCGAAATCTTCTTTTTGGCCTATCACCTTATTGTCACCGGCAGGGATGGCGTAGATGAGTTCCGCCATTCCCGGCACAAGCGACATGGATAGGTTGGTGTCGTTCTGCGAAGCGGCAAAACGCATATTTAAAGAATTGCGTCCTGCGTTAGCGGGGATGAGACGATCATCGAGGTCCGGGATGATTTGATTGATTCTATGAACCATATTTGAATAATCTTTTAAGGAAACTTGTCTCTTCTTTCTTAACCGGTGCCGCCTTCGCAGGCATCTGCGGGGCAATGTTCTTCTCGTAATACCTCATCCATGATGGAGTAGGCACCCTCATTGGCCTGCCCGTATCGGGGTTCTTTATATTAAGGGAGATGAGCATATCACGGGTGGCCTTCGCCTTCTCGTACTCCGCCTCATACTTCCTTACTATATCTTCCGTCATCGCTTTGTTTTCAAGTATCTTCTTCATACGGGTGATCTCGTAGTTGCGGTCGCTATCTGCCCTACCCATTCCCACCTCTGCCCCGTAGTACAACTTGAAGAAATCGTCCACATATTCACTCTTGATTCCCACACTTTGCGGAATCTTTTCCGACAATTCGCTATCCAGAATAGACTCAAGGGCCTCAAATTTCTGCTCTTTTGTCGGGAACGCTTTGATGTATTTCTCTAGTGCGTCACTAGCAAGCTTGGTGTCTTTGGTTTCGATGGCCGACTTGAACAATTCCTTGCTACGCTTCTGCTCCGCCTCGTCGGGCTTCATGATGGCTTTTGCTTTCTCAACAAGTTCCTTATCTTTTCTTTCTTTATCGCCAATAGACACCTTTTCAGCACTCAAAAACCTTTCAAGTGATGGGGTCACGGGATTTGGGGCTGCCATTGATACTACGGCATTCAACGCTTGCATCGCCATTAGAACATCCTTCTTTTCAGATTCTTTCCCTTGAATCAAATCATTAGCAAGCTGTCCCGACGATCCAACACCTCTTAATAATGTTGCGCCTGTTGACCCAATCCCGGGCAAAAGCCTCAGCCAATCCGTTCCGGTGCTTTTATCTGTTACTGGATTTGTATAAAGCCCCTCGTTTGCATATTTGGCAAGTTTTTCAATATTTTCTTTTTGATCGGAATTTTTAAATACTGTTTTTCCAAGACCTAAAGAAACAGCAACCAACGCTCTGAATAAAGGTCCATATCTTCCAGTGAGTAGCGACAGGTTGTTTCCTACAAACATACTCCCTAAATCGCTTGTCCATGTTGAAAGAACGTTCTTTACCTCTTCCTCTAATGGCTCATCGTCGTCATCAGCAATCTCTTTGTATGCTTGAGCCAACATTGACATCCCAATCATATAAACCATATTTGAAATCTGAACGGAAGCAATTCGCCTTGCTGCCATTGCCCTACCCTCGTTGGTTCCTAATGCTAAGTCTTTAAATGCTTGAGCAGTTTTTGTAGCTTCGTGAACTGTGTATGATTGAAGAAATCCAAAAATTTTTGCCACTATTTTCTTTTTAGAAAGTAATGATTTTGTGTCTTTGGTAAACGGGAGAAGTTTAGTATGTGAACTTTGAGCAAACGGTGAAGAGGGAACAAATTGCCTACTAAGTTCAAGCTGTGAATCTTCTTTGGCCGACTGAATTGCTTTAGCATTTTCATCCTTGTAATCACTATCCGGATCAAGGTAGGCGTCAATGTTAAAATCTTTTCCGGTTATTGCTTTAAACTTATCTTCAAACAATGTAATAGCAGAAACCTTCATTGGGCCAGCATCTCCAAGCCCAATTAATTTGTCGGCTGCTTTGCTTAAAAAATCTTTTGAAGATGTAATACTTTCTTGTCCAAGAATACCGGAGAAATCTGATACGGACGTAAATAAATCTTCAAGAAGAAGATCGTATTTATTGTCTTTGTCAATCAAAATTTCAGTAGCCCGAACGTATGCTTTTGGATTCTCAATGGCAAGACGAGCCAAATTGGATGTAAAGTCAGCAACAAAACGAACGGTGCTTAGTTTGAGTGTTCTATTGGCTCTTAAAAGCCGGTCAACGCCTCTGGAAAAACTATCACTGCCTTCTTGCTGTAAATCTAATGTTGTTATCAATCCTTGCTTCACGGCTTCTTCCATTGCCACCAAGAATCGTTGCTGATTACTATTTGCATCACTCTTGGTTGCCAGTCTGGTCATCGCCCCGATTGTAGTTCTAACAGGATCGGTAAGATAGTAGTCTCTAAATGTATCCCTAATATGGGATAGAATCATGTTGTCGAGATTATAGGAAACATAATATCGGTCTCCTGTACGCTTGTTTGTAGCGGCTTGTTTTAACCGAATTGCATTTGGCGTTTTACCACCTAACACATCCTCGATAAACTCTGCATTTGTAGCATCATCAACTTCTGATTTTTGACGAACAACTCTGTTGGCGTAGTCTTGACGAAGTTGAAAAGGGTCGCCACGCTTTTCGGTATTTATGCGAACGTAGTCTTCTGTCTTTCCGTATATATTACGAATAGCCTCCATTAGAACTTTTTCCCTTGGGGAAAGGCCCTTCATGTAAGCGTCAATATCAATATTGCCATTGGCATCTTTTGGCATGGAGTTCCACGCTTTCTTCATTCGCCTTTTTTCTTTGTCCGAAACACGGGCAAACGAATCCAGATTTTCATTTATATAGCGATAGTAATCTTTTTCGCTTGTCGGAAGGTCTTTGTGGTCAATTGTTTCGCCTTTAATAATTGAAGGATTTGATTCATAATCCATTTGAATTAAAGCCAATGCCACCCTATCTTTTTGAATATTAGAAACCCCCGATACTGCTTTGTAGTAATCGGATGAGATAACTTTTGTTTGATGAAGGGCTTTGTCAACAGCATCAATTATTGGTGATAGGATTTTCTTCCAGATTGGTTTTTTCTTTCCAACACCAAAGAAATCATCCCAATAGTCTTTGTTTTTCAAAAGCAATTGAGCCGTCATTTTATCCACGCTATTCCAGAAAGGGCTTCCGTATTTGTTTATTAATTGGTGAAGCTTATTACGGGAATCTGTGTCGGTCTTTGCTTGAATTACATCTTTGGTTGCCTCTGCGATATTACGGGCCTTTTCTATTAATCCGGCTTGCTTAATAAGGTCGTATGTGGTGGTATTTAGAAACCCATTTGACAAGCCAATAATTGCTTTCTGATAAGCATCTAATTGTGCCGGTGTGAAATCTTTTAAGATTGAAACAGGAAGTTGCATCAATGTATTCCCTGTTTGCTTTTGCAATGGGGTAAGGCCATCCATGTCAACGTCTGCGGATAGTTGTTTCGCATCGTTAATCATTTTGGTCTTTAATGCCGTTACTTGTTTTTGAACATCAAGCTTGGTTCCATCTCTTAGGGCAATTTCAGCTTTGTTATATGCTTCCCGAATGTCGGCTGCATCAATTTCTGTTATCTCGCCTTGAGCAACTAATTTATTTAAAGTATTATCAAGTGATGAAAGGGCTTTTGAAAATTCAAGGTAATCTTCAAGGGTGTTAATTTTGTTCTCCTCCAAACTACCAATCTGTTTGACCAAAGCATTGAGTTGGTCCCGTGTAGCAGGAGGGTCTATTTGATCCATGATGTCGTTGTACACGGCATTCATCACTTTAACATCTGGAACTCGTTTTTGCGCTAATCCTGCTAATGCTTTTTCATAATCAGAAAGGAGATTAAGAGGGATTGCCCTTGGGTTGATTGCAAGGAAGTTTTTAACCAGATTAGCATAATTCCCAAAGTCTTTATTCCTAAGTCTTTTCTGAGTAGACCTAATATCAGACGTTCTCTCAACATAGTTTGCATCATCAATGATATTCCCAACCAGTTCCGAAAACTTATCATAGGAAGCTTTTGTAAACACTTTCGGAATACCATTAAGAATTTGCTGAACTTGCTTTGGAGATAGTTCACCATTTAGGTCTGCAATTGCTGCGGATACAATATCCTTTATCTTAGTTCTGGTTACGTCAGCCCCAGCCACAAATCCGGCCTTCATTCCAGCAGTAGCACCTTTCTGGAATCCTTCTTGCGTTCCAAAGCCCATGCCAATATTGAACGCTGTATTAATGGCTTTTTGAACCCGTGCCTTTACAGTTTCATTCTTAACACCAACAGTTTTGTTAATGTCCTTTTGAACCGTTCCCTTCTCGTAGGCATACACCGCTTTGGCAGCGTCGGCCATTTCCTGAACACTGTATTTGTTATCAGCATTGATTTGCTTTTGAGCGGCATACATGGCTTGACCTCTGGTGATAATCTTGCCTGCTGCCCGTGCTGCTTTTAAAATGCCACTATACGCATCAAGCAATAGTTGTGCTGTTGCACTTGCTAAGAATGGATCGGAATACGTTTTATTTTTAAGCTTCTTTCTAAGGCTGTCTACGGCATTAATATGTGCATCAAGGGCAGAACCTTCAATTGGCCTGTCCTCCATTTTGATTGCCTCAATACCTTGCTCCTTCTGTTGCAATTTCACCCAATCAGCAATCTTCTGAGCCATCTTGCGCTCGTTAGATTTAGGAGCATCATAATCTGTTATTTCTGATACATCCGTTGAAAGAAGGTTCTCAAATGCCGCCCCATTGCCCGTGTTCTTATTCCCAGACGAAATGCCGTAAGACGCTAGGAAAGCCGGAAGGTATTCGTCGATTTCTGCTTCAGTGAGATTTGCCCCCTTGGCAATTGTATCCCGTGCATCTCCATAAGACTTGGCCGTTGTTTTTGGCTTCGGCTTTGGCTTCTCCTCCTTCTCCTCCTTTTTCGGGGCTTCCTTCTTCTCCACTTTCGGAGCAGCCTCCATCAATTCGGGGTTGTTCAAAAGGAAATCCAAGGCGTCGTTGTAATCCCCAATCAGGACAGGCTTGCCGGAAGTAAGGTCGTAGAATTTGCAGGGCTTGACACTCATGCTGATTTATTTTTTGTAAAGTTTTGGGAATAGTCTCATCAACAATGGTTGCTTACTCCATCCCCCTTGCCGTGTAGGCATGATGGCCTTTGGCATTTTTTTAGGTGTTGGCTTTTCAACCGGAGTTGTTTTCTTTTCCGTGGCAGTTGTGTCGGCAGGAGTAACCTTCTCTGGAGTAACCTTCTCTGGAACAACAGGCTTTGCAGGAGTTGTGTCTGAAGGGGTAATTTCTTTTTCAACCGGCTTTGGCTTCTCAACCGGCTTGGGACTACCACCAGACTTAGGTGGAGATGGTTTCTTTTGTATTGGTTCTTTTAAAACCACGGGTTGTTGTGGGGCAGGGAAATAATCTGATGCAGGATGCTGACCAACTCTTTTTAAGGCTTGATCATATCCTTTAGGAGGTGGATATGTGTTAAAGTTTTTTTTAATAAATAAACTATCCTGATACGCCTTCAACCGTGGGTCTTTTGGATTGGTCACGACAATCGGCTTGCGCTTTACCGGAGGAACTATCTTCACCCCATCGGCAGCCTTCTGCTTCATTGTTGACATGGATGATATGCACATCCCATCCTTAGCCTTCTGATTCATTTTGGGCATAGGGGCTATCATCATTCCGTTTTTGGCTGTCTGTGTGGCTGTCTGTCTTGCAGGAACCTTAGCAATATACTTACTAAGTTCGTTGATTGCCTCATCGGACATTTTTAATTTTTCGGTCAATTCTTTGTATTGGTCATCCTTTTTTAATTCTGGGTAATTATTAATATCAAAAGGTTTAGATGGATCATAGTTATATTTTTCAAACGCTTGGATTCTGAGGCTGTTTATTTTTGCTTTCATTTCTGTTGAATTGTTCAAATATCTTAACCTTTCTATCGGCTTTGATTTTGACATTCCTTCCGCTATCATTTTGGACTCGTTTGTATTTAAAAATTCGGACTCATATTCTGGATTTCTTTCAAAATAATCTTCCAAAATAAACCTAGCCATTTCACCTTCTCTCCCTGTTTTTTTATTTGCCCAATAGGCTTTATCTCTTTCAAAATTTTTATTTGGTCTTAATGTTATTTTCCCAGCATTCAAATCGGAACTAAGTTTTTGCATTAATCCATTGTACCACGTCTCCATGTTTTTTGTATATTTTTCATCATGCGGTTTTATGATTTGATTAGCATATGGAGAAAGAGTATTTTTAATTTTTGAAAATTCTGAATTTTCAGCATTTTTTGCCTCAATTGTTTGTGCTATTGGGTCAACACGATGTGTCATTTCATGGTACAAACTTGCTGGGTCTTCGGCTTGCACTGTCCCCTTTATTGGATCATACATTCCTTCTATTCCATAAGCTTTATATTTTGTATTATCAACAAATTTTGTCGTATCAAATTGTTTTTTTCTCCAATCTAATTCTTTTTCAACCTCTTGTTGATTAGGACTATTATTCCCATACATTTCTTTTGCTAATCGCTCTTTATAAGATGGATGTTGCATCCATTTGGAATAAACTTCCAAATTTGAAGCAAATTTATCTTTTGTGTCTTTTTTCACTACAGGAGGAACTATCTTCACCCCGTCCTCAGCCTTGGCCGTCTTTGCCGCTTGCTTGAACTGGGCAGCCGTTGGCGCTCCGGCCTCTCCGGGCTTACGCATCCGCTCTCCACTCCCTGCCGCTATGCGCTGACGCTTGGCGTGGACGTTAGCGTACAGGCCGTCTCCTGCCTTCTGATTGTCGTGCTTGAATTCCTTGAGGGTGCCAACAAACTTGTCCACCATCTCATGTTTGCCAGAATCAATATACCCCTTCACCATAGAAACCTTGTCCTTTGGGATGACGGCCATAGTGCCGTTGGATGATTTGATGAGGATTTCTTTTCCCTCTACTTCAAGTTTACCAGCCATGATTTATTTTCTTTGAAATTTAACTGCTTTTGATGCGTATGATTTCTTGCCCACACAACCCCACGCCTTTCTGCTTAAATCATTCGGGCAGGGTGGGTTAGCACATTTCTTGATGCCAGATGACCTAGCGCAGTAGTTGTCGCCTTTCGCTGTGCCGGGGGATATACTATACCCCTTAGCCCCGAAGGAACGCTTCTTACCGTTTATGGTGGCCGTATATTTCTTTGCAGGACTCTTTATCACAACCCCATTCTTGGCAATGTCATCGGCTTCTTCTGTGCCGTCTATCTTTCGAACGTAGCCGTCTCCCACTTCAAGATTGATTCCTCCATTGTCGTGACTCTTGCCCTTGAACTCCTGCATCACCTCCCATTTTCCACCAGAGGGGAACGAACTTTTTGCCACAACCGGCTTTCGGTTCTGCACGGCTTTTATTCCGGCCATAACCATTGGATTGATAGGTGGCTTGTTCATGGCTATGCTTGAAGTAATCTTAGGTTGACAAATCCCACTCCCACAGATTCCACTTCGGCCAGAAGGTCGGCATATTCGCCCACAGCCTTTCGTTGAAATTTGATGTATTTCTGGATGTCTACTTTGAGCGAGTTGCTCTCACTTTTATCGTATGCTTTCTCATACTTCTTCATCAGTCCTAGTTCAAGGTCGTAGGAAGCCGTGAGAACGCCCACAACAGACTCATCTTTGAACTCCACCTCTTTTGTTGATGGCACTTCAATCTCAAAGCCGTAGTCGTTGGCTATGTCTCTCCACCCCTGCCAATGTTCTTGCTCAGACACCGCTTCGGCCTCATAGAACTTCTGGAAGCCTTGTAGCTGCTTTGCCTGACTGCATGATGCGGCATACAAATAATGCCGGTTGGCGTATAGTTCTTCGGCTGCCAGACTTTGAATCAGGTCTTGGTCGGAAATGGAGATGATTGCCTTTTTCATAATGGGGTAAAGGTAAAAACTTTTTGTTTAAAAATAGGGTGATTTAACCTACGGACAGTCAATCTTAATCAACCCCTTGCCTTCTAATTCCTTAAGCATCTTCTCTCCATTGCGATGAATATCTTCCATGCGCTTGAACTCTTCAGGGCCAACATTGTCTTTTAATTCTGCCCTGGCATCTCGGCCAGCTTCGCCCTTCATTTCAAACTGTTTTCCAAAGACAATGCTTCCGGCAATCAGATTGGTAAACTCCTCTAGTGTCAAGTCTTTGATTGGCTTAGTTATCCCAAGCTTCTCTCCAATCTTTTTCCACATTCCATTTAGCCAATCCAAGAAATCCTTTCGCTTGGACTCAGTTAGTTGCTTGCCCTTCTCTCCGATGGCTTGTGCTAACGCTTCTTCACTTGCGGCGGCACCTTCAAGCCCTAATGCTTTGGCGTTGTCCATGTAAGAAGTATTCTGGATTAACTCCACTCCCTTGGCATGAAGTTCCGGTGCGGCTTCTTTTAGCAACGGCATAAAAATATGTCCCGCTAGTTCGTGGATGGGCGTTTCGGCATTGGTTGTAGCAGGGTCAATCCACACTTTGAAAGAGCCGTCTGGTTGCGGTTGAACAAAGCCCAGGATTGTGCCTTTGGCGTCTTTCATGTAGCGGATGTCGTTAGACTCTGTGCTAAATTCCCCTGTATTTTCTGTTGCTGATTTTATTTGGTTGGGGGAAAATGCAATATAAATATTGCCACTGATTACATCGTTCCCCTTATTGTCAAAGCTTATAGAATCTAAAACATTTTCTATAATCAATCCGTCCAGTCTGTCTGTTTTTGATTTCTTTAGCTTTCCCAATAAATCAATATCCATTGAATACTCGCCATCAACATCTATTTTTGGAGAGGTCTTTAAATTTAAAAAGACAGAAATATTCATTCCTACGTCTTTATATGGAGTAAAGTCTATCCCAAATCCCTTTAAAATAGGTACAATTTTTTCTACATATTTCCTCCTGTCTCCATAAAATGAATCATCATCAGCTTCGATTTCGCTTAAAATTTCATTGGCCAATTCAGATTGGTCATAATATTCTTCATAAATCCCAAGCCTTAATCTTTGGCTTATCTCTTTTAATTTATCAAATGAAAGATTGTTTAAAATATTGCTTACTACGTCTATGTTGGGATTTTTATAAATTTCGTTTCTTCTGTATGATTCAGCCGTGTATTTATTATTAGAAAAATAAAAACCTTCCTTAGCGTTTTCTGACCCAGTATTTGTACCTCCCTTTGAAATATCAAAAGAATTAAACTTAGATGGACTACCATGATAAACCACCAACGGCTCACCATTTTCATCAACAACCTTACTAGCATTTTTCGGGTCGTTCTCCCAATCGCCAAACCACTTTTTAAATTCAGGGGTTCGTACCTGTCTATGTTGTTCGGGAGTAAGATTTGACGGTTTGCCGTTGGGGGCTAATGGCCCACGCATATACATCGTGTTCTTGTCCGTATCCCCAAACGCTTTTTTCAAACGCTTGCTTTCCTCGTATATCTTTCGGAATTCCGGATCAGACAAGTTCGTTTTGTTCTTGTAGCTGTCAATCATATCGACACCTCCAAAGGTGCCTCCATCAGAATGATATGCTTTACCATCTTTATATCCCCAGTTTCTTGGTGCAGTAAAATCGGGCCATAGGACATCATAACTCATGATGTCTTGCAATCCATATTTAGTAAGCACATCTTGAAGTTTTGAAGTGCGGTTATCAAAATCTTTCTGACTGAACGCAGACAAGTCGGATAACATTTTTCCTGCTGTTGTCTTACCTATTACATTACCATCTTCATCAAATGTTTCTACAACATCCGCTGCTTTCATTTTGGGCGTGTTTTCCGCAACAACATAATTCAAGCCTCTTTCAAATACTTCCGGAATAATTCCCTTTAAATAGAAATCGCCTTCGTAAATGTTCTGAGTCAATCCTCTTGCTGTTTTGGCAACCTTTAGAACTTTGCCATCGCCCAGGTCATACACATCCCTATCGCTTCCGCTGCCAATCTTCTTTAGCTTAGAGAAATCAAATCGCCCTCTTGCTACCTGGTCAGTATCGTAAGCAAACCCTATTGGCTTGCCATCTCTTGTTTGGAAACCAGCTGTCATGGCTTTTACCGGCTCTCCGCTTGCCACTATTTCCGCCGCTTCTTCATCGCTAATAAACTTGACTTTTGCTTTGAGTCCTAGTTTCTTTAAGGCCGCATTAAACGCCTTCCTGGTTTTCTCGATGAATGGGTTGGGCTTGGCTTTTGGAGCGGGGGCAGCAAGAGGGGCGGTGGCGGCAGCCTCCCCTTGCTGTGCTGGTGTGGCAGTTGGTGCGTTTATTTCCGTTACCTTATTACCCAAATGTGACTCTCGATAGTTTTCACCATCTTTTTTAAATCGTCTTTGGTCAAAGGTATTGTACCCAACTTTTGGTGTTGTTGATGTTTCTACAGTATCAATAACCTTCCCATCTTTCACCAAAGCCAATCGAACATCCTTACCTGCCGCTTGTTCGTTTGTGTCGTATTTATTGCCTTGCTGGTCTATAAGATAAACCTTAGTACCAAATCTTTCACTTCGCTGAATGCCTTCCAAGAAATCTTGTTCTTGCTCTGAGTCCTTAAACTTAACAAAAACCATCAAATCTTGAGGTTCACTTTGCTCCTTGGTAGCCGTCTTGAATCTTTGTGTGCGACCATCGGGAAGGTAGGTGTAAACACTTCCTTTTGCGGTTTTAAAAGTTGTTCCGGCTAGTGAAGCTGGTTTGGCAGTTGGTTCAACTACTTCTTCGGTAGCGACTTCAGTATCCGCAACTGGTCCTGTTTGCTGTACTGTTGCAGGGCTTGACTCGCTTCTTTCGATAGGCTTAACCTGTAATTCTGTAGCGGCTGCATTGATTGTTTTTGCTGTTGGTTGTTTTTCATATATTTCTTTTTGAATTTCAAATTCTAAGATAACATCTTGATTTCGAATAAATTTGATTTTCCCATTTTGATCAATTAAACGAAGTGCTGTTGTTTGGCCTTTATTGTTTGTTTCAATTCCATCATACGAAAATGGTCTGCCATACAATGTTAATGTGTTGTTCTCAAAATCATATTCAAGTTGCCCTTGGTCTAACGGAGCATTTTCATCTTGCAATACGTTTTCAATATCTGCTTCGTTTACTACATCATCTGCCAATGGCTGCAACCCTAATTGTTGTGGTGTTTGACCGGATAGGCCACCTTCAATATAAACGACTTCACCATCTTTTGTAAAAACGTATGGTGCGCCATCAGAGTCAATTTTAACCCGGCCAGTTATTCCTTGATAATTAACATTCCTTCCTTCATTTTTTTGAAAGTCAATGTTAAGTGGTGCTACCTCCGCTTGCTGAGTTTGCTCCACTTGTGGTAATGGAACGGCAGCGGATTGTTCTGTAAGAACTGCACCCGTCCCACTGCCAGTAGGTGCGGGAACCACTCCGGCATCAGTAACAACATTTTCTGATCCTGTTCGTTGGCCCACTCCCTCATCCACATTTGACTGGCTAGTTCCTGCGTTAGTGTTGTCATTGGCTTGCGGATTAGTATATAGTTTTAACAAATCATCTCCGCTAATTGAAGCGTGCCAATTTTCGGACTTTACTCCATTTACTTCTCTCGGATTTGCATAAGCCTTGTTCCGAAGCAAAGGAGGAATTCCGTCTTTTGAATCAGCATTAAACGAATACACCGCATCTGGCTCCACATCCTCCGCCTTTGCAGGAATGTAGTCATTGTACATATTCACCTCCCTGCCCATTACTTGAAGCTTTATAGGCTCTGGCTTTACTACTTCATTTGCGGTTTGAAGTCCGGTGGTTGTAACAGGTGTTTGAACAGGCTTATCAGCATCCAACTGCATCTGCACCATTATCCGATAGTTCGGGTCTTCAATCGCCTCCAACGTCATTTCGCCATTCCTCACCGCATCAGCGTCCTCCTGCACACCAGCAACCCTCTCCGGATTATTTTCCGCAAAGTTTGGGTCAGTTTGGAACGCATTCAGTTCGTCGTCGGTGACGGTGGCAAATTCTACGACAGGTGCTTCTGGGGTGACTACGGGTGCTACGGGTGTTTGTGGGCTTGTTATATCAACCGTTTCTATTGGTATTTCATAAGTGTAAATTTCTTTTGTTGGACCAATTCCCATCTTACCCAACATACCAGTTCGAACCGTTCTCTTTTTTGCTGACGCCCGATATTGTTCTGGAATTTCTTCAAGACTATTGGCATATTCAAATCTGGGACCACCGTTGCCGTCAATTACCTCCGGTGTAATTACATCGCCATCTGACACCGGTTGTGTAGGGATGCCGCCTAGTGAAGTGGGTGGTGGTGGTGGGATATTTGAATCAGCATTGCCACGACCCGCAAAGGTACGTCCTAATCCGGCAGCACCAAAACCACCAATGGCTTCATTACCCGCTGCGCTTAAAATTCTTCCACCTTGTCCTTCAAAACTTTCTAAAATACCCTTATTGGCCATTTTGCCTTCTTGTAGAACAGATGTGACTTCTTGTAGTCCACCAGTAAATCCCTCTCCTACAGAAGCAAAACCTAATCCCGCTCCACGACCTGCTGCTTTACTCCATGTACTTTTGCCTAGCTTGCCAATAACCCAATCTCTAACGGCAGTGTAGCCACCTTGTTTAGCAATAGAACTTGACACCATACCAGCACCCACTCGCTCTAAAGCCGCTTGCGTCAACCCAACAACTTTTGCCATTGTCTTGCCGTCCTGACCAGACCGAATCACTTCTTCTGGTGTAATGCCTAATTCCTTTGCTCTGGCATCAACACCTGCTTTATACACTTGTGGAAGCGTCTGGAAATAGGTGGAAGTACCATAGGTTGCTATGGATGGGGCAACTTGCATTATCACACTACCAACCGTATACAAAACCGATTCTGGAACTCTTTCCCAATTACCCTCGGTTATGTTTTTGAAAGCATCAGTAGAAATATTGTTTTTCTTAATTTCTCTATCAAATCTTTCGCTGATTTGTTTTTGAGCGTCGTATAATTCTTGATTTAATTTAACTTCAACATCTTGAGCTACAGATATTGGGTCTCTACCCTTATTCTCTGGCTTAGACATTTCATTTTGAATCTGAATCATTCTATACCCCTCTCCACTTTTCAGGTAGTCTTTAATGCCTTCAAGCGTTGCTGCCCCAATCTGAAGCCCAAGTTCGCCCATGGTTTTATCAAAATCACCACCTATTCCATATTTTTGAGCAAAAGTGCGTTCCTCATTTTTTTTGTTTTGTTCAAATTGCGCTCCAGTTAATCCCTCAATCGTTGCTTGCTGTTGATCTGGTGACATCTTCTGGAATTCTTGCTCTGCCTCCTTGGTAGGCATGATTAAAGCGTCGCTTGCTGCACCTCTCGTCTTAATGGCAGCAGCAGCCTGATTCATTGTGTCGAACGTGGCTAACGGCTTGGATTCAAAAGGTGCGTCCTTTTCAAACACCCCATATTTACCAGTTTTCTCATCCTGCCTCCACGTTAACGGATTGGCTTCTGCCATCTGCTCCCTGTCGGCCATCACCTGCATGGCAGGCTTGTTCGCCAGAAACACCGGACTCTTTGCCGCTTGCTGTATCTCCTTTTCGTTCTGAAACTGGAATGGCTGGAACTGCGGCTCCGGTGCCATTGGCATCATCGCCTGCTGACCCGTCACCTGAGTTAGACTAGGGCCTTGAGATGGTTGTGCCGGTTGGAGAAGAGGAGGAACTTGGACAGGACGAGAAGGGGCTTGTTGGGCAACAGGTTTAGGGGCCTTCGGAACAGATGGTTCAAGCCAATCGTGTTTCCATTCCTCCCTGTCCTTAATAATACCTCTTTGAATCAGAAAGTCAGCCACCTCCCCCGACGCATCAGGGTTACTAAGCATCCGGTCTCGGAAAGATGTAAACGAATACTTCCTAAACACCGGACTTGTTTCACCATCGGTAATAAGTTTCCGATAGACATCCTTTAACGGGGGCTGATCTAATTCCTCTGCCATTCCTAATTATTTTTGAATGTAAATGGTTTCTGTTTTGGTGCTGTTCCTTTTTTGGAATTTCGTGCAATGGCTGCCCGAATATCTTCTGCCGAATCATCCAACACTATTATTTGTGTAGAGGCCACCTTAGATTGTCCGTATTTTGGAACGCCTTCTGGTGTATATTCTGGTACGCCTCCTTCAGGTGAAATCAAATATCCCGATGCATCAGTAATGTATCTCTGTCTATCAGCAACACTCATGTTATCAAAAACATCGTCATCAACAGGGGTAAGAGCAGGTACGGTGTATTTGGTTGGCCCATTTATAGGGAAATTAGTATCTTGTTTGAACACCCTTACTTTTACAGGAGTAGCGGCCTTGTACTCAAAACTTGTTTTAAGCGTGTACCCGCCTCCTTTTTTGTTTCTTTCTACAAGTCCTTCTTCTTCAGCGTCTTTATTATTTGAAAGAAGAATAACGTGTTTATTAGCCCCTGCTGTTTGCGGCTTTTCAAAATACTTTGTTTTTGATTGCCCTAAATGAAGCTTTCCTTGCTGTATAAAGGCTTTCTTATCATCATCACTCCAATTCACATATGATTTCGGTTGATTATTATCGTTCTTTGGAGCCACAGACGGGTCGTAATCCGGAACATTTGTAAATTGAACATCTACTGGCCCTGCTTCTTCCACCATTGCTTCTGCCTTTTTACCTGCCCCCGATGGTCTTACTACAGGCGGACGATTGTAGTCGTAGGCTGTTTTACTAAGTCCCGTTGTGGCTTGCGACCAAAACTGACCCAATGCTTTTTCACGGGCAATGTCTGCTGTAAGGGTTTTGTCGGCATCCATATAATCTTTTGCCTCATTCTCTACCCATGCCCCTGCCGCTTCCAACATAGCCGGATTGCCCTTTAATACTTTTTCAAGTTCAGGTATGTTTGGCTTTTCAGCTTTAATAACCGTGGCATTAAGCAATGGGTCTACATACTCTTCAGCCTCAAACATAGGGCTATACTCAAACGTTTCTGTTTCTCGTTTGTTATTTTGCACCGACCGTCTAACAGGCTGAAATTGCTTGCTCATCGCTTGTCCAATTTCTCGTGGCGATACATTTTGTTTTGGCTGTGTTTTTAAAAACGAAACATATCCGGTGGTGTGATCTGTATTAAAAAAGTTAGGCTTGCCATATTGCGTGTTCATATATTGAGCCAATGACCTTTCATTAGCCCCTACAAAACCAGATTTTTGAAGGTCTGGAATAAGGTCTTTTAACTTCTGAGATTGAAACGCTCCTTCGTTCACAACAGCATCAAGTGTGCCTTGAACGTTGTTCATTTCATCTATTTGCTCCCCTTTTGTATATCTATTGCCTACAAACTTTTGTTTTGCATCTTGAAGCAATTTTGTCCGAAGACGATCCACTTCTGGTTGGTAATATCCAGCAGGCCCTGCTTTTACATAAGGCAATGAAAACTTTGCATCCTCCTCCGCTTGTTTAGCCGCAGCCTTAGCCGCAGCCTGCTTCGCCAATTCCTCCATCTGATACAGACGGTCAGCACGACGCTGCTCGTTCTGCAAGGAAGGAAGAATGGTGTTCTGAAGGATGGTGGCATACCCCGTTCCTTCACGCCCCAAGGGGACGTAGGTAGCTGCTGTTTCGTTAGCCATGGTGGTATCCTCTTATGCGTTCAAAAATCTTCACAATCGTTGGTATCTTCATTCTGTACTTGCTTTGCACCGCAAATAAATACTCATTCTCGTATTCCATCTTTGCTGCCTGCCACCTTGGGTCGCCCCGAAAGTACCAATACTTATAATTCAACCAGTTCTTTAATGCTGAAATGAACCAAGGATGGATGCACGTATCCGCTGATGGGGTGATGCAATTTGGGTAGTAGCGCAACATCACATTCTTGAACCGATAGCTTGGAGAAGTGATGAGGAGTTTGTTTTCAAAGTCAATGGTGATGTCGCCATAGTCGTTCCCGTTGCCGTAAGCGTCAATGGCACCCGTTACACCCCACAGCATTCCATAGCCATACAAGCCTCCAAAATACCACGTATTGTTTGTGGAGGTTTGGAGTAATAATGACGGGTCGGGCTGTATCTTGTGGGTAGTTACACGATTATTAATCGCCAACCCTTTGATATACCGCCCCACCTGTACACCAACAGATACATAGTCATAGAAGTCCACCGGCAGGTTTAGTACGTGGTAGCCCGGGTAATCGAGTTGGTAAAACTGTTCTTTATCCCTATTGGGAATTGACGTCTTCACGTCCTTCTGCATTCCCCGAACAAAGTCCAAGGCAAAAGATGTCATGCGGAACTCATTGGTGGTGGGGATTTCCATCTCCTCCATTGTTACGCCCACTATCTCGTCAACTGTTTGTAGTAGCATTATGCAGAAGCGTTAGGATTAGCATCGGTGGTCATGTCAGCTTTCCGGCCAAAGCGTTGCATCATCAGCGGCATTACGTTCCGCACAATCAGCATCGCATGGCCTTCGTTTAGTGTGGCATCATTAGCCACGGCTTGTGTCACCCTCACATTGGTTATGGTGACGGTTTTATCGCAAGCCGGTAGGATGTAGACGGTTCGGGCCGCAACGGAATAGAACATATCCCCTGCAAACTTTATCGTTGATCCGCCCTTTATATTTTCGTAGTTCTCAAAAGAAATGAAAGCCAGTTGCCGTCTTCCTTTGTAATTGGCGTCTGCCACACTCACTCTTACAACGCCTCTGTTCTTTGGCAATGGAAGGTAGTTTTCCGTTAAGACAGCTTTCTTGTAGCCAGTGGGCGTGTCTGTTGACAAAGGAATAGTGTAAGTGACAAGCCATTCCCCGTTGACGGTGGATTGGTTTTCAGCCTTGTAGTTCTCAAAGTATTGATTGCGCCCGATTTCAGCATGGGCTTCTTTCACCCACGATTCCACCTCACGCTCATCTATGCCCTCCGTGGTGGGACGGCCTGCCATGAACATCAGAATTATCTGATTGGCTAGGTAGTTGTAGTTGAGGTCGGTAAGTGTCATAGTTGTTTCTCATTCATTGCGTTCCCTGCCTGAACCAACACCCCATTGGAAAGGTTGAACCCTAGTGCGGCAATGGTGCCATACACCAAATTGTCTATCTTATCCTCTGACCAGTTTAGGTCGGTGGTGACAACAATGGTGGGAATAGCCCCACCAGAATCAACAAACGTAAACTCACACACCCTCGGAAGCGTTAAAACTCTTGCTTTTACATCGTAAGAAGTAAGACTTGGAACAATTTCAAACTTTAATAACTCTTGCATTCGGCCCAAAGGTCTTTTTTCTATTGGTGGTATAACCGGATTGTGCAACATCATAAGATATTGATTGTCAGGTACAATGTTGACAGGATAGAACGGGCCATCCTTAATGTGTTGTATTTCAATAGATTCAACAACATCTGCAATAACTGATTGCCCTGTGGCGTCTATAAAAAACACTTCGCTAGTAGGTGCTATTCGAACTCCGGGCAAGATGCGATAGAGTTCAGAGATGGCGTCGGAGGATACGTTGGTCTGCTCCGGTTGGATGGAGGCAATGGGCATCCCCGGTCTGTATTGGGCCAGATTGCCACGCAGACGCTTGTATAAATCCAAACTAGCAATATTTAAAGAATCTTGCACTTCGGCTGCGCTCTTATAATACGAGCTGGCGTTCAGCAGATTTAAAATAATTGTGACAACTTGTTGAACAATCATGGGCCAAAGATAGAAAATGATTCCGAAATATATTTCTATCTTTGCAACGCTTGTAATTCTTAGTTCTATGTCAAACCATCCACATCAAAATAACGCCGTCCCGATACCAATTCTTTCTGACAAGGACTGAATTACAAGCAGGTATTGGGGCGGCTTCTTTTTTTATGGAATTAATAATAACAAATCGTTTCGGGAAGACAGAAACGTTCTTTTTTGACGCAGAAGACCTGCCAATAATACAACAGTACAAATGGTGTATATTTTATTCCAGAAATTGCGTTTATGCAAGGGCTTGGTTTAATGGCACATACGCAATGATGCACAATCTTCTTATGGGAGGTAAGGGGGTTGACCACATTGACGGCAATGGAAGAAACAATACAAGAGCCAATTTGAGATTTGCTACAATTACTCAAAACCTAGCAAACACATTTATACGAAAAGACAATACAACCGGTTTTAAGGGTGTTCAACTTAATAAAAAAACCGGAAAGTATGTAACAACGGTTATGGTTGATCGGAAGAGAGTTAATTGTGGTGTTTATAAGAATATTGTCGATGCGGCTATTGCTTATAATAAAATGGCAAAAATTCTTTTTGGAGAATTTGCTAGACTGAACGAAATTTCCGAAGCCCTTCTAAAAGAAGCCAATCAAACCCCGCATCTTGTTTTGCCTAAGAGTTTGACAGGATATAGGGGTGTTACAAAAACTAAGAGTGGTTTTGCAGCCGAAATAGCTGAAAAAAAGAAACGTTACCATCTTGGTGTTTTTTCAAATCCAATTGACGCAGCTAAAGCATACAATAACGCTTGCATTAAACTTGGCAGACCATTTCAATATTTAAACACTATTCCAGAATGAAACTATACTCCGATTACGCATCTGCGTCCATTTCCATGGTTGACGATCAAAAACTAATTGACGTTTTAAAAACCGTTCCCCATACTCATATTTTTGAAACCGGAACCCATAAAGGCACCGGATCAACAAGAATGCTTTGCACCCTTGACTTTGAATGGCTTGTGACAATTGAGGTGAATGAAGACAATTTTAAAGAAGCATCTAAAAATCTACTTGGGATCAAGGGACTTGATTTGATACACGGTCTTTCGCTTAAAGCGGATGAAGCAATAGCATTCGTTGAATCAGACGAGGCCATCTCAAAACATTATCAATACCCGTCCGTATTTATTGACGACACAGAAAACCCAGTAGATTTCTACAAAAAAGAATTGTTAAAACCGGTACAGGAAAGTGATTTAATAAGAAAAATACTTCCAGAAATGGCAAACAAAACACCTCTTATTCTTTTGGATAGCGCAGGCGGTGTGGGGTTTTTGGAGTTTATGGTTGTTATGCAAATAATGGATAGCAATCCGTTTACCATTATTCTTGACGACACCCATCACCTAAAACACTTTCGTTCTCGAAAACAAATATTTGAGAACTCAAACTTTACCGTATTATATGAAGGGGATGGATGCCTTGTGGCCTCATACACTCCGCAAAAGACCATCCGGTTAATCTGTGGGAGGTACGGGGACATTTATCAAGTGGCAAGCAATATGCCTCAAACAGACACAATTGCCTGTTCTAAAAAGTTTTCAAGGATTGTCAAAGAGTTGTTTCCACAAATACCCCTAATTGAACTAGACGTTTCGGAAGTAGGACTAGCCGAAGCACACGCAATACTTTCTCACTCCTACCCTAATCACCGGATTGTTGTATGTCAGCAAAACGGACAATCAGAAGAACTTACCGTTAATTTTAGATCATATCAAGCATTTCAAGAATACTATGCTTCCATTTAAAAAAGCCATCATTTCCCTTGACGGGGTTTCCTCTGAGATAAAAAATCAAGAGGCTATAAAGCAAAACATCGCCTATGCACTTCGGTCACTAGGGCTTCCCTTTGAGTATTATCAGAACAAAGAGAATGGGTTTGTAGAAGTAATGAACGACATGAATCAGGATGATGTTGTTTACGTGCTTAATGATTCTCTTTTTTATCACCTATGCAAGAAGCCATGCGTATTACTAACTCGTTCTTGGCCGTGGGTTCAGTCAGACCCTAAACCAAACAACATAGGCCAAATTACACACGAAATGCTTTCAACCAGCCCACTAGAACTAGCTGGCGTCATAGCACGAAATCAACCCGTAAGGCAGGATTGCGACAAATTAGCGGCTTATACATACCTTTTGTTCAGCCAATACTTTCCAAACAAGTCCGACGCTATGGGGCGCATGGGTGCCGCACAAATGACATGGACGCAAGCAATGAAAAAAGATATTCACGTCAGATACTTGCCATATCAGTCTGAGGGCCTCCCACTTGTAAACGAAATGCTAAAGGAAGGAATGGCTCAATTAGAAGGGCCTGACGATATTATCATCATCTTAAATTCTGATATTTGTTTGGTTGCAGAAGCAACTGGAACGATCAGGACTTTTATGGAATCAAGGAATATTGATTGTTGTTTCGCAAACAGAGTTGATGTTGTTTATGGGAGTTGGCTTGGGTTTGACGACATTCAGGATTTGCCTAAATATTCTGGCATGGACTTATTTGCTTTTAGGGCCGGAAGTGAAGTGGCAAAATATTTAATGAGCATTCCATTGTATCTAGGCAGGGAGGGATGGGATGCTGCATGGGCATCTGTGGTGAAAAATAAATTGCCTTGGAATGTTTGCTATCATTGGCCACACTCATCCGAATGGACGCTTGATAATAGCCTAAATGAATTCAATCGAAATCAAATAGCACAACATTTCAACTTGAAATCATTAGCCGAAAATGGTATGGTGGGATACGCTCCTACATATTAAAAAAGCCCCGCTTGTGGCAGGGCCTTCTTAAAGAAATTGCAATTTTAATTACCCTGCAACAACAACGTATGCTGCTCCAGAGGCAATGGCAGAATTGATATTCGCTAATGTGTTTTTTACACGCACCGGAACCATGTTGCCATTTTGACTAAAATTGTAATTGAACCCGCTTTGAGCGGCGTTTCCACTTACCGACGCAATGGTCGATAGTGCGATGTAAGACGTATCAAACAGAGTTGACACGGAGGCTACTGCCTTCCCAGATCCGGGAAGCTGTACGGCCCACATTTTTAGAATACCCATTCTTTTTTATTTAAAGAGTAAAAAAATTATTTCGGTCCAAATATACAAAGTTTGAAAAACTTCAAATATTTTTTCACATTCTTCTAACAAAAGTTCCTTTCGGAAAAAGCCGCTTCACATCGCTTGCTGCCGTCTGGGTGAAGAAAATGGGCTTGGAATACTCATTCACGTTGTACTCATAAAAATGAGCCATGATGATGGACATGGTGGCATCGGACTTAGTTCTGTCCGTAATGTCAAAGGCCATGTTGTCGTTGATGCTTTCGATAAAGGGGTAACGCATAGGCTCTTCGGCTATTTCGTAGGTGTGGTCTCCCAGATAAAGCCCGTTCCCTCTAATAAATTCATTGAAGTGTGTTGCTCCTTTCCGGATGGAATCAGCCCCTTGTCCTTCGCCTCCCGTGTGGATGCCTTTCTGTTGCAGTTGGGCAATGGTGGGTGATGGGTCATTCAAAACTTCGGCTTCATTGAGAAGAAAATTACCGCACCCCATCTGCTCAAAGTAGTTCTGAACGGAAATGAGCGTGTTATTCTCCGCACATATTGGCATCGAGTAGTACAAGGCCGACATCAAAAGCTGCTCCATGTCTTCCACGGGATCATTAGCCCTGTTTGCAAAGGCAAGGAATATGGCCGGTGTGGGGAAATAGCCTGCTACATTTCGTCCATGTGTCGCTCGTTCTTTCCGGTTGGCTTCCTCGTATTGGGCGTTGTAGAATAATTTGCCCGTAATAGCCATCCTAGACCCTTTGTTTTTGGTGGACGCTTTCAGATACGGATCGAGTCCAAAGGCTCCCATAGCCCCGTTCATGGGCGTTCTGCCGCCACGTTTGGTGGAGATGCGATTGATGAAGCTGGCGTTGGGTTCCCACGTTCTCTGGATAACACCACGTTTCTTATCTTCTCTCCATCCCACAATCAGGTTGGCCTTGTCTATCCAATAGAAATAGCCACGCTTAATCTGGTTCTGGATTTCGGCCACATCAGCGGTGCGTTTTAGGGCTTGCAGGATGGTGACGTCAAAGGGGCAATGCTCATTCATGGAGTTGAACGAATCAGCCGGTACGAATGGGTTCTGTCGGAGTTCCTCAGCGTAGAGGTCGTCGTTGCCCGATTCTTGTATTTGCTGCCGGTCACGCATCAGCTTGGCCTTGCTGCCTATTCGCTCTTTGTGCCCATACCGCTTTTGCATCCACACCCATTGGTCGTCATCGGGGTAGTCAATGATGTCGTTGCCGTATTCATCCACCCATCCGGGGTAGCCTTCGTAGGCCGCCAGAAACAAGTTGCGGAGTTTGTTGTTGGTGGTGGGGTACTTTCCGTTCTGCATGGTGGAAACGTCCGCTCCTTCAAACAATGCCTTAAACGGACTTCCTCCTTTGTCGCCTTCCTCTGTTGTTGTGGGAAGGAAAGCGTGACCCCTCTTGCGTCCGTCTTCCATCAAAGCCCTCACTTGCTTTGCCCACCATTGGGTGATTTTCACCTTGAGCCATTTACCGCCCTCATCAGCCCCAAGTCCATTCAAACGACGTCCATCCCATCCTTTTGGGTTCAGGGATTCAAGTCCTATTTTGCCATGAAGGGCTTTGGAAACGCTTCTTATTTTCTTTGACTTGGTGATGCGTTCAACGGGTTCCTCAAAATACAACTCCCCTTTGTTTGTCCGGCACACAGGGGTGAGCCAAATGGGTAGATTCTGCACCGGCATGGTGAGAAGTTCGTTGAAGTTGTTGGCCGCCAGTTCATAGTCGTAGGAGGAAAGTCCCACCATCTGATTCTCAGCCCGTGACCCTAGCCAGAACATTAAAAGGTGCATCCACGTTGTGCTTCCTTCCTGACGTCCTTTGAGGTATGTGACCCCCAGTTCCTCGCAGTATTGGTAGACATTCCAGTTGTAGTGCAGGATTTTGCGTTGCCGGTTTCTGTATTCCATAAACCCATCGGGCGTTCCCAATGCCGGTTTCCAGTAGTTGAGGCCCAGATATTGCCAAGGGGTGAGCCATGTGAGGATGCCACGATTGAAGAACCAATAGCCGTCAAAGTAGATTTTCCTCACTTCCTCTTTTATCCATTTGGTCTGGTCGGGCATCCATAGAATTGTACCGTCCTCTGAAATCTGGGACGACTCAATGTTCATTACGGCAGGAATGGATGTACGCTGAAACTTAGCCTTCGGGTTGCCATAGCCGTCAATCTTGGATAGGTCGGTGGGGATGGGTGGTGTCCGGCATTCAAGAGTCCAGATTTGTTCCCAGATTCTTCCGTCCCGTATCTGCTGATTGGGGCCTAACTCAAAGGGGTATGTTTCTTGTGTCCACATTTAGTTCTGTTTTCTTAGGGCTTTGCGTAAGTTTTCGTGGTATTGCTCCGTCACTTTTATCACACGTAGCACCTTGTCGGGGCTTTTGATTTTGGCTATGCGACGGATGAACTTTTCGTTCTTTGCTACAAGGAAATTGAGTTCTTGCTTCTTATTGTATGCCTTCCAGATCAGGTCGTAGGATGGCTTGAAGGGATAGGCTCTGAGTCCTTGCTTGAACAACGGATAGCCCACCTTGTATTCGATGCCCTTGTACTCAAAGGACTTCTCCTGCCGACGGCCTGATTCGGTGCTGGCAAACACCATTGTCAGAGTGGTGACATCATCCTTAATCTGCGTCACCTGATACTTGGCGATTACTTGCTCTCCTTTTAGGAAAATAAAACCGCCTACGACGAAGTTGCTCTTCTTGATTTCCGCTCTCCTCATCTTTTTTCACTCGTTTAATAATCCAGTTTCTATTCGATTCTTTTATGACAATGAAATTGCGTCGATATTGGTTTCTGAGATAGCCCTTAAAGTTTGGAACGTCACCGTGTGACTCGTAAAAACTTCCTTTGTCAACGGAAAAGACATGACCCAATTCAACGTCCCATAGCTTTGAGGATAGGAATATGTGACGTTCACGAGGGGGCTTACGGTACTTTGGTTTACTGTCATCAACTAATTTTACTTTCATCTCTAAGTTCTCTTAACGATGCTTCCAAGGCTCCTTCTCCAAAGGTGGAATCCATTTTGCCGCTCTGGAAATCCGCTTCGGCCTGTTCGTTTTTCTTGAACAAATCTTCTGCCATTTCCCGCATTTCTTTCATGAGGCTTTTGAGTTTTAGGCTATTCTCAATCTTCACCTTGTAAGATGAGTTCTCGTTGTTCTTGCCCTCTCCTGCCCCCTCTGGCGTCCGGATGGAGTCACAGACGTTGTGGTACATTATCACCATCGACCAATAGGCTTCGGCTTTCATGTTGGTTTGGAAGTAGATGCGGCTAATCTCCCGTATCCTCTCCTCCGTCGGGGAATAACTCGTCTTCCGTGTAGCTTCCGCCACCCTGCCCTTCCAAGTCAGTGTCAACGGTATCGAGTCGGAATAAACCATGCCTACCCATGCCCTCTCCTTTTCTGAAAGAGGTGCGATACTCGTTGAGGATGTACTTGGCTGCTTTGAACGTTGGTTTTTTGACTTCTCCATTTTCGATTTGATTGATTAGGTCTTGCATGATGGTGACAATGGCTGGCATGGCACCAATGAGAAAACTGTCTGACTTAGCCCCTATGCCCGTTGCTACAAGGAAGTTACTTCTTTTGACGTAAATTTCGTAACAGCCAAGCGTCTCATTAAAGACTCTTCGCCAAGAATACGAGCATTCCGGTAGACATACACCCCCGACACGCCTCGTTCTGTCCCTCTTCTTGCCATTGGTGCCGCCCTTGTCTTTAGCAGGCGTTTGGTTATTTTCCATGAATGTTTGAGTTCGTTTATGGTGGCGTATGGATAGAATTGGATGCCTTCAGACAAATATTGGCTGAACCCAAAGAACCGAAACCGGCCTTGTATGATGGTGCCTAATTTGGTGAATGCGTCTTTTCGTATTCTGTTTGCCATGTTATTTTATTCTCCAGATGGTAATGCAGGAAGGAGTGTCGCCAAAGGGTTCCCGATAGTCGTATTCGTAGCGGCCCCTCACCTTATTCTCCTTCCTCCATGTGTAAAAAGCGTTCTTGAAAGATTCGTAGTCGGTCCACGGCACCCCGGCATACACAACAAACTGCACCGTTTTTCTTAGGAACGGGGCAAAATTATATTTGATGGGCCGCCCTCGTCGGGGCTTTGCCGGGAACAACGGAACCTCTATCTTTTTCACTTCCGCTTCTTTTTTACATACGACATTCTCTCCGCCTCTTTGCCCCAACATAACACCATCCTTCGCTTCACCAGAAAGCCGCCTTCCCATCCGTGACGGACATTGCTGTCTTCGCCCCAGAATAATATGGTGCCTATCGGGAAATGGTCGTTCTCAGCGCATACAACGCCTCTGTCCGTATACCATTCACGCCAGTTCTCCTTGGGCTTCTGCAAGGAATCCATGCTGATGAGTTCGATGTTTGGAATGATGAGGCCCGAAGCCGTCTTGCCCATTTCAATAGGCTTGCAGAGAATGTGTTCTCCCACCATCTTGCCTTCCACCGAAATGATGGAATACGGTGCCACCAGAAGATGCCCATTGACTTTTGGGTAGTTGTTCTTGTAGGCGGCATGGGCGTCCATGAACCAGAATCTTGCTTTTTTGCCAACAATGTCCTCGTCAAATCCGCCTTCCATTGGAGCCTTGGTTACAACCCCGTCCTCACATAGCCCTGCCGTTTCATTGTAAATGGCGGATGGGGCATGAAGGAGCAGAGTGCCATGGGTAATGGTTTCTTCGTAGAGGCCGGTGATGGCCACCAGATACTCCCTGATGGGCTTGAGAGTTGGGGTGTCTTCGGTGACAAACAAACTCATAGAACGCAGTGGATGTCCCGTTCGTGAAGGATGAGGTATTCTTGCTTGTTGAACTCCGTGCGGATGCCTGCGTGCTTGGAGTATAGCACCTTGTCGCCTTCCTTCACCACTTTCACGTCAGCACCAATGGCAATGGCCGTTCCTTGTGGTGGGGCCTC
>Ga0068876_10000249_pt1 | contig 42460 bp, 27 predicted proteins | sample NOAtaG_6_FD_66442 | JGI IMG/M metagenome (GOLD analysis project Ga0068876, IMG submission 66442) | Freshwater lake microbial communities from Lake Erie, under a cyanobacterial bloom - NOAA_Erie_Diel5S_2200h metaG | ecosystem: Environmental > Aquatic > Freshwater > Lake | place: USA: Ohio, Lake...
AAGAGCTCGGTGGCGTCGATCCTCCGGGCCGAGGGAGTCGTGATCGTGGACGCCGACGAGGTCGCTCGCGAGGTCGTGGCAAAGGGCAGCCCAGGCCTCTCGGCGGTCGTGGAGGCGTTCGGGCCGCACATCCTCGGGCCCGGGGGCGAGCTCGATCGGAAGGCGCTGGGCGCGCGCGTATTCGCGGACGCCGAGGCGCGCCGGCAGCTCGAGGCGATCACGCATCCCCGCATTTTCGCGCGCTCGATGGAGAAGCTGGGCGCGGTCGCGGCGTCGGGCGCGCCGTACGGAATGTACGACGCGGCCCTGCTCGTGGAGAACGGGAGCCACCGGATGATGCAGGCGCTGGTCGTGGTGGCGGCGCCGCGGGCGCTGCAGCGGGCGCGGATCGTCGCGCGGGACGGGCTCACCGAGGCCGAGGCCGACGCGCGGATCGACGCGCAGTTGCCGCTCGAACAGAAGATCGCGGTGGCCGATCACGTGATCTGGAACGATGCGGACTTGGGCACGCTGCGCGCCCGCACGCTCGACGTGCACCGGCGCTTGACGGAGCAGTTCGCATGAGCCGTACGGTCGTGGTGACGGGCTACCCGACGTCGTTCCTCGCGACGCGGCTGGTTCGCACGCTCGCCGCCTCGCCGGGGACCGACGTGATCTGCGTGGTCCACTCGAAGTTCGAGGCCGAGGCGGCGGCCGCGCGCGACGTGCTCGAGGGGCCCGCCCGGGCGCGGGTGCACCTCGTCGGAGGCGACGTGGCGGCGATGGACCTCGGGCTCTCGGGGGCCGAGTTCCTGGACCTCGCGGGGCGCGCGAACGTCATCCACCACTGCGCCGCGGCGAGCTACCCAGGCGTGGAACGCGAGGCCGCGGTTCGACTCAACGTGGACGGCGTGCGCGAGGTGCTCGAGCTCGCCCGGGAGGCGACGCAACTGACCCGCCTCGTGGCCTGGTCGACCGCGCTGGTCTCGGGCGATCGACGGGGCTGGGTGCGGGAAGAGGAGCTCGTCGCGCCGCCGCGCTTTCGCAACGTGGTCGAGGAGACGCGCTTTCACGGCGAGCGGATCGTGCGGCAGGAGCTGGGCAAGCTGCCCATCACGATCCTCCGGCCATCGAACGTGGTCGGGGACTCCAAGACCGGCGAGATCGACCGGTACGAGGGGCCCTACCTGCTGATCCTGCTGATGCTGAGTTCACCCACCGATCTGCGGGTACCACTGCCTGGACGGGGCGAGGTGCCGCTGAACCTCGTGCCGATCGACCACGTCGTCGACGCGGGCCTCGCGATCGTGGACGACCCGCGCTCGGTGGGGCGCACGTTTCACCTCGTCGATCCCGAGCCGGCGAGCGTGCGGGAGGTGTTCACGAAGATCGCCGCGGCGACGGGCCGACCGTCTCCGCGGGGGGTCCTGCCGGCGCAGCTCGCTTCCACGCTGCTGCGCGCACCGGGCCTCGAGCGGCTCGCCAACGTGCCCCGAACGTTCCTCGAGCAGCTCGCGACCGACGTGGCCTACGATGCGCGGAACGCCCGGGAGATCCTCGCTCCGCTCGGGCTGCGGTGCCCACCCTTCGCGTCGTACGTGGACGTCATGGTCGAGCACGTGAAGAACGCGCAGGACCGGACGGCCTCGGGCCGTGGAGCGCCCCGAGACGACGAGCCCGATCCGTTCGGCTGAGGGGTCAGCGCGGGCCGCACTCGCCGGTCGAGCGGTTGCAGCGCGGCAGGTCGGCGAAGAACATCGCGCAGTAGCCGTCGCTGCCGACGCGGCGGCAGTCCGGAGCGCAGATGCTGAAGGTGTTCAGCCAGCACACCTGGGCGAGCGTGCCGACGCCGACGCAATCGTCGTTCCCCTCGCAATAGCAGGTGAATTCGTCGACGAATCCGTCGCCGTTGTCGTCCCGGCCGTTGCAGCACTCGCTCATCGGGCCGAAGGGGGCGCAGTCGGGATCGCCGCAGTCGGGCCGGCCGTCGCAGTCGTCGTCGCGGCCGTTCGTGCAGGTCGCGACGCCGATCTCGTTCGGGGCAACCGGGGTGCAGGTCGAGGTGCAGAAGGGGCGGCTCGCGCAGTCCGGATCGCGGCAGTCGAGGAGGGTGTCGCAGTCGTCGTCGATCCCGTCGCGGCAGAAGGTCTCGGTCATCGAGCGCGGCACGCAGGCGCAGCCGGGACGGCCGGCGCAGTCGGGGTCGCCGCAATCGAAGAGGCCGTCGCAGTCGTCGTCTCGCCCATCGCCGCAGCTCGTCTCGGTCATGCCGGTCGGCACGCAGGTCCGGCAAGAGGGATCGGCGGCGCAGTCGGAGTCGACGCAGTCGAAGAGGCCGTCACAGTCGTCGTCGGCGCGGTTGGCGCAATCGAACTCGAGGGACGCACAGACGCCGCACTCAGGCGTGGCCGCGCAGTCGGGGTCGATGCAGTCCACGAAGCCGTCGCAGTCGTCGTCGAGGAAATCGAAGCAGGCGCGCTCCACCGGGAAGCTCGGGACGCAGGCCCCGCACTCGGGCCGGCCGGAGCACACCGGATCGCTGCAATCGGCCGCTCCGTTGCAGTCGTTGTCGAGGCCGTCGAAGCAGCGCTCGGGCGAGGTGGTGGAGAAGCACCCGGAGCCCGGGACGCAGGTGTCGAGGGTGCACGCGACACCGTCGTCGCAGGTCAAGAACGTGCCCGGCCGGCAGATGCCGGTCGTTCGGTTGCAGGTCTCCTCGCCGTTGCAGGGATCGAGGTCGCCGCACTCTGCGTCGCCCATGCAGGGGACGCGCACGCATCCGCCCGCGGCGACCCGGCAGATCTCGCCGGCGCCGCAGAGGGACGAGTCCGCGAACGAGACGCAGCCGACGGTGGGATCGCAGAACTCGACGGTGCAGAAGATGCCGTCGTCCTCGCAGGAGGGGGCCGGCCCGGAGACGCAGAAGCCGCCTGGGTCGCAGCGGTCCTCGCCGTTGCACGCGTCGCCGTCGAAGCATTCCTCGTCACGGACGCAGCCGCCGCTCGGAACGCAGCCGAGGGACGGGTCGCAGCGGGAACCCGGTCCACACGCGGCGTCGTCGGGCTCGAACACGCAGCCGCCCGGCTCGACGCAGCTGTCGCGGGTGCACGCGACGCCGTCCGAGCAACCGACCGGACCGACGGGGACGCAGCGCCCACCCATGCACGCCTCGGCTCCGTTGCAGACGAGGCCATCGTCGCAGTCGGAGGTGCGCTCGCAGGTCCCGCCGGTGTCGCGGCGCGGGACGTCGGTGCTTGCATCGCGAGGCCCCGCGTCGCGGAGACCTCCGTCGGAGCCGCCGCCGAAGCCCTCGTCGAGGGCGGTGCGCCACCCGCACGAGGGGACGGCGAGGGCCACGAGGAGCGGAAGAAACGACGCGAAAGAACGCAAGTGATGGCGCATGCAAGCCTCGAGGAGAGGCTAGCGCAGAACGGCGAAGGGGCGCGAATCCCCGGCCGAGACCCGCGCCGAAGGGTTCGCGATTCTTCACCCGGCAGGGTTGGACGGCACCGGGGCTCGGGCCTAGATGCAGGCGCATGTCTCGGTGGCCGATTGCAGCATGCGTGGGCGTTCTGGCTGCGTGCGGTGCGGCATCGGGCGACGCCGACGCAGGGCCGCCTCCCGTGCGGCTCGTGGTCGTGGGCGAGAGCGAGCTCGGCGACACCGTGGAGACGATTCGCATCCTCGGGGATCTGCAAGGCGAGATCGAGGTGCGGGTATTCGCCGAGGTGCCGGCGCGCATCCGGACCCTGAGCGTGCACGAGGGAGATCGCGTGCGGGCGGGTGACGTGCTGCTGACGCTCGAGGCCGAGCGACTGAGCCTGGGCGTCGAGCAGGCTGCGGCGGCCGTCGACGCGGCGTCGGTGGCCCGCGACCAGCTCCTCGCCGACCTCGAGCGCGCGCGGCGCCTCTCGGCGAGCGGGGCGATCCCCGAGAGCCAGGTGACCGCGCTCGAGGCCCAGCTCCGGGCCGCCGAGGCGAACATCACCACCCTCGACGCCGCGGCGCGGAGCGCGGGCGCGGCGCGGCGGCAGGCCGTGGTGCGGGCGCCGGTCGATGGGACGGTGGCACAGCTCGCGTTCGCGGCGGGTGACATGGTGGCGGGCGCGGCGCCGATCTGCGCCATCGTACAGGCCGAGCGGGTCGAGTTGATGCTGCGCGCGACCGAGGCCGACTACGTGCGCATCCGCGAGGGGATGACGGCCGAAGTGACCTTCCCTGCCCTGCCCGAACTGACCCGCACCGGCGTCGTGACGTCGGTCTCGCCCGTGCTCGATCGGCTCACCCGGACGGCGAGCGTCGAGGTGTCGATCGACAATGCCGACGGCGCGCTGCGGCCCGGGATGACGGGACGGGCGGCGATCGAGCTGTCGCGGCGGAGCGGGGTCGTGCTGGTTCCTTCGCCGGCGGTGGTGATGCTGCCCGAGACCGACGAGACCCGGGAGGCGATGGTGTTCGTGGTCGAGGACGGGCACGCGAACCGCCGGGACGTGTTGCTCGGGCCGCGGACCGGCGAGCGGGTGGAGATCCGCGAGGGTCTTGCCCCGGGCATGACGCTGGTGATCGAGGGCCAGCACCTGCTCCGCGACGGAATCGAGGTGCGAACGACACGCTCGAGCCTGGAGGTCGGCACCGTCGCCGAGGGCGGAGCGGAGGCGGCGACGCCGTGAGCGAGGGGCCGAGCGAGTCCGGCGAGCTGGGCGGGGGGATCTCGCTCGGCGAGCGTTCGATCCGGCGCTCCGTGACGACCGCGATGATCTACCTGTGCCTGATCGGGTACGGGGCCTTCATCCTCTACAACCTGCCGCTGAACCGTCTGCCCGACGTCGAGCTGCCGGTGATCGCGGTGATCACCACCTACACCGGGGCGAGCCCGGCGGACATCGAGACGCTGGTCACGGCGCCGATCGAGCGGGCGGTGGCCTCGGTGGAGGGCGTCGAGACAGTACGCAGCACGTCGCGGCAGGGGACCTCGCTGGTGATCGTCCAGTTCACCTGGGGCCGCGACATGGACGACGCAGAGACCGACGTCCGCAAGAACATCGAGATCTTCGCCGGGGACTTCTTGCCCGACGAGGCCTCGCGGCCGCTGACGTTCGCCTTCGATCCGAGCCTCGCGCCGGTGATCTTCCTCGGCATGGAGGGCACGCTCGACCCGCACAGCCTGCGGCGGATCGCCTCGGAGGAGGTGCAGCCCTTCCTCGCGCGGCTCGACGGCGTGGCAGCGGCCGAGGTGATCGGCGGGCTCGATCGACAGATCCACGTGCGCCTCGATCCGATCTGGCTGCAGGCCAACGGGATCTCGCCGCAGCAAGTCCTCGACGCGCTGAGCGCGGCGAACGTGGTCGTGCCCGCGGGCGCGATCGACGACGGCAACCAGCTCTTGAACATCCAGCCGACCGCGTCGTTCCGTACGGTGGCGGAGATCGAGGAGGTGGTGGTCGGGGTGCGGGGGATGCGGCCGGTGCGCCTGGCCGAGGTGGCCGAGGTGATCGACGGCTTCGAGGAAGAAACGCACGTCGTCGCGGTGAACGGCGAGAGCGCGGTGCTCGTCGCGGTGCGCAAGCAGTCGGACGCGAACACGGTGGCCGTGGCGCGGGCGGTGCGCGAGGCCCTGCCCGAGCTGAACGAGCGGCTGCCGGACGGCGTGCGCCTCGTGCCGATCTTCGACGAGTCGGACTCGATCCTGCGGGCGATCGGGAACCTCGGCACGACCGCGTGGCAGGGCTTCCTGCTCACGGCGTTGGTGCTGCTCGCGTTCCTCCGGAGCTGGCGGGCGAGCGCGATCAACATGGTCGCGATCCCGATCTCGATCGTGGTCGGTTTCGTCGCGATGGCGTGGGCCGGGGTCACGCTGAACCTCATCTCGCTCGCCGGGCTCGTGCTCGCGATCGGGATGGTGGTCGACAACGCGACGGTCGTGCTGGAGTCGACCTACCAGCACCTCGAAGCGGGGCGCTCGCCGATGCGCGCGGCCATCGAGGCGACGAAGGAGATGACGATGCCGGTCGTCGCCTCGACGCTGACGACGGTGGTGGTCTTCCTGCCGATCCTGCTCGTCGAGGGCATCGCCGGCGAGCTCTTCCGCGACATGGTGCTCACCATCACCATCTCGCTCCTGGCCTCGCTGCTCGTGGCGGTGACGCTCGTGCCGATGATGTCGGCGCACCTGCTGGGCGGCGACCTGACGACCGGCTTCAGCCGCTTCGTGCAGCGGATCACCTGGTTCCTCGACCTGCTCGTGCCGGCCTACGATCGAGGGCTGCGCTGGTCGCTCGCGCGCCCGAAGACGGTGCTCGGTCTCGCGCTCCTCGCGTTCCTCGGCTCGCTCGCTATCGTGCCCTTCCTCGGCAGGGATTTCCTGCCGCCGACCGACAACTCCGACGTGCGGATCGAGGTGACGGCGGCGCCGGGGATCTCGCTCGACGAGATGCGCGAGCGCATCGCCGGGGTCGAGGCGCTGATCCGCGACGAGGTGCCCGAGACGCGGGTCATCTACACCGACTACGGCCAGTCGGAGGGCTTCTCGGCGATCTTCGGCTCGACCGCGAACCGCGGCACGATCCGGCTCCGGCTGGTGCCGCCGGCCGATCGGAACCGGACCCAGCGCGAGGTCGAGCAGGCGCTCACCCGGCGCTTCCGCGACGTGCCGGGCATCGACCTACGGATCGCGACCTTCGGCCTCGGGGGCGGTGCGGGCGGCGACGTCGAGTTGCTGCTCTTCGGGGACGACCTCGACGACCTGCGGCGCACCGGGGAGCGCCTCCGCGACGAGCTCGGCGGCATCGAGGGCGTGGTCGACACGCGCTTCTCGATGACCTCGGGCAACCCCGAGCTCGACGTGGTCTTCGACCGCGAGCACATGCGCGCGCTCGGCCTCACCCCGGCCGGCGTCGCATCGACGCTCGCGGCCTATTTCCAAGGCCTTCCGGCCGGGGTGTTCCGCGAGGATGGCGACGAGCACCTGATCCGCCTCCGGGCCTCGCGGGACTGGCGCGCGGACCTCGACTCGCTGCGCTACCTGCCGATCCCGCTGCCCGCGGGCGGCACGATCCCGCTCGCCTCGATCGCGGAGATCGGCGACCGGCTCGGCGCGACCGACATCGAGCGGCGCAACCAGCGGCGGCTCGCGACGGTGACGCTGGTGGGCACGGGCAGCGATCTCGGCGCGCTCACCGAGCGGGTCGAGGCGGCGCTGCGCCGCACCGATCTGCCCGAGGGGGTGAGCTGGGAGATCGGCGGCACGGCCCAGGATCTCCGCGACGCGTTCTTCAAGCTCGCGCTCGCGCTCGCGGCGGCGCTCGTACTCGTCTACATGGTCATGGCGAGCGAGTTCGAGTCGCTGCTCGAGCCCTTCGTGATCATGGCGACGGTGCCGCTCGCGATCATCGGCGTCGTGCTCGCGCTCGCGATCACCCGGACGTCGATCCAGGTGACGGCGCTCGTCGGGGTCATCCTGCTCGGCGGCGTCGTCGTCAACAACGGCATCGTGCTGATCGACGTCCTCAAGCGGCGGAGGGCCGAGGGCAAGGACCTCAAGGAGGCGACGCTCGAGGCGGGGCGCACGCGCCTGCGGCCGATCCTGATCACCGCGATCACCACCATCGTGGGCATGGTGCCGCCGGCGTTCGGGACCGGGGATGGCGCGGAGATCTGGGCGCCGCTGGCGCGCGCGGTGGTGGGCGGACTGACGGTCTCGACCATCCTCACGCTCTTCGTGGTGCCGGTCGCCTACGTTCTGCTCGCAGGCTGGATCGACCGCCGCAAGGCGAAGAAGGGGCCGTCGATCGCGGTCGTCCCGCCGCCCGACGTGGCCGAGGCGGCTCAGTAGGCGGTCCTGTAGCCGGCCCAGTAGCCGGCGACCTTTTGCCCGGGCCCCGAGGCTCCGGCATGCTCGGCGCCCTTCGCACGGGCTCCGCCGTTGACCTTCGACTCCGTCACGTTCGCGCTCTTTCTGCCGCTCGTGTACGCGCTCTACTGGGCGCTGCCGAGCGTGCGAGCGCAGAACCTCTTGCTGCTCGTCGCGAGCTACGTGTTCTACGGCGCGTGGGACTGGCGCTTTCTCGGGCTGCTCTTCCTCGCGAGCTGCGTGGACTTCGCGGCCGGCCTCGGCATCGCGCGGGGCCGCTACCCGCGGGCGTGGCTGGCGCTGACGCTCGTCAACAACCTCGGCATCCTGCTCGTCTTCAAGTACCTCGACTGGGGCATCGCCTCGTTCGTCGAGTTGATGGCGCGCTTCGGGGTGCAGGCCGACGTCGCGACGCTCGGCCTCGTGCTGCCGGTAGGGATCTCGTTCTACACGTTCCAGACGCTGAGTTACGGCTTCGACGTCTACCGGAAGGAACTCACGCCGACCCGCGACTTCGTCGCGTTCCTCGCGTTCGTGGCGTTCTTTCCCCAGCTCGTCGCCGGTCCCATCGAGCGCGCCACCGCGCTCCTGCCGCAGTTTCTCCGGCCGCGGACCTTCGACCGCCGCATGGCGATCGACGGCGTCTTTCAGATGCTCTACGGGCTGGCGCTGAAGGTGATCGTCTCGGATCGACTCGCCGCGGTGGTGAACCCGGTCTACGCGGCGCCCGAGGACCACGGCCCATGGGCGCTGCTCGTCGCGACGTGGGCCTTCGCCTTCCAGATCTACGGCGACTTCGCCGGCTACTCGCACGTCGCGATCGGCGCCTCGCGCCTCTTCGGGTTCGGGCTGATGCGGAACTTCGCCTATCCCTACTTCTCGCTGAGCCCGGCCGAGTTCTGGGATCGCTGGCACATCTCCCTCTCGACCTGGTTCCGCGACTACCTCTACATCCCGCTGGGCGGCAACCGCATGGGGCCGATCCGCAAGCGCTTCAACGTCTTCTTCACCTTCCTCGTGAGCGGCATCTGGCACGGGGCGAACTGGACCTTCGTCGCGTGGGGCGCGTACTGGGGCGCGCTCGTCGCGCTCTTTCCCCGCCGGACGCCGACCCTGCTGGAGCGTCCGATGGGCAAGGGCCGGGTGCCGCGCCTGAGCGACGCGGTGCTCGCGTTCCTGATGTTCCAGGTGGCCTGCATCGGGTGGGTGTTCTTCCGCGCCGAGACGCTGACCGACGCGGTGGAGGTGCTCTCGAGCCTGACGCATCTCTTCACGACGACGATGCCGCCTGGGACCTTCGACGCGATCGTGCCGATCCTCCTGCCGATCGTGGTGTGGGAGTGGTGGCACCGGCACGCCCCGCACGGCCTCACGCTGCGGACCACGACGCCGCTCGGGCGCTTCGCGACCGGCCTCGCCGTCCTCCTCCTCATCGCGGCGTGGGGCGAGGTCCGAACCGTGCCCTTCATCTACTTCCAGTTCTGAGCGATGCACCGCGAAGCGCACGACGAGCCCGTTCGACTCGGGACCACGGCCGCGGGACGCACCGCGAAGGAGGACGTCCGCGGCGCGGCCATCTTCGGGGCGCAGGCCCTCGGGGTCGTGTCGCTGCTCGCGGTCGCGATCCTGCTGATCGAGCGGCTGATCCTGGCGTACCCAGCGCGGCTCGGGCCCTCGGTGTCGGGCTTTCCGTGGGAGCGGATCGTCGAGCTCGAGCGGACCTCGGGCGAGCTCGTCTTCTTCGGCGACTCGGTGGTGCAGACCGCGGCGCTCGGAGACGCCGACGCGAGGCTCCTGCCCGACATGCTCGCGGCGGAGATCGACGCGCCGGTGCTACGGGTCTCGCAGGCGGCGACCTCGTGCGACATGCACGCGGCGTGGCTGCGCTACGCGGCGCGCCTCACGCCCCCGCCGCGCGCGGTCATCGTCCCGGTGAACCTGCGCGCGTTCTCGCCGCACTGGGAGCGGAACCCGGCGTGGGTGTTCGCCGACACCGCGGCGATGATCGATCATCCCCTGTACGCCCGGATGCTGAGCGTGCTCGAGTGGGACTGGGGTCGGCCGACCGACGAAGGCTTCGCGGCGAGCCCGGTCGTCGTGGCGGGCGTCGAGGTCGGCACGGTGGCAGCGCTCGACGCCATCACTGCTGGCTACCTGCCCTCGGACGAGGTGCGGAGAAGCCGATATCTCGTGCGCTATGCGAGCGACATCGAGCGAAGCCGGCGCCTTTCGGCGTTCGAAGATCTCGTCGCTGCGGCGAACGCGGCGCGGTTCCCGGTGATCCTCTACCTGACGCCGATCGACGTGGACCGCGTGCGCGAGCACGTCGACGCCGCGAGCTATGCGAACGTGGAGGCGAACCTCGAGCGGCTTCGCGCGATCCTCCGTACCTCGCGCTGGCCGACCGCGGATCTCAGCGAGGCGGTAGCGCCCGCGGACTTCGATCACCCGCTCGGCGACCCGCACGAGCACCTGAAGTGGCGCGGGCGGATTCTCGTGGCGGAGGCGCTCGCCGAGGCCCTCGGCGAGGCGGGCGTCCTCGGGCCGGAGCGGGCCGCGGCGGAGCTCCTCGAGGCGGATGCGCCGCCCGATGCCGGCAGCGCCGACGATGCTGGGAACCCAGCGGATGCGAGCCCGCTCGAGGCGGGCACTCACTGATCCCGACGGCTCACTCCTCGACGCCGAGGTCGCGCAGCGCGCCGCGCACGTGACCCATGTCTGGATGACCCGAGGGGGCCAGCGCGAGGTAACGCTGGAAGTGGGCGATCGCGCCCGCGCGGTCCCGGTTCAGCCGGAGCGCGTCGCCGGCGAGCCGGTGGGCGTCGAGGAGCCAGATCGGCGCCTCGGCCATCGCGTCGCCGAGCTCGGTCGCGCGGGCGAGGGCCGGCGCCGCCGGGCCTGCGTGATCGGCGTCCATGTGCAGGCGACCGAGCCGGTACCACCAGAAGGCGTTGTCGGGACGGGCCGCGGTGGCGCGGGTGTAGGCGTCGAGGGCGGCGGGGAGGTTGCGGAGCTGGTCCTGGCACTCGCCGATCTCGGCGAGCGCCTCGGTGCGATTCGGATTGAGCTCGATCGCGCGGTTCAGGTCGACGAGCGCGTCGGCCACGAGGCCGGAGCGCTGGCGCACCGCGCCGCGGATCCAGTACGCGTCGCTGAGGCTCGGATCGCGGCTGATCGCCGCCTCGGCGGCCTCTCGCGCGCGGCCGAGGTCGCCCGTCTCGAGGGCGGCCCAGCCGCGGTAGACGAAGAACTCGCCGCGGCTGGCGTCGAGCTGGATGGAGCGCTCGAAGTGGGTGACCGCGTCGGGATAGTTCCCGCGGGCGAAGGCGATGCGGCCGATGAAGTGCTCGGCCTCCGCCGAGGTGGGCAGCGCAGCCGTGACCCGCGCGAGGGTGGCCGACGCCGCATCGAGGTCGCCCGTGCCGACCTGCGCCGCGCCGAGGCGGAGGAGAAGCTCGGGGTTCTCGGGGTCCTGCAGGAGGGCCTGGGTGTAGAATTCGACCGCGCGGTCGGACTGGCCTCGCTGCTCGAAGACGAGGCCGCGCTCGAGCGCGAGGCCGGGGTGCCCCGGGTCGATCCGGGCGAGCTCCTCGAACGAGGAGAGGGCGTCGTCGTACGCGCCGGAGCGCCGGAGCGCGACGCCGAGCCCGAAGCGCGCGGCGGGCAGGGCGTGATCGATCGCGAGCGCGCGGCGGAACTCGGCGATGGCCTCGGGCAGGCGGCTCAGGCCGAGCTCGTAGGTGCCGAGCCCTTCACGCATCGAAGCGGTCTCGGGCACGTGGGCACGGGCGTCGGCGAGGGCCTGCACGGCCTCGGCGTCGCGGTCTTCCGACACGTAGAGCCGCGCGAGGAAGAGGTAGCCGTCGAGGGACTCGGGAGCGAGCCGGATCGACTCGCGGTAGCTCGCCTCGGCTTCTTCGCTCTGGCCCAGCGCGACGTGCGCGCGCCCGAGCCAGAGGTGGAACTCGGGGTCGTCGGGCCGCTCGGTGACGAGGTTCTCGAGCACCGCCTTGGCCTCTTCGTCGCGGTCGAGGTCGAGCATCGCCCGCGCGCCTCCGAGCCGCGCGTCCTGCCCCGCGCTGCGGCCCGAGGCGAGCAGGGTCTCCGAGGCGTCGGGGCGTTCCATCACCGACTCGAAGCGGGTGAGCGCTTCGGCGGGGCGGTCGACCAGCAATACGCGGCCGGCGCCGAGCAACGCATCGGCCCGGCTCGAGTCCGCGTCGACCGCCGCGTTGTAGGCGTCGAGCGCCTGGGCCAGCCGTCCGTCGTGCTCGTGCAGCGCGCCAAGCAGGGCGTAGGCCGCGCCCCGAAGGGCAGGCGGCGAGACGATCGGCTCGGGGGGCTCGCCGATGGGGTCGAGCCCGACGACGGCCCGCAGGTCGGCCATCGCGACCTCGTCGTTGCCGCGCGCGTGAGCGAGCTGGGCGCGCATCAACAGGGCATCGCCGTGGCGGGGTGAGAGGGCGAGCGTCGCCCCGACGGCTTCGAGGAGCGCGTCCGCCGCGCCCCCGTTCTCGAGCGCGCGCGCGATGCCCCACTGCGCCCGGGCTCCGCCGCCGTGGGCGAGGGCCTGCTGGAACGCCTGCAGAGCGGAGGCCGCGTCGTCGGAGGCGAGGGCTGCCTCGGCCTCGACGAGATCGACGAGAGGATCAGCGGGTGCGTGGCTGCGTGCCCGACCGACCAGCGCGAGGGCCCGGTCCGGATGCTCGCTGCGGAGTTCATCGGCGGCGAGCGCGAGCGCGAGGGCGGGATCGTCGGTGCCACGCTCCTCGAGCCGCTGACGGATGGCAGCGGCACGCGCCGCTCCGGAGGAATCGTTCCAGCGAAGGATGTGCAGGCACTCGTGCAGCAGGCTTCGCGCGAGGAGGGCGCGGTTCAAGCCCGCCGTGCGTCGCTCGACCGCGAGCACCCGGAGGGCCTCGGTCGAACTCGAATAGGAGTCGGTCAGGGCGAGCTCGTCGGCCTGCGCGAGAACGCGCGCCACCGAGGCATCGTCGCCCGCCCCGGGCAAGAAGCGCTCGAAGAAGTAGGAGCCGAAAGGCCCGGCGGGGGTGAAGGAGAGCGCGCCGCCGAGCAGCACCAGCAGCAGCAGTCCGCCGACCGCGAACGCGGCGGTGCGCGCCGGCTTGGCGGTCTTGGTCGCGGGCTGTTTCGCGGTGGTGCCGGCCCCCGAGGGGCGGAGCGGCAGGGCCATGGGAGGCACGGCCGAGGTCTCGGAGGGCAGCCCAGCGAACTCGGTCCCGGCGGCGTTGAGGGAGGCTTCGCCGCCGGGCAGGTCGATCTCGCCGTGCAGGCGCGCGGGTCCCGGCGCCGCTGCGCCAGGACGCGCCTCGGGCAGGGGCAGCTCGAGGCCGCCGAAGCTGGGCGCAGCCGCGGGCATCGAGGGCAGCGAGGGCAGCGAGGGCAGCGAGGGCATCGAGGGCAGCGAGGGCAGGCTCGTGCGCGGCATCGAGTCCACCGACGGGAGGCTCTGCCCCGAGGCCGGGATCGGCAGGTCGAACGAAGGCAGCTGCGAGGCGCGGCCGGGCGTCTCCCCCGCCGCGTGCGCGGCGAGGCCGGCGGGGAGCGCCATCCCGGAGCTTCCGATCGGAGTGGGCAGATCGACGCTGCTGCGCGGGCTCGGCAGATCGAGGCCGCGCGAAGGCTGGGGCAGGTCCAAGGCGCCAGCGGGCGCGGGCAGGTCCAGCGCACCTCGGGGCGCAGGCAGGTCGAGGCCGCCGAAGTCAGGCCGAGGCAACTCCGCGGCCCTGCGGGGTGCGGGAAGATCCAACTCGCCAACCGCGCCCGAGCCGCCCAGGCCCGGCCGGGACGCGGAGAGTTCGCCGCCCTCGAGGTCGTCGAAGGGGGTACCGGAAGCGGCGAGTGCGGCCTTGCCACGGGGCGCCGGCAGGTCGAGTTCGAGACCGCCGGCTCCCCCGCGCAGCGGCGCGGGCAGGTCGAGCTCGAGCGGGGCGCCTCGGACCGCGGGCAGATCGACGGGTCCGAGGTCATCCGGCGCGCTGGGCCGGCCGAGCGGGTCCGGCAGATCCAGCTCCGGCGACGCGCCGGACAGCGCCGGCAGGTCGATCGAAGGGCCCACGGGGGCCTGCGAGCGCTTCGCGAACGGGGCCGGAAGGTCGAGATCCAGGGACGCCGCCGGCGCGCGCTTCGCGAGGGGAGCCGGGAGGTCGAGGTCCAGCGAGGGACCGGCGCCCGCCCCGTGCAGCGCGGGCAGATCGAGTTCTGCTCCCGCATCGAGGGGCGCCGGCGCTGCAGCGACCGGCGGCGTAGCGACCGGCGGGGCAGCGACCGGCGGGGCAGCGACCGGCGGGGCACCGGCGACGCCGAATGCAGAACGGCTCGAGACGGAAGGCAGATCCGCCGCCGGTCGGACCTTCGGCGCGGGCAGACCGCTCGCGGGACGGGCGCTCGGGAGCGCAGGCAAGTCGGTCTCCTCGACGGCGGCGGCGTCGGCTCCAGCGCCCGAACGCAGATCGACTGCGCTGGAGGGGGATGGCGGGCGGGGCGCGGAGACGGCCGCGGGCAGATCGAGGTCGTCGGCGAGCATGCCCCGCCCGCTGGCCGAGGCGCCCCGGGCCGGGATCGCCGGCAGGTCCACCTCTCCGAGATCCGGTGGAGGGACGACCGGACGCGGCACGGCGGGACGGGGCGGCGGCATGGGCCGCGGGGCGTTGCCGAAGGCTCCCGGGGGAGCGACGGGCGCCGGGGCTGCCTGCACCCGGCCATCGGCAAAGACGAGCAGCGACGTCCCGCACTTGGGGCAACGCATGCGCAGGCCAGACGCCGGGAGCCGCTTCTCGTCGAGCTCGTACGGGTTGTTGCAGGAGATGCACTCGACCTTGATCACGACCGCTCCATCGAGGCGGCGAGCCTACCACGCTGCCTCGGCACCTCCCCAACGTTTGGCAGGCCCCTTCTCGACCGATCCGGTGCTTGCTACGCTCCGCCTTCAAGCACGTTGAGCCAGACCCTCCACGGACCCACCTCGAGCCTCGCTCCCTCTCACGTCCACGCGCTCGAGCGCCTGCACCGGCGACGCGTCCCCCTCGACCGGCTGCTGACCCCCGAGCTGGTCCGCACGCTGTCGGAGACGAGCTTCGCCTGCGGCCGGCAAGTCGGCGTGCTGGTGGATCGCGGCGGCGAGGTCCGGCACGTGGTCGTGGGCGATCACCAGAAGCTGATGCTCCCCGACCTCGGCCGGCACCGCGCCGCCGACGGGCGGCTCCGGGGACTGCGGCTGCTCCACACGCACCTGAGCCAGGAGGGGCTCACGCGCGACGATCTGGTGGATCTGGTGCGGCTGCGCCTGGACCTCGTGCTGGCGCTCTGCCTCGACGGAGCCGGACAGCCGACGGTCGTGCACTACGCGCACCACGTCGCGGTGCCGGAGGGAAGCGATCGCCTGCCCTACGAGGTGACCGGACCCATCGAGTGGGGCCGCGCCGAGCTCGACGTGCGGCAGCGGCTCGCGGAGATCGAGGACGGCTTCGCGCGGACCTCGCGGACGCGGAAGGTGACCGGGAAGGACGGGCGCGCCATCCTCGTGCACGTCTGCGACCGCAAGGGCGCGCGGAAGGCAGAGGAGGGCCTGCGGGAGCTCGCCGAGCTCGCGCGCACCGCCGGCCTCGCGGTCGTCGAGCAGGTCTTGCAGGTCCGCGACCGGAGCGATCCGAAGTACGTGCTCGGTCGGGGCAAGCTCGACGACGTGCTGCTCCGTTCGATGCAGCTCGACGCGACGGTGCTCGTCTTCGACCGGGAGCTGTCGCCATCACAGGCCTCGGCGATCGCGGCCGCGACGGATCTGAAGGTCCTCGATCGGACCCAGCTCATCCTCGACATCTTCGCCCAGCGGGCCGAGAGCCGAGACGGCAAGCTGCAGGTCGAGCTCGCCCAGATGAAGTACCTGCTGCCTCGGCTTGGACAGAAGGACGACGCGCTGTCCCGGCTCACTGGCGGGATCGGCGGACGCGGGCCGGGCGAGACGGTCCTCGAGATCGGCAAGCGCCGCGCGCGCGAGCGCATCCAGCGGCTCACCCGCGAGCTCGATCACCTGGGCGTGCAGCGGCGGCAGCGGCGGCAGCGGCGGGGACGGCGCGAGGTGCCCATCATCTCCATCGTCGGCTACACGAACGCGGGCAAGAGCACGCTGCTGAACGCGCTCACCGGCTCCGAGACCCTCGCGGAAGACAAGCTCTTCGCGACGCTCGACACGCGGAGCCGCCGGATCCGCTTTCCGCGCGAGCGGGAGGTGGTCGTGACCGACACCGTCGGCTTCATCCGGGACCTGCCGACGGATCTGTTCGCGGCGTTCCGGGCGACCTTCGAGGAGGCGGAGGACGCGGACCTCCTCCTTCACGTGGTGGACGCCTCCGATCCGGCCTGGGAGAGCCACGTCGCGACCACCGAGCGGCTGCTCGGCGAGCTCGGCCTCGGCGGCACGCGGACGCTGCGGGTGCTCAACAAGGCCGACCGGCTCGATCCGGGGCAGGCCGCACAGATGGCCCGCGAACAAGGTGGCGTCGCGATCAGCGCGACGAACCCGGCGAGCCTCGCCGCGCTGCTCGCACGGATCGAGTGGATGCTGTTTCCTGGGGGCGAAGTGGAGCTGCTTCCCCGCGACCCGATCGGCGAGGTCGGCGCAGCCGAATGAGGCGCCACCGCCGGCGGGCGGCGAGCTCGGTCGGCTCCCAAGCCCGCCGAATCCGGACACGCCGCGCGGCGCCGCGTCGTACAACCCGGGGATGCCGAGCTGGGAAGCGCTGGACGACTACCTCGACACCCACGCCTTCGACGGGCTGGGGCTGCTCGGGGCGATCGCGCTGCTCGGGCTGGCCGCCTCGTTCGTCCGTGCCGACGAGCGAAAGCAGCTGCGCTTTCCCGCGGCGCTCCTCGTCGTCTTCGCGGCGCTCTACGCGCTGGGCGAGCAGGTCACCGACCGCGACATCGATCCCTTCCTGCATCTCGTCGCGCTCGCCGCGATCCTCGGCTCGGTCGCCCGTTCCTCGTTCGTCGTCTTGCACGCGCTCTACGAGCGGCAGCGGCGTGCGCCCCTGCCGCGAATCCTGCAGCAGATCGTGCAGGGCTCGCTGTACGCCGCGGTCGGACTCGTGGTGCTGCGCGCCGCCGGGGTGGAGCCGGGCTCCCTGCTCACCGGCTCCGCGCTCGTGACCGCCGTGATCGGTCTCTCGCTGCAAGAGACACTGGGCAACCTCTTCGCAGGCCTCGCGATCCAGGCGCAACAACCCTTCGCGGTGGGGGACTGGGTGCAATTCGATGCGGACCCGGCGAACACCGCGCAGGTGATCGAGATCAACTGGCGCGCGACCCGCCTGCTCACGAACGATCGCGTGGAGATCACCGTGCCGAACGGCGCGCTCGCGCGCGCATCGATCCGGAACTACTCCCGACCGGATGCGAAGGTGCGCCGCGCGGTGACGATCGTGGCCCCCGCGACGCTGCCGCCGGGGGAGGCCCATCGCCTGTTCCTCGAGGCGCTCGACGACACCGAGGGCGTACTCGCATCGCCGGCGCCCGACTGCCAGACGCTCGCGTTCACCGACCGCGGCGTGGAGTACCGGGTGCGCTACTGGCTGACCGCCTTCGATCGGCGCGAGCCGATCGATGGCCTGGTGCGCGATCGGCTCTGGTACGCGCTGCACCGGGCGGGCCTCGAGATCCCCGGCGCGACGCGGCGGATCTTCGTGCACGAGACGACCCAGGAGGCGCGGGCGGAGCACGAGGCGAACGCGCTCGCGGCGCGCGAGCGGGTGCTCCGGGCGATCGACTTCCTCGCACCGCTCGGCGAAGGGGCGCTGCGGGCGATCGCCGAGGCCGCGAGGCGGCGGCACTTCGCGGCGGGCGAGGTGGTGATCCGCGAGGGCTCGGCAGGGACCGAGCTGTACTTGGTGGAGCAGGGTGAGCTCGAGGTGCTCATCCGCCGCTCGAAGGGCGAGGACTCGGTGGTCGCGCGCCTCGGCCCCTCGGAATTCTTCGGCGAGCGTTCGCTGATGACGGGTGAGGCGCGCCGGGCCACGGTACGGGCCGCGGCCCCGAGCGTCGTGCTCGCCGTCGGTCACGAGGCCATCGCGCCGCTGCTCGCGACGAACCCCGAGCTCGCCGAGCACATCTCGCGGGTGCTCGCGGAGCGGGAGTTCGCCCTCGGACACAGCGCCGAGACCGCGGAGAGCCGCCAGTCGGAGATCGACCGCGAGTCGACCCTGCTGCTCGACCGGATCCGTCGCTTTTTCCGGCTCGGTGGCTGAGGACGGCAGCCCGGCTCAGTGCAGCGGGACGTCGAGCCCGACCTGCGCGATCACGCCGTCGCCGAACCGCGAGCCCTGCCAGAGGTAGTCGAAGTTCAGCACGACCGAGCCGTCCTCGAGGAAGCCGAGCGGCGAGCCGCCGAGGAAGCCGAGCGAGACCCGGGCGTGCACGCCGAGCAGGTGGCTCTGGAAGGCGGCCATCTTCGGGTCGGCGGTGAGGAAGGGGTCCTCGAACGAGAACTGGTCCACCGGCCGCCAGAAGAACGAGCGCAGCTGGTTGTAGTAGCGGTAGCGGACCCGGAGCACGAGGCCGTCCCCGATCTCCTGGTAGATGCGGCCTTCGGGGGTGAGCGCGCCGAGCTCCCAGTCGTCGAGGTAGACGCGGTAGAGCACGTGGAATGCGGTCCGGGACTCGGGCGAGTAGAGCTGCACCCGGCCGTAGAGCGAGTGGCGCGTGCGGGCGCCGGGATGCGTCTCGTTCGCCTGCGCGCCCTCGACCGCGAGGGTGCGGTAGGGGTTGGCGAGATAGCCCCAGTTGTGCACGAGGTCGTAGCCGATCGAGGCGAGGCTGATCTCGCTGAGGATCTGGGTGAACGAGAGCGAGGCGCTCACGCCCTCGAGCTCGCCGACCCGGCCCCGGTTGGAGAGATCGCCGCCCATGCCGTCGGTGCGTGGCGCGCCCCCCCGGATCACCCGTCCGACGTTGTCGTGGATGTAGCCGAGCGCGAAGCCGATGACCGAGCAGCGCTCGGCCAAGGAGAGCGAGCCCGAGAGCGTGAGCCCGGTCGCGAAGTAGTCCGGCTCGTGGCTCATGCGCCCGTTCAGGTCGAGCCGCAGCTGCGCCTGCCCGAGGTCGAACTCGCGCCCGAAGCCGAGGGTGCCTTGGTTGCGGACCTCGGTGAAGCGGATGTCCTCGATCACGCCGGACGCGATCGAGGCGCTGGTGATCGCATCGAGCAGGTAGGTGCCGCGGATGTCGACGCCGTCGGGCGTGGTGACCGAGCCGCTCACCTCGGGCGCCACCACGCGCGTCGAGGTCTCCCAATAGTAGTTGCCCCAGAGCCCTACACGGCCGCGCCAGCCCTGCGCCGCAGCGGGCTGCGCGAGGACGACGCAGCCCAGGGCGACGAGCGCCCCGACGAACCGAGCTCCCATCAGTTGCACCCGCAGCCGCCCCCGGTGGACCCGTGGCCGCCGGTCGCACCCTCGCGCGAGTCGTGGACGTGGGCGCGGAAGGCCGACTCTCCCTCCTCGCTCGAGGTGTCCATGGAGGGCCGCGCGAGGTACTCGCGCTGGTAGGGGTGGACGGTGACGCAGCCGGAGGTGATCGCCGCGAGCAGGACGAGCACACGGAGGACGGAGCGGGCCATGGGGCCGCGAGGCTAGCCCCGAGGGCCGATGCGGTCGATGGCGGGCGTGAGCCCGGTCAGGCGAGCGCCTCGCTTCGAGAGGATCGAAGGCTGGCTGGCGCTCCCTCCGAAACACCGTCACTCGCTGGCGCCCCAGGCAGGGCCGGGTGTATAGAGATGCCTCCTTCGGCGTGGCCGGTCCGCTCACAGGGCGGCACGGACCCACGGGTCGAAGGGGTTCTCAAGCGCGGCGGCAGGCCCCAAGAGCCGTGCGTCGCTGCAACGAAGGTACGGCATGCAGAGCACCCTCAGGCTGGTGGACACGTCCGTAGGCAAGAAGGCCCTCGTCGGCCTCACCGGCGCGATCCTCTTCGGCTTCGTCATCGCCCACTCCCTGGCCAACGCGCTCATCCTGTTCGCGCTCTACGACGTCGAGCTCGGCCGGGAGCTCCTCAATGGCTACGCGGCGCTCATGCACGCGGTGCCCGAGCTGCTCTGGACGGCCCGCTCGGTGCTGCTCGGCTCGCTTCTCGTGCACCTGGCACTCTCCATCCAGCTCGCGCGGCAGAACGCGACCGCCCGACCGAGCCGCTACCGCACCGACGCGAACGGTACCGACCAGAGCGCGCTCCAGAAGTACGCCCGCTACACGATGATCTACAGCGGTCCGCTGATCCTTCTGTACGTGATCTTCCACATCGCCCACCTCACGGTCGGCGTCGAGTTGCCGATCGAGGGCTACACCTACGCGGAGTTGCGGCCCTACGAGAACATGATCGGCAGCTTCACCGTGCCGTGGATCAGCGCGATCTACGTCGCGGCGAATCTCTTCCTCGGCCTGCACCTCTTCCACGGCGGCCAAGCGCTCTTCAACACCCTCGGCCTCCGCCATCCGAAGTGGGACCCGCGCACCCGCGGCGCCGCGATGGCCATCGCCTCCCTCGTGACCGTGTCGAACGTCTCGGTCGCCGTCGTCACCTCTCTCGGCCTCGTCGGCTGAGCACCCCGGAGCCCCATGGAACTTCGATCGAACGCACCGACCGGGCCCATCGAGAAGCGGTGGGACCAGCACAAGTTCTCGATGAAGCTGGTGAACCCCGCGAACAAGCGGAAGTTCAAGGTCATCGTGGTGGGCACGGGGCTCGCGGGCGGCGCCGGCGCGGCCTCGCTCGCCGACCTCGGCTACGACGTCGAGGCGTTCTGCTACCAGGACAGCCCGCGCCGCGCCCACTCGATCGCCGCGCAGGGCGGCATCAACGCCGCCAAGAATTACCAGGGCGACGGCGACAGCATCTACCGCCTCTTCTACGACACCGTGAAGGGCGGCGACTTCCGCGCGCGGGAGAGCAACGTCTACCGGCTCGCGCAGGTCTCGGTCGACATCATCGACCAGTGCGCGGCGCTCGGCGTGCCCTTCGCCCGCGAGTACGGGGGCCTGCTCGCCAACCGCAGCTTCGGCGGCGCGCAGGTGAGCCGGACCTTCTACGCCCGCGGCCAGACCGGACAGCAGCTGCTCCTCGGCGCGTACTCGCACCTCGCCCGCACGATCCAGTCGGGCAAGGTGAAGATGCACCCGCGCTGCGAGATGGTGGATCTCATCGTGGTCGACGGGCGCGCGCGCGGCATCGTCACCCGCGACCTCGTCACCGGTAAGGCCGAAGCCCACCTCGCGGACGCGGTCATCCTCGCGACCGGCGGCTACGGCAACGTCTTCTACCTCTCGACGAACGCCAAGGGCTGCAACACGAGCGCGATCTGGCGGGCGCACCGCAAGGGCGCGGCCTTCGCGAACCCCTGCTTCACCCAGATCCACCCGACCTGCATCCCGCAGGCGGGCGACTACCAGAGCAAGCTGACGCTCATGAGCGAGTCGCTCCGCAACGACGGCCGCATCTGGGTGCCCCGCAAGAAGGAAGACGTCACGAAGGACCCGGCGTCGATCCCCGAGAAGGACCGCTACTACTACCTCGAGGAGAAGTACCCCGCGTTCGGCAACCTCATGCCGCGCGACATCGCCTCGCGGCAGGCGAAGTTCGTGTGCGACGAGGGGCTCGGCGTCGGCCCGGAGATCGCGGGCGTGCGGCGCGGCGTGTACCTGGACTTCGCCGCGGCGATCGCGCGCGACGGCCAGAGCGCCATCGCCGAGCGCTACGGCAACCTCTTCGAGATGTACGAGCGCATCACCGGCGAGAACCCCTACAAGGTGCCGATGCGCATCTACCCGGCGACCCACTACACGATGGGTGGCCTCTGGGTGGACTACAACCTCATGAGCACCGTGCCCGGCCTGCTCGTCGCGGGCGAGGCGAACTTCTCCGACCACGGCGCGAACCGCCTCGGCGCGAGCGCGCTCATGCAGGGTCTGGCCGACGGCTTCTTCATCCTGCCCTACGTGGTGGGCCACTACCTCGCGACGGCGGGGAAGTCGACGGGCGTCGATGCGAGCCACCCGGCGGTGAAGGACGCCGTCGCGGCGGTCGAGAAGCGCGTCAGCACGTTCATCGAGGTCGGCCAGCACGGCAAGCGCACGGTGGACGACTACCACCGCGAGCTCGGCTCCATCATCTGGAACCACTGCGGCATGGCCCGCAGCGAGAAGGGCCTGAAGCAGGCGCTCGCGAAGCTGCCCGAGCTGCACGCCGACTTCCGCAAGAACGTGAAGGTGCTCGGCTCGGGCGAGGGCCTGAACCGCGAGCTCGAGAAGGCGATGCGCGTCGACGACTTCTTCGAGCTCGGGGCGCTCATGTGCCGCGACGCGCTCGAGCGCGACGAGAGCGCGGGCTGCCACTTCCGGGAAGAGCACCAGACCAAGGACGATCCCGCCACGAAGAAGTACGGCGGCGAGTGCGTCCGGAACGACGAGAAGTTCGCCCACGTCGCCGCGTGGGAGTGGAAGGGCGAGGGGCAGGCCGAGGTGCGGCACGCCGAGGCCCTCGAGTACGAGTTCATCAAGCTCGCACAGCGGAGTTACTGACCATGGCCGAGATGATCGACCTCAAGCTTCACGTGTGGCGCCAGGACGGACCGAACGGCGCCGGCAAGTTCGAGGACTACAGCGCCTACGCCAAGGGCATCTCCACCCACGCGTCGTTCCTCGAATTCCTCGACGTGGTGAACGAGCGCCTGGTCCTCGAGGGCAAGGAGCCGGTCGCGTTCGACCACGACTGCCGCGAGGGCATCTGCGGCATGTGCGGCATGGTCGTGAACGGGCAGCCCCACGGGCCGCAGAAGGCGACCACGACCTGCCAGCTCCACATGCGGCAGTTCCAGAGCGGCCAGGAAGTCTGGGTCGAGCCGTGGCGCGCCCAGGCCTTCCCGATCGTGAAGGATCTCGTCGTCGACCGCGGCGCCTTCGACCGCATCGTCCAGGCCGGCGGCTTCATCACTGCGCGCGCCGGATCGGCCCAGGACGCAAACCTGACCCCCATCGCCAAGCCGATCGCCGACGAGGCGATGGACGCAGCCCAGTGCATCGGCTGCGGGGCCTGCGTCGCCGCCTGCCCCAACGCGAGCGCGAGCCTCTTCATGGCCGCGAAGATCACCCACCTCGGCCTGCTTCCGCAGGGCCAGCCCGAGCGGATGAAGCGGGCCCTCGCGATGGTGGCGCAGCACGAGAAGGAGGGCTTCGGCGGCTGCTCGAACCACTACGAGTGCGAGTCCGCCTGCCCCAAGCAGATCCCGGTGACCTTCATCGCCCGGATGAACCGGGACTTCGTGAAGGCCGCCCTCACCTACGCCGAGCCGCAGGCCAAGGGCGGCGAGGGCTGAGACCGGCTTCCACGGCACAGCGCGGCGCACCCGCAGGTCGGCATGATGCGTGCTGACGGCGGGCGCATGCAGCGCTCGGCCCTCGGTCTCTCACTCCTCGTCACGCTGATCTCCGGCTGCGCCGTATCGCACGGTGTCGCCGGAGACGCGGGCGCCGACGGGAGCGCCTGCGGCGCGGCGGCGGAGCCGGACCCGGTCTGCTGGTGCGGCCGCGAGCCGCGCGCAGGCGATCCGTGCGCCGAGGAGGGCCTGGGCTGCGGCGCCTGCTGCCCGACGCCGGAGGGGCCGAACTGGCCGTACATGGTGTGCAGCGGCGGGCGCTGGGCGCCGGGCGGATGCCCCGACGTCGAGTGCCCGCTCCTGCCCTGCCCCGCCGACACGGCGAGCGTGCTCGGCGCGCCGTGCATCACGGGACAGGCCTGCGGGGACTCGTGCTGCGACACCGCCATCGTGTGCGAGGAAGGCCGCTGGGCGCCTGGGCCCGTCGCCGATTGCGCCGCGTGCCGGAGCTTCCCCTGTGGCCCCGGCAGCTGCCGCGACGACCAGTTCTGCCGGGTCGGCTGCGGCCCCGCCGACGGCCTCGAATTCACCTGCGAGGACGCGGGCGGCTGCCGCGACTGCAGCTGCGTCCCGGTGCCGCCGGGCGCGACCTGCGAGATCGTCGACGGGCATCCGCTGGTGCGCGGGCCGCTCGGCTGCGGCTGAGCCGGGGGAGCGCCGCGGGGCGGCTCGAACGCCCGCGGAAACTCGCCGGGCCACGCCCTGCGCGGGGTGCGTCCGACTGGCGATCAGCGCGCCCCGCGGAAGATGCCGTGTTCGGTCGTGCGTCGTATCGTCGGCCCCGTGGCGAACCCGACCCGTCCAGCCCGCTCGGAGAGCCCGCGGCGTACGCCGGCTGGGTCGCTTCGCGCCGGACGGCGCAAGCGCAGCACGGGGGTGCTCGGCTGGCTCTTCCGCATCGCGATGGCGCTCGGCATCGTCGCGATGCTGCTCGGCGCGGCCTTTGGGGGCACGCTCGCGTACTACTCGCAGGACCTGCCCGACGTGGCCTCGCTCCGGACGCTCCGGGAGCCCGAGACGACGCGCATCCTCGATCGGAACGGCGAGCTGCTCGGAGAGCTCTTCGACGAGCGCCGGACGGTGGTGCCGCTCGAGCGCATTCCCCGGGTCCTGGTGCTGTCGGTCCTCGCGGCGGAGGACGCGGACTTCTACCGCCACGAAGGCTTCGACACCTGGGGCCTCGCGCGGGCGATCGGTCGCGGGATCCTCAGCGGCGGGGACTTCCGCGGGACGAGCACCATCACCCAGCAGGTGGTGAAGAACCTGCTGCTCAGCAGCGAGCGCAGCGTGCGGCGCAAGATCCGCGAGTTGATCCTCGCGCGCTCGCTCGAACAGGAGTTCTCGAAGGACGAGATCCTGGGTCTCTACCTCAACCACATCAACTTCGGGCACGGGCGCTACGGGGTCGCCGAGGCCTCTCGCTTCTACTTCGGCTGCGATCCGGAGGAGCTGACCCTGGCGCAGGCCTCGCTCCTCGCCGGGATCCCGCAGTCGCCCACACATCTGTCTCCGCGCAACCACCCGGAAGCGGCGCGGAGGCGGCAGCGCTACGTCCTCGATCAGCTCGAGGAGAAGCGGGACGAATACTGGCCCGACCTCTCGCTCGACGAGATTCGCGCGGCGCGCGAGGCGCCGATCGAGCTCGCGCCCTGGCCGGAGGCGAACGAGGCGGCGCCGGAGGTGGTGGAGCTCGCGCGGCGCACGCTCGAGGGGCTCGTGGGCGAGGAGGAGGCGCGGCGGGGCGGCTACCGCGTGCACACGACGATCGACGCCGAGCTGCAGCGGCGTACCCGGGCAGCGCTCCGCGAGGGGCTCGAGGCGTACGACGCGCGGCATGACGTCCGTGCGCCCTTCTCGCGGCCGCGGCCGCGCCACGCGAGCGACCGTCCGCCGCGGCTCGAGACGGTGGAGGAGCTGCGCGTCGGCGGAACCTACGACGCGGTGGTGGTCGCGCGCGACGACGCGACCGGCCTCGTGACGCTCGACCTCTCGGGCCACTCCGCGACGGCGGCGCTCGCCGACCTGCGCCGCTACAACCCCGACGAGCTGCCGGCGAGCCGCTTCGTCGAGGAGGGCGCACGGCTACGGGCATCGGTCCTCGAGCTCTCGCGCACGCACGAAGACGGGACCTCCGATCCGATTCGCGCCCGGCTCGAGCTCGGCCCGGAGGGCGCGGCGGTCGTGATCGACCCCCGGACCCGCGACGTGCTCGCGCTCGTCGGCGGCTACGAGGCTGCCTCCGGCTTCGATCGCGCGAGCCTCGCGATGCGGCAGCCCGGCTCGACGTTCAAGCCGCTGGTCTACGCGTTCGGCATCCACGCGCGCAGCATCACCCCGGCGACCCTCATGATCGACGCGCCGGGCGTGTACGACGCTTGGCAGCCGCAGAATTACGAAACCTGGGAGTTCCGGGGCGAGATGCGGGTGCGCGAGGCGCTCGCCGCCTCGATCAACCAGGTCGCCGTGCGGGCCATCGAGACCCTCGGCCCCGAGCCGGTCGCGGCCTTCGCGCGCGAGCTCGGGATCACGAGCCGCCTCGAGCCCTCCCTCGCCCTCGCGCTCGGCGCGAGCGAGGTGCGACCGATCGAGCTCTGCAACGCGTACGCGACCTTCGCCGCCGGCGGTCGCTTCGAGCCACACCGCGTCGTGATCCGTATCGAGACCGCAGACGGCAGCGAGGTGACGCTCCCGGCGCGGGAGCCGCCGCGGGACGTGATGACGCCGGCCGAGGCGTACGTGACGACCTCGATGCTGCGGAGCGTGATCGAGTCGCCCTCGGGCACCGCGCGGGCTGCGCGCTCCCTCGGCCGCGTGGTGGCAGGCAAGACCGGCACGAGCAACGAAGCGCGCGACGTCTGGTTCGCCGGCTACTCCCCCGAGCGGGTCGCCGTCGTGTGGGTCGGCTACGACGACGTGCGGCCGCTCGGCAGGCGGGAGAGCGGCGCGCGCACCGCGCTCCCCATCTGGACCGCGATCATGCGGGCGGCCCACGGCACGCGCCCGCCGAGCGACTTTGCGGTGCCGAGCGGCGTGGCGACGGTGCGCATCGATCCGGCGAGCGGCCTGCTCGCGTACGAGGGCCAGGAGGACGCCATCGAAGAGGTGTTCGTGGAGGGGACCGAGCCGCGCGAGGCCGCGCGCGAGCGGGGCGTGCTCGACACGCCCGGCTTCCTGATGAGCCAGTTCGACGAGGAGCCGGCTGCCCCCGAGGGAGCGACGGGCGCCCCGGAAGCGCCGCCCCCGTGAGCCTGCTCGCGCGCCCCTCGGTGCGAATCGCTGCGACCTGGCTCGCGGCGCTCGCGGCATACGTCGTCACCGCGTGGGTGGAAGGACTCGACGACGCGCGCCGTCACCCACGGGACGAGCGTGCGATGGAGGCGCGTGCGGATCTGCTCGCGGCGCACGTGACCGACGTGGTCGGCCGCGCGCGCGACGGGGAGCGACGCGGACTCGGGGCGCTCTGCGACGCGATCGTCCGAGGTGAGCTCGACGCCCCGGCACGCCAGGTCCCATCGCGGATCGCAGGCAGCGCGCTCCGCGACGTCACGGTGCTCCGCACGGCCGACGACGTCGTGATCGTCGAGGCGGGTCACCGCAGGGGGCCGACGCTTCGCGCGGGCGAGCTCGGCGAGCGCGCCGCGCGGCGCGAAGGCGACGAACGCAGCGCCGCGGTCGTGCCGTCCCCCGAGGGTCTCGGCGTCGTGCGCCTCGCTTGCATCGCCCGCGATCCGAGCGGTGTCGAGCTCGCCGTGGTCGGCCACCTCGACGTGCTCGCGCTGGCGGGCACGGCGCTGCCCGAGACGCTCGCGCAGGTAGCGCTCGAGCGGGAGGAGGACCGCGCGCCGGGCCTGCGCCGGTGGCTCGGGCCCGCGGGCGAAGGGCCCCGCCCGGCGCTGCGCGTGCGGCTCGAGGCGCCGCCGCCGGCGAGCGTGTATCCGATCGCGCCCGCGATCGCGGCGCTGCTCGTCGCCCTGGCGGTGTTCGCGGCGCTGCGTCCCCGGCGGACCCGGGCCCTCACCGCCATCGAGGAGGCGGCGCGGCGGGTCGGAGCCGGCGACCTCGACGTGACCCTCGACAGCGAGGGCGGCGCCGAGGAGGGCACGTTCGCCGCGTTCAACCGCATGACCCGGGAGTTGAAGGACGCGCAGAGCCGGCTCGCGCGGGCCGAGCGCACGGCGGCATGGCGGGAGGTCGCGCAGCGCATCGCGCACGAGATCAAGAACCCGCTGACGCCGATCCGCCTCGCCATCGAAACGCTGCGCAAGGCCAAGGCCCGCGCGCACCCGGATCTCGACGAGATCTTCGAGGAGTCGACCCGCGCGGTGCTCGAGGAGGTCCAGCGCATGGAGCGGATCGTGAGCGAGTTCAGCCACTTCGCCCGCATGCCGCGGCCCGAGCTCACGACGCTGGACCTGCGCGAGGTCGCGGCGCAGGTGGTGCAGGTCCACGCGCTGCCCGCCGAGGTGACGCAGCCCGAGGGGCGGCCCGCGGCCGAGGTGCGGCTCGAGGCGCCGGGCGGACCGCTCGTCGTCGAGGGCGACCGCGCGCAGCTCGCACAGGTGCTGACGAACCTCGTGCAGAACGCGATCGACGCCGCGCGCCAGGGCGCGCCGGAACGCCCACGGGTCCTCGTTCGCCTCGCCGAGAGCGCGCAGGGCCCACGCATCGAGGTACACGACAACGGGCCCGGGATCCCCGAAGAAGAACGGGCCCGCGTCCTCGCGCCCTACCACACCACGAAGCCGCACGGGACGGGCCTCGGCCTCGCGATCGTGGACCGCATCGTCTCCGAACACGGCGGCAGCCTGACGATCGAGCGCTCGGCGCCGCTCGGCGGTGCGCAGGTGACCGTGCTGCTCCGCCGGCAGGGACCGGACGCGGAGGGCGGTCAGGGGTGCAGCGAGTCCCGCGGGGCGAGCGGGTCCTCGGTGGTCGGCCCGAGCTCGTAACGGGTCTCGGTGCACGCGTAGGTGCTCGGCACGAGCTCGATGACGGTGTGGAGCGGCATCGGCAGGTGAGCGGCCTCCTTCGGGGACTTGTCCATCAGGTAGGCATAGAGGGCCCGGAGCACCGCCTGGTGCGCGACGATGAAGACCGGCGCGCGCTCCCGCTCGAGCTCGACGATCACCGGCTCGAGGCGGCGGATCACGTCGCGGTACGACTCGCCCCGGGGATAGCGGTAGTCGAACTTGTCCCGCCGGCGGGCCTCGAACTCGAGAGGCATGCGATCGCGGATCTCGTCGTAGGTCATCCCGTCGCAGTCCCCGGCGCTGATCTCGTCGAGCGCGCGCCACTCCGCGTGGGGTCGATCGAAGCCCCGAACCGTCTCGATGGTGCGCCGGAGCGTGCTCGTCCACACGACCGCGTCGGAGCCATCGAGGCGCTCCGCAGCCCAGGTCCCGAGCCGCTCCGAGAAGAGACGGCCCCGGGAAGAGAGACCCGAGTCGCCGCCGATCCGGCCTTCGGCGTTGAACTCGCTCTCGCCGTGGCGGGTCAGGTAGATGGGCCGCGGCAGCGGGTGGATGTTCATCAGGAAGTAGACGAGCCGCGAGGGGAGGTAGCCCTGGATGGTGTGCGCGACCAGCTCCTTGCCGACGTCGACGAGCTTCACGTAGCTCCCCTCGCTCTCCTCGAGGGGCTCGTAGATCCTCGCGTAGTGCTCGATGCGGGCGGAGAAGTCGGCGACCGCCGCGTCGGGATCCATGCCCGCGTAGTCGGGCATGTGGAGCTTCGTCTGGCGGATGTTCGAGGCGATCACCTGCTCGTCCTCGCAGAGCGACTCGATGAAGACGACCTCGAGCCCGGCGGCCCGGCAGCGCTCGCTGACGGCGCGGCGGCGGGCCTTCGTGGTGTTCGTCGCATCGTAGATGCCGACCTCGCCGCCGGACTCCATCCACTGCACGAGGTCGTCGAGCGCGACGCGCGCGACCTCCGCGCGCTGCGTTCGCCCCTCGACGTTGTCGGGGTCGAAGAACGCGTGGGGCTGCTGGCTGCCGAGCTTCTCGCGACGGTAGTTGCCCACGTTGAAGACGCGGGTCGAGTATCCGAGCCAGCTCAGGTAGCGGGACACGCGGCGCGCGATGTGGGTCTTGCCGCGGGCGGGCAGGCCGACCATCACGAGCACGAGCCGCACCGCGCGGCGCGACGAGGAGACCTTGTGCATGCCGCCATGGTAGCGGGTCCGGCGGCCAGTCCGGAGAACGCTTGGCGTCCAGGTCCCGGTGCCTCGCCGCCTCGCTCGGCTATCCTCCCCGCTGCATGCGTCGTGCACCGCGGGCCTCCCTCGTCGCGCTCCTCTGCGCGCTGGCGATCCCCGCGCTCGCGCAGCCGGTCCTCCACGAGTACGTGCCGAACCTGGCGGCTGGCGAGGGCAGTTCCCTCGTCAGCTCGCACGACGACGTGAGCCCGAGCGCGATCCTGCACGACGGGGAGCTGCTCACCGCGCCGCCGCTCGACGAGCGCGCCCCCGACGAAGCGCCGCTCCGCGCGACGCCCGGCGACGGAGGCCTGCGAGAGGAGGCGGGGCGACGCTCGCCGAGCTTCCGTCCCGACCGGATCACCGCCCTCGAGACCGGCGTCGACTACTTCGAGGTCTTCTCGCCCGCGCTCCGGCCCTACAAGCGCATGAGCGCGCTCGATCGGATCGAGCTCGCGCCGGACCGCACGCCGGTGCTGCTCGCGCGGGACCGTCCGCGCACCCACGAGCCCGTCGAGCTGCCCGGAGCGATCCCGCCCGACGCCCGGCCGCGCGATCGCTTCTGGGGTTCGGTGGTGATCGACTTCGCGACGGGACGCGAGGTGCCCTTCCCTACGGTCTCGCCAGAGTCACGGCTGCTGGGCGTAGAGACCGCGCCGGAGGTGCCGATCCACTTCGAACGCGACGCCTCGGACAACCTGTATGCGGTGCTCGACGCGCCGGCTGGGAGCGACGTCGGCGAGGTGCGCGTCGTGTTCCTCACCGACGCCCCGCGCACCTACTTCGGCGTCGAGGCAGGCGCCTCGCTGCCCCACGCACGCGCCGACGCGCTCGCCGCGGAGGTGCCGCCGCTCCCCGAGGCGGTGCAGGCCGAGGCCGTGCGCGTGCTCGCGGAGCTCGGGGTGCGGCGCGATCAGCCCTTCGACGTGGTGCTCGAGCGGCTCGTCGAGCACTTCCGCTCGTTCGAGGAGTCGAGCGAGCCACCGCCCGACACCGGCCACATCTACCTCGATCTCGTCCGGGGGCGGCGAGGCGTGTGCCGCCACCGCGCCTACGCATTCGTCATCACCGCGCAGCAGCTGGGCATCCCCGCACGCTTCGTTCAGAACGAGGCGCACGCGTGGGTGGAGGTCCACCTGCCGGAGAACCGCGGCTGGCTCCGCGTCGACCTCGGCGGCTCCGCGCAGGGCGTCCGCACGCACGGGCCGGGCGAGGACGCCCCACCCTACCGTCCGAACGTCAGCGACCCGCTCCCGCAGCCGCCGGCCTACCGCGCCGCGCTCGAGGCGGCGGCGCGAGCGAGCCTGCTCGGCAGCGGGCGGGCGGGGACGAGCGAGGGTACGGGCGAGGCCTCTGGCGAGGGCTGGACCGAAGTGGGCGAGCTCGGCGCGGGTGAGACGGGCGCCGACGTTCCCGCTCCTGCGGGGCCCACGCCAGCGGGACGGGCCGCGCTCGCGCTCTCTGCGGATCAGGACCTCTTCGAGGTGCGCCGCGGCCTGACGATCGAGGTGAGCGGCCTCGCGACGAGCCTCGGCGCTCCGGTCCCCGGCCTGCGGGTGGAGATCGCGCTCTTCGACCCCGAGCGCGCGCGGGAGCGCCTGCTCGGGGTCGCGGTGACGGACGAGGCCGGCGTATACCGGGCGACGGTGGGCATCCCGCCCGACACCCCGACGGGGCACTACCACCTCGACATCCGCTCGCCGGGCGACGACCACGTCGGCCCGGCCTCGGTGCGCTGAGAGAGGTCGATGGAGCGCCCGACCTCGCCCCGCTCCGCGCGTCCGCGGGGCCCTCGCCTCGCGGCGCTCCCCCTGCTGGTGGCGGCGGCCTGCCTTGGTCCGTCGCGCAGCGCGGCGCAGACGGGCTTCGTCGAGGTCGATGGGGCCGCGCTCGTCCTCGACGGGGCGCCCTTCGCGTTCGTGGGCGGCAACGCCGCGGTGATGCACGGCCTGCCCCACCGGGCCGCGCTCGATGCCACCCTCGATGCGATCGCGGCGGACGGGGGCCGCGTCGTCCGCGTCTGGGCCCTCGGCGAGGTCGAATCGGACGCAGCCGAATGGGCCGACGCATTCGGCTTCACGCGGGGTCCGGATGGGCCCGTCGCCGCGAGCTTCGCGCACCTCGACCGCGTGCTCGAAGGCTGCCGGACGCGGGGCCTCCGGGCCATCGTCGTGCTGGCGAATCGCTGGAGCGACTACGGCGGGCTGCCCCGCTACCTGGGCTGGGCGGGGGTGCCCTTCGCGCTCGACGCGCACGGCGCGCTGCCCGAGCTCTCGCTCCCGCTCTTCTTCGGCAGCGTCCGCGCGCGCGCGCTCCTCGCCGCGCACGTCGAGCGCGTCGTGGGCCGAACGAACGCGCTCTCTGGCATCCCCTACCGCGACGATCCGACCGTGCTCGCCTGGGAGCTCTTCAACGAGATCTCCGCGCCGCCGCGGGCCCGCGGCGCGCTCGTCGAGCTGCTCGAAGAGCTCGCCGCCCAGGTCCACGGCCTCGATCCGCACCACCTCGTGTCGGCGGGCCACATCGGCTTCGAACGCCACCGCGATCGGCGCACCTGGGAGGCGGCGGTCGGAGCGCGCGGAATCGACTACGCCGACGCGCACGCCTACCCGGCGGCGTACGACCGGACCCGGAACCTCGCCGAGCTCGACGCGTGGGTCGCAGAGCGCGTGCGGGCCGCGCGCCGCGTCGGGCGGCCACTGATCTTCGGCGAGGTCGGCTTCACCACCTCCGCGCCCCGCATCCTCGGCACCACCCGCGCGCGGGCCCTCGACCGGTTCCTCCGTGCGGCCCGACGCTTCGGCGCCGCCGGGGTCCTGCCGTGGATCTACGCGGGCCACGCCGACGCACCGCGCGAGCACGCGCTCTTCGTCGATGGTCCGGTCGAGCGCGTCGCCGACCTGCGGAGGGTGATCGCCCGGCATGCACGACGTTTCTCGGCCGCCGATCCGCGGACCGCGGTCCCACCGAGGACGCCGCCGATCGCGCGCGCGATCGCTGGGACCTCGCGCCCGCACGCGCGCTGGCGCTCCGAGGGGTCCACCCACCGGCTGCGCATCGCGCCCGAGGCCTTCGCGCGCCTGCGCTTCGAGGCGGGCGGCTCCTACGTCGGCGCTCCCTCGTCCCACGTCTACGGCTCCGGGATGGGCGAGCTGCGCTACCGGTTCACGGTCCCGGCGCGGCACCTGCGCGCCCGCTCGCTGCGGCTCCGTGCCCGGCTCTCGAGCGAGCTGCCGGGAAGGGGCGAAGGCGCCGGACCCGACGACACCGCCGAGGTCGTGGTGCGGCTCGACGGCGTCGAGATCGGCCGCGCCCGACTGCCGGTCGACGACGGCATCGGCGGCGCCATCGAGCTCGCGAGCGAAGCCCCCGAGGTGCTGGCCTGCCTCCGCCGCGCGGGAACGCGCACTCTGACCTTCGCGGTGGAGCAGCCCGACGCGCCCGGGCTCTGCGTGTACGGCCCGGGCGACGATCCGCGCTGGCTCGACGCGATCGAACTCGAGCTCGAAGCCGCGCGCTGAAGCCGGCCCGCGAGGCCGTCAGCAGGAGGTCGTGGCCTCGCAGGCCGTGCTCCAGCTGCAGCTCGGCAGGCAGAACTGCCAGCCGCTCGGGTCCGGACCGCTCAGCGGGCAGCAGCGGTAGTTGTTGCCCGCCGGCCCCGTCGTCCCGGGGCGAATCCGGAGGCAGCCGCCAGGCGTGAGCGGCTCGCAAGCGCCCCACGTGCACGCGCCGCTGCAGACCCGGTGGCCGCAGGTGTCGGCAGGGCTGCACGCGGTGGTCTCGCCCGGGGCGCAGGCGCCGCCGCCGGAGCACGCGCTCCAGGCCCCCGGCGCGCTCCACACGCAGCCCGCGGCCACGTCGCACGAGATCGTGCGGGTTCGGCGGCCGAGATCGCAGTTGCCGCAGACGCCGGTCTCGGTCCGGGTCTCGCCCGGCGCGCACTCGTTGCGCTCGCCGCCACTGCACGCCGACCACTCCGACCACGCGCCCCAGCCGCAGGTGTCGGAGCAGGTGCGGGTCCGGGTCCGGGTGCCGTTGCCGCAGGCGCCGCACGCGCCGGTCTCGGTGTCGAGCATGCCGCGGGTGCACTCGCCTTCTTCCGCGCAGGTCCACTCGCCCCACGTGCAGTCGAGGCCGCAGGTGCGGGCTTGCACGCCGCACGCGCCGCATGGCGCGCCCATGTCGACGTCGCCCATCGAGCAGACCCCGCCGCCGCCGCAGGCCCCGTCGTCCCGCCAGGTGCCGCCGTCGCAGACCTGCCGCTGCATGCCGCAGGCGAGGCACGGCACCATCCGCGGTGCCTCCCCGGGGGTGCAATCGCAGTCGCTCGGCGCGGTGCATGCCGCCCAGCGGCCCTCGGTGCAGCGCTCGACGCCATCGGCGCACGACGAACGGCACGGACGCTCGGCCATGCTGCCGACCGCCGCGCTCGCGTCGTCGCAGTCCCGGTCCGACGGGACGCCGTCGCCGTCGAGGTCCCCGGCCGGGACGCAGATCGTCCCGTCGCAGGCGTAACCGGTCGGGCAAGGGGGATCGCAGGCGGCCGGCGGCGCGTCGTCGCCGCCCGCAGGGACGTCCGCGCTCCCCGCGTCGAAACGCCGGCGATTGTCCTCGCCGCTCGCGCAGGCGGCGACGAAGAGCAGAACGCAAGCGGACGCGCGCACGGCCGCAATTGAACAGGCCGGGGCGGCCGCACGCAAGGAGACCGCCGCCGAGGTGAACATGCGGACAGGCGCGACGCGGGGGGAGAATCCGGCCAAGGCAGGGCGTAGGATGAGGTCGAAGCCACGGCCGACGCGGGAACCTTCGCCGCGGGCCGCTGTCGAAAGCGCTCGTCCCTCGATGGAGATCAAGCTCAACCTCGCGATCCTCGCCGCCCTGGCCGTCATCTGGGGCTCGCTGAGCTTGGTCGAGGCCGAGGACGCGCTCGATCCCCGCGACGCGCGCACGCACGCGCTGCTCGAGCTCGAGGACGCCTACGCGACCCGGCGCGACGACCCGGCCCTCGCCGAAGAGCTGGCGCGCGCCTACCTCGAGGGCGACCGGCCCGAGCTGGCGGTCGCCGCGCTCTCGAGCGCGACGCCCAGCGTCCTCGACGACCCGGCCGTGGGGCACCAGCTCTCCCGGGCCTACGAGCGCAGCGGGCGGGTGCCCGACGCGCTCGCGACCGCCTCCACCGCACTCGCGCGCTGCGCCCGCTCGCTCGGCAGCTCGCACAGCAACGCCGTCACCGCGATCCCCGCGCGGCGCTGCTCGGAGCGAACCTACTCGTCGATCGACGTGCACCAGGCGGCGCTGCGACGGATGGTCGAGTGGGGCGTGACGGATCCACGCCGCGACCCGCGCACCGCGCGGGCCTACGGGCTCTCGGTCCGGGCCGCACGCATCCTGAGCGCCTCCCGCTGAACCCGGCGCGCCGGCCCCCGCCCGGTCGAGGTATCTTCGCGCAGGCGTGGACAACGAGCTGATCGGGTCCGTCCTCGACGGGCGATACCAGGTGATCCGGAAGATCGCCGAAGGGGGAATGGGCGCGATCTACGAGGCGCAGCAGACCGCGCTCGGCCGCCGCGTGGCGATCAAGACGCTGCACGCCCACCTCGCCAAGGACGACGACATGGTCGCGCGCTTTCGCCGCGAGGCGATGGCGACGACGACGATCGGCCACCCCCACATCGTCGAGGTCGTCGACCTCGGCGAGCTGAAGGGCAGCGGGCTCTTCCTCGTGCTCGAGTACCTCGAGGGCCGCGACCTCGCGAAGCTGCTCAAGGCCGAAGGGCCGCTCCCCATCGGGCGTGCCGTCCGCATCGTCGCGCAGGTCGCCGACGGGATCGCCGCCGCGCACCGGCACGGCATCGTGCACCGCGACCTGAAGCCCGAGAACGTGCTCCTCGTCGAGGGACGCACGCAGCTCGACTTCGTGAAGATCGTCGACTTCGGGGTCAGCAAGTTCGTGGACGCAGCCCCCGATGCATGCACCCGCACCGGCACGGCGCTGGGCACGCCCTACTACATGGCCCCCGAGCAGGCGCAGGGGCTCAAGACCGTGGACCACCGCGCGGACGTGTACGCGATCGGGGTCATCCTGTTTCGCATCCTGACCGGCCACTACCCGTTCGACGACGAGAGCTACCCGATGCTCGTCCTCAAGATCTGCACCGAGCCCGCGCCGCTCGCGAGCGCGTGGCGCCGCGATCTGCCCGAGGCGCTCACGGCGCTGATCGACCGGATGCTGGCCAAGGATCCTGCCGCGCGTCCGGAGGACTGCGCGCAGCTCGCCGAGGCGCTGCGGGCCTTCGCCACCCTCGACGGACCGCCCGAGCTGACCGGCGCGGAGGCGCCCGGAACGAGCCGGCCGAGGCTGCTCGAGAGCGAGGCCGCGACCGCCCGTCAGGGGCCCGGCCGGCAGCCTCCGGTGGAGGACCCCGAGGCCGACGCGGCGGAGCAGCGGCTGCGGCCGACGAGCGCGCCGGTGATGCCGTGGGTCGTCGGCGTGCTGGGCTTGCTCGCGCTGGCGATCGCGGGGATCGCCCTCTTCGGAGGCGGCGATCCCGAAGCGCCCGAGGACGAGGTCGAGACGGTGGAGCTGCCGGAGCCGGCGCCGCCGAACCTCCGGCCGCTCGGCCGCGGCGGACCGAACGAGGTCGGATGGGCGTGGCGCAACCCGGTGCCGCGCGGGATGCCGACTTGGTTCGCCGCCGCGGTCGGAGGCCCCGGCATGGTGGCGCTCGCCGGCGAGGGCGGGGTCGTGGCGCGCTTCGTCGACGACGCCGCGCTCGTCGTATGGCGCAGCGGCGAGCATCGGAACCTCTTCGGCATCGCCTGGGTCGCGCCGGAGCAGGCCATCGCCGTCGGCGAAGGCGGCGCGCTCGTGCGCCTCACCGGGAGCGGCCCGAGCCGCCTCGACGCCGGCACCGACCAGACGCTCCGCGCGGTCGCCTCGCTGAGCGCGATGGAGGCCATCGCCGTGGGAGATGGCGGAACGATCCTCCGGATCGTCGGGGACCGCGTGAGCCGGCTCGACGCGGGCACCGAGCACGGTCTGAGCGCGGTGCACGTGCGGCGCGGTGAGGTCTTCGTCGTGGGCGAGGAGGGGGAGGTCCTGCGCTTCACCGACGTCGGCGAGGGACGGTTCGTGCGCGAGCGCGCCGGCGAGGCGACCCTGCGCGCCGTGGGCGGCTGCCCGCGCGGCGATCTCTACGTGGCCGGGGAGCGGGGCTTTCTCGCGAGGCGACGGGGCGACCGATGGGAGCCCCTGCGCGTGAGCGGCGAGCCGCGCGCGAGCTTCAGCGGGATCGCCTGCGATCGAGGCCGGGCGGTGCTCACGCTGAGCGACGGCCACGCGGTGCTGGCGTCGGGCGAGCGGACGGTGCTGCTCGACACCGGCTTCGAGCAGCCGCTCTATGCCGCCGCGGGCGCGGAGGCCGCGGTGACCTGGCTCGCCGGCGCCGGCGGACACCTCGCGACGCTCGACGTCGACCGCGTCTCGACCCGCGTGTCCGGGCCGGTGGTCTCGCTGCGCGACGTCGGCGACATCGCGGGCGCCCTCGTCGCGGTCGGTGAGTGGGGCCGGATCCTGCGCGAGGGCCCCGAGGGCTTCGCCCAGGCCACCTCGCCGACCGACGCGGGACTCGCCGCCCTCGCCGCGCTCTCGGAGCGGACCCTGGTCGCAGTCGGGGACGGAGGCGCGCTCGTCCGCATCGACTACCGAGGCGCCGAGCTGCTCCCATTTCCGGACACCTCGTCGCAGCTGCGGGACGTGCTCGCCGCAGACGGCGAGCTGCTCGTGGTCGGGACCGGTGGGCTCGTCGCGCACGGCCCGCCGGAGGCCCTGCAGCTGCGCTCGATGCGGCGTGAGGAGGCGGTCGATCTCTGGGGCGTCTCGGGCACCCCGCGCGACGCAGTCGTCGTCGGCGAGGGCGGGTTCGTGGCCCGATGGCGCGACGGCGCGCTGGGCGAGCGGCTCCCCTGCGGCCTCGCGCTTGGCCTTCGCGCAGTGCATCGCACCCGCGAGGGCATCGCGTATGCGGTCGGCGAGCGCGGCGCCATCGTCCGCATCGACGGAGAGAACTGCGTGCGTGAGCACGGCGACGAGGCGGGAGCGACCCTCAACGCGGTCGGACCGAGCCCCGACGGCTCGGTACTCGCGGTCGGCGACGGCGGGCAGGCGCTGATCCGTGGTGCGGACGGAACATGGCGCGCGACCGACCTCGGCGTGACGAACGAGCACCTCCGCGGGATCCGCGGCACCGAGCGCTCGGTGCTCGTCGTCGGCACCGGCGGGACGATCGTCGAGCACGTGAGGCTCGACGGCCGATGAGCCCCGGGCCCACGGGCGAAAGCAAGTGGGGCGCGGCGCCGGCGCACGCGCTCCTCGCGCTCGCGCTGTGCGCGGGCTGCGGCGCGAAGTCCGGGCTCGCGGTGGACGAGGCGGAGCGGCCCGATGCGGCGGACGCGGGGCCCGACGCACGCACCCTCGACGCCGGCGGGGCGGGGCGCGACGGAGGCGGGGATACCGCCGACGCCGGCGCGCAGCCCGACGCGAGCGACTGCCCTCCGCGCCCGCTCTCCCTCGGCGCCGAGGCCCCCGCGGTGATGCTGGTGGTCGATCGCTCCGGCTCGATGAACCGGGTCTTCCGCATGCCGACACCGCGCTATCCCGAGCCCGCGACACGCTTCGAGCTGGTGCTCGAGAACCTCGTCGGACCTCCCCGAGGGCTCGTCGGCACCTACGAGGACCGCGTGCGCTTCGGCGCGATGACCTTCGCGGCGACGAGCACCCGCTGCCCGGACCTGCGCTTCGTCCTGCCCGCACTCGGCGCGCGCGAGGCGGTGCGCGACACGCTCCTGGCCGCCCCGGTGTCGGGCAGCACCCCGCTCGCCGAGACGATCGCCGAGACCGTCGCGCTGCTCGCCGAGGAGCCCGATGGGCCGGGCGGGCGGCCGGTCCTCGTGCTGACGACGGATGGCGAGCCGACGGGCTGCGAGCGAGGCCCAGCCCGTGACGCGGCCGAGGAGGTGCGCCGCGCCTTCGATGCCGGCCTGCGCACGCTCGTGGTGTCGGTCGGGGACGAGGTGGGCGAGGCGTTCCTCGCCGAGATCGCCGACATCGGCGCAGGGCTGCCGCCGGGCAGCGGGACGCGCTTCTTCCGCGGCACGAACTGGGTCGACCTCGGGCCGGCGATCGAGGGCGCGGTCGGCGCTGCGATCGCGTGCCGGGCCGAGCTCCCGGTCGACGCGCTCGACGTACCGTGCGAGGCCCTGCGGCTCGAGCTCGACGGACGGCCGCTACGCTGCGGCGATCCCGACGGTTTCCGGCAGGCAGGCGGAACGACGATCGAGCTCCTCGGTGAGGCCTGCGACCAAGTCCAGACGCGCGTGCCGCCCCCGCGGCTGGTGCTCGGCTCGCTCTGCGATCCGTGATCGGTGCGCTCAGAGCAGCGGCGAGAGCAGCCGCGCTCCGGACTCACCGAGCCGCTGGAAGAGCGGCGCGCGGGAGAGGGCGCGCGGGCGCACCTCGACGGCGTGCGTGAGGTCGTCCTCGAAGGCCGCGGCGAGGCGCTTGTTGAGATCCTCGCCGTAGACCGTCGCGACGACCTCGAAGTTCAGCCGGAAGCTGCGGTTGTCGAGGTTCGCCGTGCCGACGAAGGAGAGGTCGTCGTCGACGATCATCGTCTTGCCATGGAGGAATCGGCCCTCGTACTCGAAGATCCTCGCGCCCGCCTTCAAGAGCTCGGGGAAGTAAGAGCGCGCGGCGAAGGTGACGAGGCGGCTGTCGCCCTGCTTGGGCACGAGGATCCGCACGTCCACCTTGCGCAGGGCCGCGGTCGCGAGGGCATCGAAGATCGAGTCATCGGGCACGAAATAAGGCGTCGTGATCCACAGCCGCTTCGTCGCGGTGGTCATCGCGGCGAAGTGCTGCTTGTGGATGGCGAACGCGTCCGAGTCGGGGCCCGACGCGACGATCTGCACGAGCGCGTCTCCCGACCGGCTCGGGCGCGGCAAGTAGCCTCCACCGACCGGCGCAGGCCGCTCGGTCGCGAACGCCCAGTCCTCGAGGAACACGCGCTGCAAGCCGCGCACGGCCGCGCCCTCGAAGCCGAGATGGGTGTCCCGCCAGGCCGCTTCCTTCACCGCCGAAAACGAGTGACAGTCGTCGATGTTCACGCCGCCGGTGAAGCCGATCTCACCGTCGACGACGACGATCTTGCGGTGGGTGCGGAAGTCGGCACGGCGGATCCACGCGCGGATCGGGGTCACCTCGTTGAACCACGCGACCTCGCCGCCGGCGGCGACGAGCGGCTCGAGGAAGCGCCGCGTGACCGCGTACGCCCCCACGAAGTCGAGCAGCAGGCGCACCTCCACCTTCTGCTTGGCCTTCGCGACGAGTGCGTCGCGGAGGCGGGTGCCGATGCCGTCGGGCTGCCAGATGTAGTACTCGAGGTGGACGTGGTGCTTCGCGCCCTCGATCGCGCGGAGGAGGGCCTCGAAGCACTCGTCGCCCTCGGTGAAGAGCGAGAGCTTGGCGGCCCGCATGGGCGGTGCCTCGCCCGCGCTCACCGCGAGCTGCGCGAGCTGCGCGCGGATCGGCTCCTCCTGCTCCTCGACGAGGTCCATCGAGGCCTGCACCTGGCTCTTCGTCGCCGCACGCCGGAGCTTCTTGCGGTAGAGGCGCCGCGGGCCGAGCAGCAGGTACACGACGAAGCCGAAGGCCGGCAGCCACATGAGCACGAGCAGCCACGCGAGCGTGGCGACCGGCGAGCGACGCTCGAGGATCAGCCCCACCGCCAGGATGGCCACCCACACGACCTCGACGATCGTGAAGAGCGTCCAGAAGCTCATGGGCGAGGCGCCCGCACTCAGCGCACGTCGAGCAGCTCGACCTCGAAGACGAGCGTCGAGTTCGGCGGGATCACCGGGGGAAAGCCCCGCGCGCCGTAGGCGAGGTGCGGCGCGATGACGAGCTTGCGCTTGCCGCCGACCTTCATGCCCGCGACGCCCTGATCCCAGCCCCGGATCACCTGCCCCGCGCCGAGCGAGAAGGCGAAGGGCTGCCCGCGGTCGAGCGAGCTGTCGAACTTCTTCCCGTCGGTGAGCGTGCCGGTGTAGTGCACCGACACCTTCTTGCCGGGGCTCGCCTCGGCGCCGCTGCCCACGACGAGGTCGGTGATCTCGAGTTCGGTCGTCATGAGGGCGTCGTATCAGGCTTTCGCGGAGGGTGGTAGGGCCTCACCGGCGCCGGTAGCCGCCCGGCGAAGAGACGACCGCACCTGCGAGTTCGAGCTCGAACAGGGCAGGCAGCAGCGCCGCGACCGGGAGCCCGATCCGGGCTGCGAGCGCGTCGACGTGCAGGGCGCTCCGACCAAGCGCCCGAAGCACGCCGAGCGGATCCTCGACCGGCGCGGCGGACGCCGGACGCGCGGGAGCGAGCCGCAGTCCGAGCGCGCCCACGAGGTCGCCGGCGTTGCGGCAGAGCCGAGCGCGGCCCTCGGCGAGCAGCGTGAGCCCGCCCTCGGCAACCTCGTCGAGCGGCGACCACGGGCACGCAAAGAGCGGACGTCCGAGCGCCTGCGCCGCCGCTGCGGTGCCGAGCGCCCCCGAGCGTCCGGGCGCCTGCACGACGAGGACGACGGTGGCGGCAGCAGCGATGAGGCGGTTGCGCGCGAGGAAGAACCGACGCGCGACCCGGCTCCCGCGGGGCAGCTCGCTGACGAGCGCGCCGTGCTCGCGGATGCGGCGGAAGAGCGGCGCGTGGTCGGCGGGATAGAGGCGATCGAGCGGCGTGCCGAGGATCGCGACGGTCGGCGCGCCCGCCTCGAGTGCGCCCTCGTGGGCGGCCGCATCGATCCCGTACGCGCCTCCCGAGATCACGAGCGCACCCGCGCGGCCGAGGGCATGCGCGATCTCGCGGGTCAGCTCGAGCGCCTCCGGGCTCGCGCGCCGCGTGCCGACCACGGCGACCGGGGGCCGGTCCCGTGGCCAGCAACCGTCGACCTCCAGCGACCGCGGCGGATCCTTCAGGTCGCTCAGGCCCAAGGGCCATGCGGCGTCGGTCGGTGCGAGCACGGGGCCTCCTCGCGCCGATCGCGCCGACGTTGCCCCGGGCCCGGGAGCACGGGGCCCCGACGTGCATCGACGGACGCGATCAGGGCGGGACGAGCGCGGCCGGGTCGAGCGCCTCGGGAGCCGCCGCGCGCTGCTCGACCTCGCGGCCCTCGAGGGTTCGAAAGGTGAGGTAGTCGCCCCGCGCGAGATGCGCCTTGACGAGCCTGCGGCTTGAGGGCTCTCGCAGTCCGAGCCGCAGATCCTCGCCCGTCCACGCGAAGCGCACGTCTGCCTCTTCGCCTCCGTCGAGCACGGTGCGGCCCTCGACGCGCACGAAGCCGTCCTCGATCACGACGCGGCTCGGCCCCTCGAGGCGCCCGTACGACGTGTCGGCGAGCACGAGCTGAAAGCCCGCGCGATCGCGCAGCACCGAGGGACAATCGCCCGAGGGCGTGTGCCCGAGCACGACCCGCTCGATCCCGTCGGCCCGCAGTCGCTCGATCACCTCACGGGGCGGCAGGGTCAGGTCGCCGCGCGCATCGATCGGCCGCCCGTAGACGACGCTCGCCTGGTGCAGCGAGGTGCCGGGGCGAGGCCGCTGGTAGTCCATGAGCGCGTCGGGCGCGCGGCCGCGAACGAAGCCCGCGAGCTCACCGGCGAGGAACGCATCGAGGCGGGCGAGCCACCCATCGACGCTCTGCGCCCGCTCGGCGATGCCGGGGACGACGCCGAGGTTCTCGGCCGTGACGGCGCCGTGGAGAAAGAGCGTGTCCCCTTCGCGGAAGCCGAGCTGCGCGCACGCGAGGTAGCGGGTGAGGAGGCCGTCGGGCTGCACGTCCTCGAGGAAGCTGTCGGCGACGCGCCCATCGTGCACCGGTCCGAGCTCGGCGCGGCGGTGCTCGAAGGCCTCGGGCGCCCCCATCGTGCGGGCGAGGATCCAGCGCAAGAGCTCGCC
>Ga0068876_10000255_pt1 | contig 42323 bp, 63 predicted proteins | sample NOAtaG_6_FD_66442 | JGI IMG/M metagenome (GOLD analysis project Ga0068876, IMG submission 66442) | Freshwater lake microbial communities from Lake Erie, under a cyanobacterial bloom - NOAA_Erie_Diel5S_2200h metaG | ecosystem: Environmental > Aquatic > Freshwater > Lake | place: USA: Ohio, Lake...
GACGTGTAACCTTTTTTCCTGGTCCCCTTAGCTCAGCCCGGTAGAGCAACTGGTCCCCGTTACATACGTCTATTAAGGTTATTGCAACCCCAAAAGAGTAGTATGTAACGTTCCCCAGATGGTCGTGTGTTCAAATCACACAGGGGACCCTAAAAACAAAACACCATGCTTAAACTATTTGAACGTAAATCACCAGTTAATACTGGAGAACAGTCTTCTACTACAGAAGACAAAACCAAGAGTAAAGAACTCTCGGTATTCAAAGATCCCTTTAGTAAAGCTCATATAAAACGTATTGATATAACGTACAGAAAACCGTTTTTTAGTGACCATCATATATGGGAAGCTAGCGTACAGTTTGAAAACGGTTTAACCAGTGGTAAACAAGAAACACCAGAGTGTGACAGCTGGGATTCTTTGATGGTACACATGAAACAGATCTACGACAGCCTGGCTGTTAAACCTTAAAACTATTGGTTATGGTACACATAAGACCAACATTCAGACTACACCCACTACCACAAGGGTACGTACTTACTTCTAATGAAAAGATCATTATAGGTGACAAAGCTTTAATTAAAAATAGAGCTGGAAATCAGTTTTTAGATACTGTATCAAAAGTTACTGATGAAGGGTTATGGACTTGTAGTGATAGTTATTATTATCCTTACAAAGTTGATCCAGATACTTTTTGTTTTAAAGTAATAACCCAAGACTTCGACTTCGCCTCCCTCTCTCCTGAAGACCAGAAAGAGATCGGTGTCTACTATGAACCGGTAGTTGAAGCTGTAAACAGAGCCTGGTCTTACTTAAATGCTTTAGGATACTTTACTACTCCAACTAATGAAGGTAGAGTTGTAGAAAACTTACTAATTCAAGCAAGAGTACGTTCACAAGAACTTCTATCTGATAGAAGGTTTACTTTGGAGGACATGTTAGGATTTTACTACTGGTTAAAGAAGTCCTACGGCCCGACTAAACCTTTAGAAGAAGCTCAGATAGTTCATCGTACAAGTCCTGATAAAATAGTGGAGATGTTTATCCAATCTTTATCTCAACCTAAGTCATGGGAAGTAGAAGTGGAGATGGGTGGATATAAGCTTAACGATGATGGAGAACCTATTGGCTTTCCAGATATGTCTAAACCCAAACTCACCGGCGGTAAAGCCAAAGTATTACGTATCATCAAACACTAACTATGTGTAAACAACTTAAAGGTCAGCTAGACTGTCCGGTCTGTTACAACACCCTGGACGGAGCAACCTCTCCAGAAAATCCAGAAAGTTCTCCAAGTCCTGGAGATTTTTCTATATGTTTGTATTGTCAAACAATACTCCAGTATGAGGCTGACGGTGACGACGGTCTCAAGTTCAAAAAAGTCTCTATGGAAGAACTCCAACTTCTTCACATAGAAGATCCCGACACTTTCAACGGGTTAGCTCAAGCTCAAGATATGGCTCGACAGATCCAAGCTAATCAAGCTAACTAGTTATATGGGCCCGACGGGTTTTGACAGCAGAGGAGTGGGTATGTACACATGCAGAGAGATGGTACTATCTCTAGATATCGTACCGAACAATAAATGCTAAGACTCGTTCTCAGCGTGTAGCAGAAGGTGAAGCTGTTCTGGCTTCTATCTTCCAGACTGAAGCAGTAGCTGCCTAAGTCCTACGGGGTCTACTCGACCTGTCAACAGAAAGAGTAAAACCGGTACATTGTCAGGAAGCCGACCAGTCGCTAGGCAGTCGGAGAAAAGGGGATAAACACTGGGCCATTTGACTATTAAGAACCAAGTTCCCAAAGGTCTTACTGTATGTTTCCTGGACCCTCTTGTATCAATGTTTTCCTGGTTATGTCAAAACCAGGTGGTGGAGCGGTCGTACAACCAGTACGTCCCCTATACTGATCAGCTCTTGTAAAACGGTTTACCGTAAGTCAAGTCAGATCAACCTACGGTGCAGAACGTGAGAGATAGTTGTCAGCTATCCAAAATAACAGATAACGGAGACATTAAACCGCACCCTGTTTTCAGTACTAAGCATGTGAGACGTTGTACGTATGTACTATCTGTTTGGACGGGGATTCGACTTCCCCCGGGTCCACTGTTTTTGGTCACTTCATAAGCAATCGTTACGCCCTGGGTTTCTACCCGGGGCTCTTTGTTATGTGACCACAACTACTAAACATTATTCACAAACACCATACACAAATCACAACCTATGGCAAAGAAAACACCAACCACAGACATCGTACTCAGTCAGAAAGAACTGAACGAAGAGGGTATCAAGACCCAGTTAACCCAGAACGACTTACTGGAGGTAATCGTTACTGAAAAGTACGAAGCTTTTCAAAACGAAATGAACGACATCAACCAAGCTTCTTCTAAGCTGCGTGACCACTTTTACAAGATGAAAGAAAGTATCGCTAAAAAAGCTGTTCAAGCGATTATTAAGAAGTACGGATTACCAGTTAATCTTGATGAACCAAATGTGAGCCATAGCTTACATAATAGTAGCCTCAGTGTAACTAAAAACAGATCAGTTGTAACAAAACACTCTTACAAATCAGAACGTTTTCCTGTAATTAATACGTACAGATCTAGCAGTAAAGAATACGTTCAATGTGGTGGTGTAGATTATGTCTATATACCTGAAAGAGATTGTGACAAGATATATTGTCATTTTGATCTAATTGTTAAAGTTCAAGGTGAATTAGCTCCAGGTGTTACACATGATTCTGTATACAGAATCAACGATATGTATTATGAACTAACTACTCCTGAATACAAAGGTTTAGTAAAAAATATCAGACAGCTTGCTAAACAAGCTGATGAGTTTGTTGAACGCTACAAAGATATGGATGTACGTTACGAAAGCATCTTGAAAGAGATGAGAGTGAAGTTCAACAAGTCTTTGATCGCTAACAGTGCACCGGGTCTGAGAAAGAAGATCAACGGTGTATTCCATATTAATCTGGTGTAAGATCTTTGTAGTTGGTGTGGCCATAGAAGTGCAGGCTGCTGGATTTATTCAGTCGGAGTTAACCCAACCCTGCCACCAACTACATTTTTAAGTTCTTTAACAACTACTGATTGACTACAAACAAATGCCAACGACCTTCTGGCTTGAGCATCTCACAGTTCTAAGATGTGAGTAGTTTGAGTTGATGTAAAGGTAAACGCGAAATGAAGTGTTAGAGAAAAAAGAGGGAGTTATAGCTGACTGGAAACGGAGCTACCCTTTTTGCCACGCTACCCGTGTGGTCGTGAATAACGATAGTTCTAACCACCTATAAGAAATTATCCTGTCTTAGAAGGCAGTAGTTGTTATCTTCTATGTTGTCTGTGAATCACATTAAACAGTCAGTCGTTAAACATTGATACGACTTTAAACAAAGATGTACGTTGTAAGACGTAACGTGTTGTTCCCTTGAGCAAGGAATATGACGGAATGACTGCGAAGAGGATGAGTATTTCCTACAACACGAATGAGTGCTCAGCAAGCGTAGTTATCTAAAACGAGAGAGTACTGACAGGTGGGGTCTGTCCTAAGATTACCCAGAGTTTAACTCAGATATGACGTACTATTTAACTACGTGACCCTACTCAGATAACTCTGAAGGGTGCTAAACAAAACAACAAACATGTTACCAACAAAAAAGAATGCTTTGAGCTGGTACAACACTCACCTACAGATCATCAGAAAGTACGGTGAGCACAATAGCCCATTGGCTACCAAGTACAAGACCTGGTGCTTTAAGTACCGGTTATTACGTTACTAAAACGAAAACTATGAAAAAGAAAACAGACAAGACCGGCGTGATACTGTTTGTTACATACTGTGTCTTATTATTTCTACTGTACAACGTGTACAAAATAAACTTACGCTTATGAAAGGAGGCTTCTACTGTCCATACTGTAAGCAGTGTAACGCGTGTGACTGTTCTACATGTGCTCCTCAAATAAAACCAGGAGAACCGGTGGTAGGACACACAGCTGACGGTAACGCTTTAATCTGTCCTACCTGCGACAGAACTTATACCTATAATCAAGCTCTCGATACAGAGTGGGAGCTGATGAAGGAAAAACCAAGTAATCCTAATCTCTAATACAAAAACACAACACAATGAACAACGTTTGGGTTCAATCAGGAAACAGCTACATGATCAGCGAAGTTTCCTCTCAGTTAAAAACACTTCCTAATGGAGTGTACAAGGTATGTATTGATCCGTTTGACAATCTGTATCTGGAAAGATCACAAGATGTTTTTGAACTTCCTAAGAAAGTCTACGGCGTAGAAACCGGTTTTATTAACCGCGTACTGAAGTCCTATAACAACACCGGCGGTAACTTTGGTGTATTACTTAACGGTCTGAAAGGTACCGGTAAAACCGTTACTGCTAAGCAGATCGCAATGGGACTGGACCAACCAATTATCGTTGTTGGTTTCCACCACAAAAAACTGATTTCTTTCTTAAACGACATCCAGCAGAATGTAGTAGTATTCGTTGATGAGTTTGAGAAAATCTATAACGGATACGAAAACTCACTGTTGACCATTATGGACGGTGCTATGAACACCAAACATCGTCTGTTTTTCTTGTTGACTACCAACGAGTTACGAGTTGATAAGAACCTGCTGCAGCGTCCTGGTCGTGTACGATACGTAAAGACCTTTGACGACATGAGCTTGAATATTATCATGGAGGTAGTAGACGACAAGCTCAAGTTTCCACACTTAAGACAGTGTACAATTGACTTCATTTCTCAGTTACCAATCATTACTATGGACCTGGTAACCAGCGTGATCGAAGAAGTAAACATCCACGAAGAAGATCCTATCAACTTCCGAGATGTATTCAACATTCACTCTGACAGAAACGAACTGTTCAACGTTTACAAGATTCTCAAAACTGGTGACAAAGAAGAAGTCAATACTTACGCTACAGTAAGTCCTAACTACTTCAACACATTCTCACTGGGTGCTGAGATCTACGTTGCCGGTAGATACATAGGTACTATCGTAGATGTAATGAGCGAAAGCGAAGTTAAAGTAAGAGTATGGCAAGAAAACGAAAAAGGTGAAGACGAAGAAGTTACTAATCACTATCGTTTTGAAAAAGTCAACAAGACTCACAGAGCTTTTGCTTTCCACCCCGGTGCTTTCTAAACCCTATTAGACCATACTTAAATCGCGTACAATGAAAGACGATAAACCAGTAATTTTTGTCTGTAGCTGTAACAGTACAGAACATCAGATAGTACTTCACCCTCACGAGGATCAGATATCCAGAGAAGTGTTTGTCCATATTCACTTGGTACGGAAGTCTTTCTGGTACCGGTTAAAGTATGGTCTTAAATACATCTTTGGGTACAAATGTCGTTTCGGAGCCTGGGATGAGTTTATTCTAGAACGCAAACACGTCAAAGGTCTGGAAGAGCTTACTGACTTTCTAAAAAATCAACCCGATGAAAAGATTTAAAGTAGTCAATGACGAAAACGATAATGTTGAGTACTACATCGAAGTAACTGAAGATCCAAAGACAAGCGCTACGGTGTACACTTTAAAACGTAGTAATAATCCTGTTTGGTCTGATCATGTAAGAGGAGAAACTATCGTCACTGCTGTAGACGACGGTAACAATATCACATTTGACAAAAAGTTCAAATCAGTAGACTACGCTACGTTTGTTGAGTTACATATTTTGATGAGGTTCATACATACATGGGATAAAACAATCGTTACTCATCTTAGCGTTGAAGAGTCTACAGTAATTTGTTAACTTCTATCCAACTATTATGACACAAGAAAGGATGGACGAGACATTGGAAATGTACGTCCAAAACATCAAGATGATGATGGAGTCTATGGGTCACCTTCCACCATCTATTACCGTGTTTGGTAAGCATAAACAGGAGCTTATCGAAAACACAACAGAACCCAAAGACGCGGTAATCCACGTCATGATTCCCAGCGAGTTTATGGAGTCTGGAGAAACCAAACAAACTTTCGTTGACGAAGTGATTCCTAAGATCGCTAAAAAGATGAATGAAATCATCAGCGTCGAGAGCGTTGGTTGGGCATCAGAAGTCTGGGTAAGAACAGCTGATCCGAAAGACAATGTAACCGAAGACAATTGGGATCACTTACCTATACAGCAGGAAGCTGTGTTTATTACGATTGATACCGGTGACAAAACATCAAGTTTCTGTTACGACATCCACCGTAAGGGTAAGAAGATCACAGAAGAAGGTGAGATGGTAGATGATGTTGAACTGACCATCAACGAAAAGCTGAGTAATAAGGGTACAGACACCAATGACGTTAAAGGTCGTTTCGGCGGTCTTTTCCAAAAGTTTGCACAACTTGGGGAAGAGTCTTAGGTCTGTGTCTGATTTTAGCATAGTGATCCAGAACTGTTCTGGGTTTACTGTGACCCATCAGGTATGCAACAGAGAGGATGTCCATGTTTTGTTCTACGGCTATCGTTCCAAACGTGTGTCGACAAGCATAGAGATCCCTCTCTGGTATACCTAGCTTCTTAAGTAAGGGTTTAAACACCCTCTTTTGAAAGTTTACGTTGTGTATAGGATTCCCAAACCGGGACCGGAACACATACGTATTTGAGTCTTTCTTCGTACAAAGAGGTTCCAAGAGATCCTTGAGTTCCGGGGTAATCGGTATATACCGGACACCACTTACAGTCTTGGTTGACTTAAGATGGTACTTACCGTTGACTTTTCTTGAATAGGACTTATCTATCAGGATATACCCATCGTAAAAGTCGACGTTACCGATTTTAAGACCGGCTGCTTCACCATTACGTACGCCGGTGAGCAGCATGAACTTGATATACGGGTAGTAATACTTCCGTGTATAGGGTTTATCATACAACGCGTTTAGAATCTTATGGATCTGTTCGTCAGAGTAAGGTTCACGCGTCTTACTTCTACCTGGTATTTTCCTGGTAGAAAGATCTTCCATGATGTCATACTTAATCAGCTTCTTCTTAAGACACCATTTGCTGAATCGACGTAGGATTGCCAGTCTGTTGTTATAGGTGACCGGCCCGAGCTTCGAATCGGTAAGTAGTCTTTCTGGAATCTCGTATAGAGTCTTGACATCCCAGCGTTTGATCATTCTTGAAACGGTGACAACGTTGTATGGAACCTGGTTTCCGAAGAGAGTCATCCATCTACCGTAAGCATTCGTTGGAGTGATGTTCATAACTAACTAGTTTATAGCTAGTTAACACACCTGAAAACGACTCTGTCAAAGTAATGCTCTAAACCAACTGAGCTAACGATCCATGGCGTGTTCTAGCCGATGTAAGATAGTAAAAATCGGAAACAACAAAATCCATAACTTATTGATACTCAATAAAACCTTAAATCCTACCTATGTAAAACGTTTTGTATAACTTTACTTAACGCAAACGTTTTATATGGCAAGCAAACGACTGTCCGTCACACAGATTAACGAAATGAGGTCCATGGTTAAACAAGGTGTCGCTCCAGAAGACATTGCCAACCACTTTGGTATAGCGATTTCTTCGGTACACAACTACAAAAACCGTTTTAAAGCCGAAGGACTGGACTTTCCTTCTGTTCGTGGTAAACGTCCAACAGGATCTGTAGAGGTCAACCATACGTCTCCAGGAGGCTCAGAAGTACCTATAATCAAAAGTACCGGTGAATACAAGTTCGTAGTCAACGGTATCTCGGTACAGATATCCTCCGAGGCAAAAGATGTCCGTATAGACAAAGACGGCATCAAGATCAATTTTTAATAAGTAACCGGTAACGATAGCAAAGGGGTGGGATTCAGTTCTCACCCCTTTTTTGTTACCTAAATCCGTGAAAACAAAACATAAGTAAATGATTAAGAAGCTTTTACGAAAATTCTTTCCCTGGATCGCTGATCTGGAAAGAAAGAACGAAGAACTCAAAGCAGAAGTCGACAAACGACAAGATGCCATCAACAAGACAAATGCGTACTGGAAGAAGCGTTTTTACGAACGTGAACGACGTCGCTAACAGATTATAGCCCTATTATCCGGCTTTTCATTTTTTACCTATTTGTAGAGTTATTTGTAGAGGTTAACTTAGTAGCAACTAACCTGTACACCATGCTCTACCAGTTACCCAACGGCAGAGTTATCGAGCTCAGTACAGAACAGTATCTCGAAATGTCCGATGAAGAACTGGAGTACCTTATTGCACACAACTACGGAGAAATGGTTGACAATCCATGGTTTGGATCCGTAATACACAAAGGAACACCTGTACAGGACGATATAGAAGATACTTTTCCTGAGTTAACCGATATCCCTGAGATTGATAAGCTTACCGACCCAGACTTTACTGAAGAAGAGTAAGCGTTAAGATAGAAACCCCTTACATTTTTATACCGGACCCCGGACGACTTCTTGTCTCCGGGGTTTTCTTTTTTAATCACTAAAACCCCTTTTGTTATGTCAAAAGTGACAGTGTGTGCCGACAAAGACGGCAACGTTATCGGTGTATCCGAGAACAACCCCGAGTACGGTTATGTACGCGTGGAGCAAACAATCCAAGAGATCAACGACCAAGGCTGGCTGCGTATAGCTAAGCGCTCTGCGTTGATTAAAGGTAAAGTAGAAGATCTCCAGCAGATGAACTTTGCAGATGGTCAAGAGCTGGAAGGTAAGATCGTGGTAAAAGAGTCTCTGACTCCGTTCAACACAGATGAACCGGACCGCGATTTGAAGATTGCCGGTGACACTGGTGTGATCTGTCGTCAGGACGATCAGCCGATCTACCGCCAAGCCAATTACACAACAAACCCTGATGCGTTCGATGTGTTTGTAACACACACCAACGGCCAGGAGATCAAAGATGTACAACAAGCTCAGAAAGCTATGAACGCTTTACAAGCAGCTGGTAAAGCTCGTTTGGAAGCTCAGTTGTAAGAAAAAATGTAAACGTAGACGTAGACTGTAAATGGGAACCAGGTATCTATCTGGTTCCCATTCTTTTTGTAGAACTCTTTGACATCTTGTAGACTTTTATTATCTTCACCTCTCTAAAACCCTAACCATGGTTGCATCATCAAAACCAACAGGGACGCCGGTTTACCGGCAGAAACTGATCCAACAAGTTCAGTACCAACCAACTGTAGAACACGTACAACGTATTCAACAGAAAGGAACCGTCCATTACCAACATCCGCCCGTTTTTAATGCTGTACAACTTCGTCTGTTCAATGAAGCGCTCTATGGTTTATACGCATATAAACCCAAGGAGATCGCTAAGATCAGCAAGTCTAACCGTAACTACATCATGACCAAAACCAGAAAGGTTCAGAAGATCCTGAGTCTCTGGTATAACGATCTCAAGTATCGCGAGATTAACTCTCTGCTGACAAGTCTATTTCCCCGGTCCAAAACTGCTAAAGTTATGATTACCATGGGATACGACAAGAAGGTAGTCCGCCAGGAAGATATGGTCAAGTTAGGAGTAACTCCTAAAGATGTGGCTGAACGTCTTGTACAGAATCAACTATTACCCGAAAACTTCTTCCAACTATAACATGATACAAGTAAAGCTCAAACCTTGTGCTGGGTGTAAAGAACTCAAGCACATCTGGAAATCCCATGGTAAAGAAAAGTACTGTAAAGAATGCTGGTACTCTATCGAGAAACCTAAGCGGATACCACCGGTGTCTAAGAAACGCAAGGTTGAGCAAGACGAGTATAGTAAGAAAAGAGAACTCTTTCTGATAGCCAATCCCAACTGCCAGGCTAAGCTAGTGGGGTGTACCGGTAAAGCTACCGATGTACACCACGCTGCTGGCCGGACAGGGGATAACTATCTCAACATGTCCAAGTGGAAAGCTTTGTGTCGTAGCTGTCACACCTGGGTTGAGACACATCCAGAAGAAGCTAAAGAGCTTGGACTATCTGAATCACGTTTAAAAACAGAAACTAATGAAGAAAGTATTAACACCTAACCTGGTGTTCTTAGTAGTGTTTACACTGATGATGATCCTGATGTTTAGCTGCAAGCTTCCCAAAGAGGATTACAAATACAGGGTGTACTACAGAACCAATGAAAACCACAGTGACTACACCAACAGCATTGAGTATCTACCCAACGGTGGTATTAGATACACTGACGAGTGTAATCGTCAGGTAGAACGCTTTGGTACATTCTCCATAGTAAAACTTAAATAACATGAAACCATCTGATTGGCTTTGGTTAGGCATCTGTATAGGTGCATTTATTATCCTGTCTGGACTTAAGATTGAGTTCAAACCTTTTAGACTATCAGCACCAGGTTGGATGAACGCTGTAGGTTGGCTTTTGCTTTCAGCAGGTGTCTTATTCATTTCTACATATGATAACGTTAGACAGTATGGTGAAGGATACAAGAAAGGTCTGAAAGACGGTGGCGATCTTATGATCAAGAAACTTGACGAAGCTATTAAAAAAGCAGGAGAAGAAGATAAAGCTAAGAAGACACAAGCACACCTATGAGTATTCAACAAGATGCGTACGTTGACTACCGCGCTATGGTAGTTAACTGGTTAGCTCGCAACAGATGGGAAGCTTCTGAACATATCATCGACATCATCGTGTCGGTACTTATGACACGAGACAATGTACATGTTCTTTCTAGTCGTTTTGTTGATGCTGTAATCAATAACGATTTAGGTGGAGCTGTTATGTACGGAGACGAAGAGTGTCAAAAGAATCTCACGCTCATCTACAAGGCTAAGTACAACATTAACACGTACCACTTAGCTCAAATTTATCGTGTTAAAGAACCTGAAGAACATGTCTAAACGAGATCAAGTTCAAGACGAAGGTTTAGAAATAGCTAAGGTCATACCCCGGTGTGGTCTTGGTATTTCTATGGGTGTCGGTAAGACTTTTATAGGTCTTAAGTATCTGGAACATTTCTGGAACGAAAATACCTGGAGAAAAGCTCTTGTCGTTGCACCCAAGGTAAGCATATTTGAAACCTGGAAAGACGAAGCAGTTAAGTTTGGTATAGACCCTGCTATGATGGTTAGCGTTACGTTTACAACGTATCTGTCTTTACACAAACATAACCCATCAGACTATGATATTGTCATACTGGACGAGTGTCATAGTCTACTTTATGGTCACGAGGTATTCTTAGGTGCTTACGCCGGTAGAATACTAGGTCTTACAGGTACACCACCCCGCTATATCAAAAGCGAGAAAGGACAGATGGTAAACAAATACTGTCCCGTCCGATTTAAGTACATCACAAAAGACGCTGTGGACGATGCAATCCTTAACGACTATAGGATCATTGTACACCAATTGTCTTTGTCATCAGCAAATACGTTAAAACAAACTACCAAGAAAGGAGCTAGTTTCTATACATCAGAACAGAAAAGCTACGAATACTGGACTAAACGTATTGCGCTGGCGTCTACAAAGAAAGAAGAACAGATAGCTAGTATCATGAGAATGAGAGCGCTGATGGACTTCAAGACCAAAGAAGTATACGCCAAAGAACTGTTAGCTGAAATGGAAGACAAGTGTCTTGTCTTTGCCAATACACAAGAACAAGCTGAGCGTATCTGTAAATACGCTATTCACTCAAACAACCCTGATGCTGACAAGTATCTGGATATGTTCAAGAGAGGTAAGATATACGAAGCGTCTTGTGTACTGCAGCTTAACGAAGGTGTGAACATACCAGGTTTAAAAGCCGGTATACTATTACATGCGTACGGTAACGAGCGTAAATCCGCTCAACGTATCGGTCGTTTACTACGTCTTAATCCGACAGAGATGGCAACAGCTCATATACTCTGTTATAAAGGTACAGTAGACGAACGCTGGGTAGCTGAAGCTATCAAAGACCTGGATCCTTCTAAAGTAAGCTATTACGATTCAACACAAAAAGAAGAAGATCTATTCTTATGAGCCAACCATATTTTACAGGACGACTGCACAAACAACAAGGACGTCTTCAGTCAGGTAACCTGGCTATGAAAAAACAGTTCGAACTGTTTGTATCAGCCATACCTGATGGAAGCATCGTGGAAGTTTTCTACGAAGTACAAAAAGATGACGGCACCTTACCTCAACTGGCCAAGCTACATGTGATGATCCGAGAGCTGGCGATATTCACCGGTGAATCGGTAGAAAACATGAAGCTGCTGGTAAAAGACAGAGCAGGTCTTTGTATAGCTAAAGAAGTTGCTGGAAAAGAATACTTTCTAGCTAAGAGCTTCGGAGACTGTTCCAGAGAAGAACTTGCTCTAGCTATACAAGCTGCCATTGATATCGGCAACGACGTTAACTGTCCTGTTGGGTAGTTAAGTCTTCCTGGGTAGCCAGTCCTTTTTCGACTGCTACACGCTCCAGGTACTGAATCATGTAAGCCAGAAACGCGTAGTGCTGGATCCACTCTTCATCAAACTCTTTATTGAGAATCTTCTGATAAGCTTCTTGGATTTCTTCTTCGGTTTTATCCGCCAGGAGAAACAACAAAAGCTTCTGAAAACTGATGAGAGTACTTCCGCCTACAGTAATGTCAAAGGTGACATCTGGTTTAATGGTGGTGTAAGTAGACATAGGTTACGTATTTCCTTCAAAGATAATGACTATGACGCAAACAACACCGGTTGACCTAGTGTCAATCAAAGAAAAGCTGATCGAAAAACTGACACCGTCAGGATGGGCTCACAAGCTTCGTGGATTCGTCAAGAGTTCAGAGTTTGATACTATCCTGGAATCTCTCTATGTAGAAAGAGAAGATGGTAAACGATTTACTCCGCCTCTAAAGGATGTGTTTAAAGCGTTCTACGAGTGTCCGGAAAAAGATCTCAAAGTTGTCATCATCGGACAGGATCCCTACCCGCATTTCGGTGTAGCGGATGGGTTGGCATTCTCATGTGGTAACACACAGAAACCTCAACCCAGTCTGAAGAACATCTTTGAAGCTATCGATCTTACTGTATATCAAGGAGTTCCACAGGAACACAACCCGGATCTTACCCGGTGGGCTAACCAGGGTGTACTGTTATTGAACAGTGCACTGACAACTCAGGTAGACAAAGTAGGTACACACTACGCTATCTGGCAAGACTTCGTCATGTACCTGGTTGACATGCTGAATCTCACATCGTCCGGTCTAATCTTCATTCTTCTTGGGACTAAAGCTCAGGAGCTGGAGTCGGTTATCGGACAGAACCATTACGTACTGAAAGCCAGTCATCCTGCTTCAGCTGCGTACACGAAGACAACATGGGAGTGTAACGACGTCTTCAACGAGGTTAACCGTATCCTCACTAAAAACAACGGTTCGGATTTTCAAATTATTTGGTAACCAATTATTAAAACCCATAACATGGCAGTAACAAAGAAAGATCTGTACGTATCTCAGATCATCGACGACCTGAACAACGGAGTAACCTGGTTAAAGAAAGATGACCTTGGCTTCGGTTCCATCGAAGAAAAGTATGGAGCAAACGAGAAACAGATCATGGTTATTCGTAAACATCCTGCTCTTAAAGACGCAGAGACCAATGCTGTAATCTTTAACGTAATCGACGACACTAAAGATGAGAAAGCTCAAACCAAAAACACCAACACCGTTGTCGAGCCAGCAGCCGAAACACCACACAACAGCAATTTATCAGAAGAAGCTGGCGGAAAAAATAGTGTTAGCAGCACAAGCTCTACGGAGACGGTCGGTACAAACGAGTTCCTCTCCCTCTAATACCAGTTCTATGTCCTCAAGTAACAGATCAAGTAGACCGAGTCCATCAGATAGCGCTACTCTGTATCCAGTTGGTACATACATGAGGGGTAACGATGGATCTATCTACGAAGTGATGGAAACTAATAGTGGTGTAAAAAGATGGAAAGCAGCTGATCTTAGTAAACCAACTGTACAGCGCCATGTACCGTATTTAGATAGTGACGTAACAATTGTTAAACAGGGTTCTGGTATAGGAGATAATCATATTGGAGAAAAAGTAAAGCTAAAAGCTTTTCATCCAACTCATTACTCACGTAATCCTGGCTTTTTAGTTCATGAACCAGCTCCTTTTAACAGTAACCAAGGTAATCGTAAAGGATTATATGATGGTTTTATGGGTGCAGACTCATTTGACTTAACTAAACCTCCTGTTTATCCTACTACCACAACACCAACCTACGATCAATTTGACGTAGAGAAACTCAATCAACAAATTTCAAACATCAAACAAAAAACAATGTCTAAGAAACAATCTTTACCGGCTAAGAAAACTGCTCAAGAAGTACGTACAATCAACACGTCTTTGATCAATAAAGACGAAGTGTTCCGCATGTTGGCGTTGGCGGAAGCAACAGGCTTACCATGTCTGTTAGTCGGTGAACCCGGTGTGGCAAAGACTAAGACCGTTATTGACTACGCTAAAGCGTGGTTGAACAAAGACGGTACAATGGCTCCTCAAGACTTCATGAATAAGATCTACATGTTGGAGACTGACGAAGGTACCAAAGCTTCAGAGATCAAAGGTATGCCGGATCTGGGTAAGCTGTTTACCAACAACGTATACGAGCTCGCTGCTCCTATTGCTGACGCTGAGATCGTTATCATCAACGAGGTGGATAAAGCTAGCTCAGCTATCCGTAACGCCATGTTGGGTGTTATGAACGAACGTTTCTTGTTCAACGGTAAACACAAGATCCCTTGTAAGTGGAAGCTGTTCATTGCTACCTGTAACGAAATTCCTAAAGAAGAGGCTGACTCTCCGTTCTGGGATCGTTTCATGTTGAAGATGACAGTAAACCGTGTATCTGCCGGTGAGATGGTGAAGTACTACAAGCAGGGTGCTCGTAGCTACAAAGAAGTAATCAATGTACCTGTTCCTACACCTCAAGAAATTGAGAGCGTAAGTATCCCAGTTAAGAAGCTGGAGAAGTACCTGGAAGTAGGTTACACCAATTCTTCTGACCGTACACTGACTTTCGTACCAAAGCTGGCTCAAGCTGTAAGCTACATCTGGGATATCTCTGTAGATAAGGCCCTGGTGAAGACAGCTCAGATCATGATTGGTCAGACAGCTAGTTCTGAACTTCAGAATAAGCTGATGAGTCCAGAGCTGAAAGCTATTATGAGTAAGGTAGACATGTTGCACAGTCAGACTACCAACGAACAGTTGGAGTTGGCGATCGCTGAGATCGAAGCGCTGATCAACAGTTACACATCTCGTGGTATCCTGGATAGCGATCAGGTACAGGAAGTAGAGCTCTCTATGCAGTATATCCTGTCTAGCCACCCTGCACGTAAAGACTACCAGTCTGCAGAAGAGTTTGACAATATCCTGGAAGAAGCAGTAGCAACTCCTGATGCTACCAACCCTTTCTAAGTAAGGGGTTAGTACAGTTACAAGGTAATAGTAACTATTATCATAATCCAAAAACTGGAGATCTGTACAAATTACATAATGGAGAGTTGTTGCGGATAGCTTCTGCAACAACTCTTTAAACCCCAAACTCATGAGTAAAGGAAACAAACAATACAGAAACGTATACACAATCTTAGAGAAAGTAAAGAAAGGTGAGATCAGCGGTGACAGCTACTATGGTAGCCGTTATGGTACTGGTGGTCTATTCTCTAAGTTAGACTTTTACAAAAAAGACGACCTTATCAAACCACACATGCACTGGTTAGATGAGAGAAAGCTGGAAGGTGTGGTTGACGCAGCTGTTGAAGATCAGAAACTGATCAAACAAGAATACGACCACTGGGCTAAGCAAACCAGTTTTAGTAGACTTGGTGACCAGAAACCAGACTACAACGCCTACTACGAAAAAATCAAAGAAAAGTACCGGAAGATACCGAAGCATATGCTGAGGGACATCTTCAAGTTGTACTACAACCGTACAGAAAAGCTGGAGTTTGAAGACCGTACTGAGAAAAACGGCATGCGTTACAAGTTCCTGGAGAAAGCCAATAACCCTATTGGTAAGATTATGAGCGAACACTCCAACCTGAAGAGTTCTGTATTCACTCGTAACATGATGGTCTACTATCTGACTCAAATGGTTCAGATGGACTATGTCGATCCAGATGCCGGTAACGACATGCAGAATGGTCTGGGTGACAGCAGCGGCATGGGTAACGACGACATGAACAATCTGATGAACAAGATGAACTCTCCTACCGGTCAGAGTTCTCTGGATCGTATGATGCAGGATGCTCAACAGACCTGTAAGATGCTTGATGAAAGTATTGATCAGGAATTACAAGAACAGATGTTCGACCAGGCTAACTCATACACCGGTAATAAAGATGCCGGTAAGTTGAGTCCAGACTATCTGAGACAAGTTGCTAAGAACCTGGACAAGATCAGATTGTCTATGGGTTCTCTGAAACAGAAGATCAAAAAGTTGTTGGATAAAGCCGCCAGTACTTTTTCAGCCAATGAAATCGTAGAGTTTGAAGATCTCTTCAACGCTACAGATATCTCTGGTTTGGATGAGTATCATCTGCTTCACCCAAAACTTCGCAAGATCTTTGCTGAAGATGTCATGATTAAGACTATCAGGTACGCCGGTAAAATCGACGTGTACTTGGACATTTCTGGTTCTATGGGTAGTGGCTGTGGTATAAATAACGCTGAAAATAAACCTATCAGTTGTCTAGACTTCGGTAAAGCTATGATGGCCAAATTGAAAGAGATGGACATGTTGAACGACGTATACCTCTTCAATAGTCGACTTAAGAAGTACAGAAACGATCTGTTGAGTATTTCTATGATCGACACTGACGGTGGTACTGACATCGACGTAGCTGTAAGGAACATTGTAACAACAGGTAAGAACGCTCTAGTAATCACAGATGCTGAAGACCGTTGTTCTATATACAGTGATAAAGCGTTCTTTATCGGTGTTCAGGGAGCCAACTTCCGTTACTTCGATAGTAGTGTCATGGAACAATACGCTCAAAGACAACAATGTATCATCTTCAACGGTACAACTATTGAAAACGTTGGTCCAGATGGTCGAGTAATTAAACCAAAAGAGAGGGTGTTCTAACCCTCTCTTTCTTAATCTTTTTCTTATGGAACTATACCGTATCAAAAACATCAAGACCGGTCTTTTCTCTAAAGGAGGTATGGATTGTGATAAAGACAACACAACATACAGATGGAGTAAAAAGGGTAAGATCTGGACCGGTATTGGTCCACTTAAAAGTCATCTACGTCAGTATGTAAATGACAATGAGTACTCTAAAAAATACAAAAACAACATCCCAGAAGAGTGGATAGTTGTCAAACCTAGTAACGGTGACTGGGTAGAACACTGTAAAGCGAGATCACTGTATCCCGAAACAAAATATCAAACACCATGATTGAAGTAGTAGACTGGATAGACTATCCCAAAAAAGGAGAGTATCCAGAAAATAACGCAGGTGGTCTGGGAGGCTGGGTGGATGGAGAAAGCTTTGAAGAATACTTGGAAGAGTATGGTTCCTCCGTACATCCTTACTTAGAAGCCATCCGTAAAGACGTGGTGGCTAAATCACTCCGTCTCACCGGTGAACAGCACCAACACCATCCCAATGGAGTGCCTCTGTTCAATGACGGTACAGTGTCTCTATTCTCTTATAGAGCATGGGGAGACCTTATGGCCGCTATCTGGAACTCAGAGGAAAAGACAGACCAGTACCAGTATATGGATTTCTACATGTAAATAATCTATTATGAAAACTATTGTAATTGGAGACATCCACGGACGTACAGTCTGGAAGTTGATTATCCAGACTGAAAAGCCAGACTTTGTCATCTTTATGGGTGACTACTTTGATAACAAAGACGGTATCAGTGCTGTAGAACAGCTCCACAACTTCCTGGAGATTGTTGCGTACAAGAAAGAGAACTCAGACAAGTGTGTTCTTTTGTTAGGCAACCATGACTTAAGTTACTGGCCCGGTATCTACGGAGCTGGTGTATCTGGTTATCAAGCTGGAGCTGCAGCTAGTTTCACACAAGCTTTGTTAGAAAACAAAGAGTACTTACAAATGGCGTACGGTGACGGAGAACGTATCTACACTCATGCTGGTGTAAGTAAAGTGTGGCTAGAAGCAAACGGTTGGGGAGACGACGCTCCTATCGTTCCGTTTGTCAATGAGTTATGGGAGTATAAACCTTTAGCTTTTGAGTTCAACGGCATTGATCCTTACGGTGATAGTGTCACTCAAGGACCAACATGGATCAGACCACGCTCACTGATGAAAAGCTGGCAGAAAGATAAAGACAAACCTACTCAGGTTGTTGGTCATACTCAGGTATTAAAGATTGATCTGGAAGGTACTAAGAAGTGGACTAACGGTAAGCTCATTATGGTTGATGCCCTTGGTACATCTCAGGAATATCTGATCATCAACGACGGAGAAATATCTGTCGGTAAATACTTAAGCCCATGGAGCAAGAACTAAAAACCTTGCTATAAAAATAAAGGGGAGCTAACTACTCCCCTTTTTCTAATTTTCTGATCACCTTACTCAAACAGAAGTAGACCAGCCAGAAAAATCCTGATATAAAGTAAAACACCAGGATCGCTGACCAATAGTCTTTGGTAATCTGCGTAAGCTTGTACAACAAAACGTCGTACCCCAACGGTAAGAAGAACATCGCTAGGATCAGGCTCAGATCTTTCAGCTTCTGTAATTTGTTTACTGTCACCTTCCATGTGTTTTAGTATTGATTAACGACCCTGTCCTCTGTATTTAGAGACAGCTTTCTTTTTTGGACCACGAGACTTGGTGGCTTTACCACCTTTTCTGCGACCGAACGTGGTTTTTCGGTTGTCACTGCTTAGTTTAGCCATGAGTTTTTTGTTTCAGTTTAAGACGAGAGATCTCAGCATCAACAGCTTCCTTTGTATCTACTACAAAGACCTGAAGCTTAGTTACGATACGACTAGGTGAAGGATCAGCTTCAAGAACTTGACTCACCTTTTTACCGTCGTGTACCAGGACCCACTTGTTAACTATAACAGTGTCCACAGTACCTAATGAATTAGCTTGTACGTACATAGGGTTAAATTGTTGGAGGGGTATAAGTTACTGTTTCAGCTCCTCTAGTTATAAGTTCTTCTAACAGAGCAGCAATACCTTCTGGTACAGGAGGTAGCTCACTCATATACAACTGACCGTTCCAAAGAGTGGTTCCGTTTGTACCGTCAAGATCAACCAGGAGCTGTACAAAAGTTTCAATAGACTCCCAGTCAATTGTTTCACTATAACCAAAAGAAATACTATAAGGCATCTCTTTAGCTTCAGTGTCTACTGTTAACGTTTGCAGTCTAACAGGTAATGTAAGAGCAGTCCCTTCGTTAACATCAAAGTATTCTCTGTATGTAAACTTGGTTTGAGAAACATCTACATCCATGAGAACATTACCTCCCCATTGATTATTGATATATAACTCATCAAGAGTACAACCTGGTGACTTTACTAACACTGTACCTGACTGTTCGGGAGCGTAAAAAAGTTCAACTGATAAGGATCCTACAGTAGTATGAGCTGGAATCAATCCTGTTAGATCAAGATGATCTTCTGTAACAACGTAGTTATTCAGACGGTACTGTATGTCTTGAATGTAAACCAGATTGTTTCCTTCAATAGCTTGAAAAGTTGGACAGTCTTCAATACTGATTGATGCGCCAGTATAACTGTTTGAAGGAAAACCGATATACTTCACTTCATCAGACATTGTTATTTTCTCAAGTGCACTACAATTATTAAAGTTCCAGTTATCAGAGTCAAATGGTTCATAAGTAGATGTAAACTCTGTACCTTTTATTTTCACCTCTTTGATACGTGGGGTAATTCCTTCATTATTACCCCATACATTTAAACGTATTCTTGATACGTCAAAGAAAGTCCTACCTGTAATCTGATAAACACTTAATTGAGAGTTATAGGTAAATATGTCTTTTTGGTAAGAAGCGTCAATACTAACACTTTCTTCCACAGGAGCATTGTTCTCTGTAATAAACTCAACACCAATAGGTGGTCTAGTGTTTACAACGTCCAATACTGATCTACGTACTTCAGGACGTCTGAAGAAAGTACGTATAGAATCTCCTAAGTAAAAGGCAAGACTTTTCATTCTGATATGTTAAGCTTCGTTAGTAGATAATGAACCGTTACCGGCAAGAGTAATGACACGTACGTTAGCCGGTTGAGCTGTGTACTGAGGACGTCTAGCCTGAGACAGACGAGACTTAGCAATACGTACTACATTCACCTGGTTACCCTGGTTACCACCGAGTACATGGTATGCTGTAGCATCTTCTCCAACATAGAAACCTACGTGACCACCTGACTGACGAGTGAACGTAAGTACGTCACCCAGCATAGGAGTGGTAACACGTACACCGAAGTTGTTCCAGTTAAGCGCCCACAGAGGGTCTTTTACCACTGGACGACCAGCACGGTGCATTACGATAGCAGCGAAGAGTCCACACCAGGGAATCTCATCGTTGACATACACTTTCTCAAGACCAACTTCTTTGGCCCAACCCATGATAACCGGGTTGTGTTTTGAACCTACAGTCTCAGTGACACCGTAGAGTTCCATAGCTTTTAACAAGTGACGTGGAGCTTCTTCCTGAAGCAACCACTGGTACGCCTTTGGTACTTTCATAGGTTAGGTTTTTATTCAGCTGGAGGAGCTGTTGGCTCAGACTTACCAGCTACGCGGTTTGAAAACGTGGTAAGCGATAAAAGAGCAGCGATAAGACCAGCTTCCAAACCAAGAAGCATAGCTACGTCTGCATAAGACTTACCTATCTCCCACTCTGTAATACAGTGGTGGGTGTTGTAGATGAAATCCACAGAGAAAGCCAAGGCTAATACTCTACGGATAGACACCTTCTTACTAGTACCCAACCACATAGGTTCGAGGTACTTGAAAATCTGTTTCATAAGCAATCGTTGTAAGGGTTATCGGAGTTTGATCTTCCAGTAGGAAGACACTCCGTAAGTGAGTTCGGAGTTAAATACTCCTATGTTACCACCAAACACGCGGTCCTTTCTGTCTTTGTACAGAAGACCTACGTTTGCTCCGCTGATAGGAGCTTTCTGGTTACCCCAGATTCCACCCCCGACATAAAGCTGTCGTGTGGATTTATATGGTTCGTGTATAGTGATGGTAGTGGTTTCCTTTATCACCGGATACTTGAGGTCATAAGTCAATGACCTACCGGTGATCACGTTGGATACCACTGTATCTTTCACGGTTATAGAACCGATCGTATCAATTTTGAACTTTTGCTGGTATGTGTGTCTGCTGTAATAGCGATCACCCAGCTCAATATATCTGTCAAAGAGGTACTTGTATGTACTGTCTTTGAGCTTTATACTATCTCTCCAGCTTGTATCTACTTTAGGAGGAGCTGAAGGTTTTGGTTTACCATAGAAGGTATCAACTTTTGTAACCCATTGAGTATCAACTACTCTTACTGTATCTCTTTTGGGTGCCGGTGTATTAGAACTACCGGTACCACACCGTTGTAAGAACACAATAATAAGTAAGACCAGTATCACTACTGTCTGTACACTAAGCAGTTGTATTGGGTTTTTTCTTGACATACTCTAGTATTTTCTTTTGTCGAGTATCGAGGTATAAATCAGTCACAACACGGTCATCGGATTTGGGACCAGGTGTAATTGGAAGTGGACTTTTTGATAAAGACGCTACTTTCTTGGTCCCTTGACGAAAAAAATCAATCTGTTTTTCAATGTTGTCTATCCTGGTCTTGTCAATATTAGACTGAGCCATCAGAGACTTGACGTCGTTTTTGATCTCCTTTACGTCGTTCCAGATGATTGTACCCAGTATGGCTACTAGCGTTGGAAAAAGCCACACTTTGATCTGATTCGCAGTCTGATTTGCTGTCGCCATCTCTCTTTACAGTTTATTAAGCCACGGAATATTATGCTGGTAACTTAAACTCAACCACATCACCGGCTGGTTTCTTCAGACTAACAATCAAACTGTTAGGAATAATGTTGCCTTTCTTGTCAACACGGACGAAGTATCTCAGACCGTTAGGATTGCTTTGACCACCAGCAGCAGTTACCGCTGGAATCTCCAAAGAAGTCGCCGGTACCTTGTCAGCAGACATCATAGTACCTGGTATAGGCCAACCAAGAGCGTCCTTCTGTGCGTAAAATTTTTTAGCCATAGTTAGATAGTTGAAAGATGGTAAACTTTTAAGCTGTAGATCTTTGATACAATCTACAATATAATATACGACTTTTTGTAGAACTTACCTATATTTGTAGAACTAAACCTGTGAAGTTTATGGAGACTAGCTACTACGCTATCAGACTGGAACAAAAGTTAATCCAGGAGTTTAAAACAAAGTTCAGAGAGAAGATCGGTTACGAACCAGTTGTAATGACAAAGGTCCATATGGATGTCATACAGGACAACCAGGTAACGCATATACCGGTGCTTACTCTACAGGAGCTGTTGGAAAAGTTCGAACCGTTCCTACCCGAGGTTTACGGCTACACTTTCAGACTCCAATCAAAGAGTCGCAAAAGAGAGTTAGTAGATCTTAGAGCGATGTACTGCAGGATCGCTAAGTCAATGAAGTATCCACTATCTCAAATCGGAAAAGTACTGGGTGATAGAGATCACACTACCGTAATTCACGCTTTACGCATGTTCGACGGACAGATGAAGTACAACCCGGCTTTCAAAGACCAGTTCAACCGTATCCTGGAATCAATAAAAATCTATCCTAATGAGTCACCAGATCTGGATGTCCTTAATCAAGAACCAAGTGAGTCCGAACCAGCTTTACTTCCTTGATTGTTGCCGACATAAGATAAAACCCACTGGTATTGTTAATGCCGACGCTGAAAGAGTGTTGGCAGTTCGTAAGGGTTATCTCACCGAAGAAGGTGTACTGACCCACCAAGCTCTTCAGCTACTGGAAGAGTTTGAGACTTTCCTGGTTAAAACCAAGAAAAAAGTAGCCACAGAAGTCCTGGGAGACAACTTCCTGGAACGTATCAAAGAGTACCGGGAGATCTTTCCGGCCAAACGTTTACCCCACGGCGAACTGGCTCGACAGACTGTACAGGAACTCAAAGACAAGTTCATCTGGTTCTTCAAGACCTACCCGGATTTTTCCTGGGAACTGGTCCTGGAAGCTACAGACTACTATGTCTTTACAAAATCCAAGGAAGACTTCAAGTTCATGGCTACCAGCTCTTATTTTATCCAGAAAACAGACATGAAAACCAAGGTCGTCAAGAGTTTGCTGGCGGACTACTGTCAGGCTATTGTAGACGATCCTGAGATCCTAAAATCCTAGAAAAATCTTGTAGAACTATTTGGAGTTCTACATTGAGTTCTCTATCTTTACAGACTTCAAAACACACTACACATGTCTACAGAAACACCTTTTGAGCAAGAGCTCAGAGAATTATTCGAAAAGCTTCCTTTCGATGCAGAAACGACCAAAGCTGTTGACCCCGCGCTTGGTGAAGTTCGTTTGATCAACTTCAAAATCCTGAAACAAATCGTTGAGAACTACATGACTGCGGCCTATACCAAAGGTCTGGAAACTGCAACTAGTTCTGCGTTAGTAAACCCGTATTAAGGATGAGTACAACAAAGAAATACGGACGTAAAAGCTACGTTGACATGCTCAACAAGGGTTTGGTCTACGTAGAAAAAAGACGCACTGGTAAAATCAAGAGTTTAGCTACTCCTTGGAAAGGTCTCAATGACGCTAGCGTAGGTGGCTTAGAGTGGGGAAGTCTCTTCACCCTCGGAGCAAGACCAGGTTCTGGTAAGACTATGTTCGTGTCTCAGATCTTAAGGGAAGCTAGAAAACTCAACCCCGACCAGCATTTCAACATTCTAGAGTTTCAGCTGGAAATGGGAGAAGAACAGTACGCATCTCGACAATTCGCCGGTGAAACCGGTAAAGGATATGGAGAGATACTCAGCGCTACTTCACCGATTGATACGTTTACGATTAATCAAATGAACTCTTACATCCAACATTGTAAGCAAATGGAGGATACAGGGTATCAGCGTGACGTTGTAAACGATTCACTCAACAGTAAAGAGATGGAAGAAGTAATCTTCGAGACTTACATCGAGTACGGTAGTAAGCCAATGATCATTACTATTGACCACTCTTGGCTGATCAAGAAACTCTCAAACGAAAAAGACAAGTTTGAAACTCTGTACAACACTACAGAGATGCTGATGAACGTCAAGAAAAAGTTACCGGTGATTATCATTATGATCACCCAGCTTAACCGAAGTATTGACGAGCCACTCAGACGTCAACCTTGTTCTTTAGGTAACTATCCTACCAGTTCTGACATCTTCGGTGGTGACGCTTTATTCCAAGGTTCAGATATGGTTGGCGTATTAGCTAGACCATTTAAAGTTGACATCCTCCAGTATGGACCGTATGGTTACATGATCAATAATGAGGATATGGTGTTCTTACACATGCTCAAAATGCGTAACAGCTCAGACGACAACGCTATCATCTTTATGGAAGGTATGTTCAAGAAGCAGACGTTCATAGAGATACCTAGTCCTCAGATGGCAAGACCCCAAGGCGCAACAACCGGTGGATACGTTCCAAGACAACAACGTACAGGTAATAACTCGTCTCCAAGACCTGTATCTGCACCTATCGGAGATGAACTATAAAACACACCACACTATGCCACACGTAGCACAGATGACAAAAGAAGAACTCATGGAGTTCAAAAGACAACGTTTAGAAGATATCAGAGCCTACCACGCTGACCTGATCAGAGAGCTCGGTATCACTCCAAACGACTTCCAGATGAAGATGTTGTTTTACAACAAACAAGGTAAGCTGGTAGTCGGTATTTTCCCCAGTGAGTTCGAAAGAGAAAACGGTTTCTACTTCGAAATTATTAACCGTGATTACGAACCACAGGATTTCAAGAACCGTACAATCTATCGTATCCCTAAGAACGATGCGTATCAAGAAGAGTACGAGATGACCTCTAAAGGTTCCTACCTGGTTCCCCTGGAAGAGTTACGAGTTGTAAACCCAGCTTCGGTTGCTATCAGCGGTGCATCAGCTATCATTGACGCACCGACTACTGCTGTTTCCGGATCTTTTAGACCTGTTGGAACAATTGCTGATTCCAAACCTTCTCAACAAACAGCGTACAGAGCACCGGGTCCGATGGAAGACGCTCCGTTTAGTCAAATGACTATCCGTGATTACGTAGCCATCAAAAGTTCTAAACCAGTAAGTGCTAAACCCTGGTTGAACGAGCTCATCAAAACCTTAAATAACAAGTAACACATGGCAACCGGAGTATTGATTATTGCAGAATCAGGCTGTGGTAAGAGTACCGCTATCGAGAACCTTAACCCTGCCGAGACGTTCATCATTAACGTCGCCAACAAACCTTTACCCTTTAAAGGTTGGAAAAAGAAGTACAAACAGTGGACCAAACAAGACCCAACAGGTAACCTGTACATTCCAAGCGGTGCAGAAAGCATCGAGTCTTGTATGAGGTATGTTGCTGAAAAGCGTCCAGAGATCAAGACGATCGTTGTGGATGACTTCCAGTACATGAGTTCATTCGAGTTCTTCGACCGTGTAGGAGAAAAAGGTTACGAGAAGTTCACCGAGATCGGTGCACACTTAGCCAGGGTCGCTCGTCTACCCAAGCTTCTCAGAGAAGACTTGACCGTAGTATTTCTTACCCACGCAGAAGAAGGTACAGACCTGGAAGGTCGTAAGCGTTACAAAGCAAAGACTATCGGTAAGATGGTTGATGAAAAGCTTACCCTGGAAGGTTTGTTCTCTATCGTTCTGTACGGTAAAGCAAAGAAAGACGGCAACGGTCAGATCAGATACGTGTTTGAAACACAGACTACAGGTGACAACACTTGTAAGAGTCCAAAAGGTATGTTTGACTCCTTTGAGATTCAGAACGATCTCGCAATTGTCAAACAAGCTATCTACGATTTCGAAAACTAATTCCCTTCATTTTAAACAACAACCCTATGTTCAGTACCAAAGGACAGGAAGTAAAACAAGGTGGTGGCGTTCCTAAGTCACTGCAAGCCGGAGTATCGTATGCTCACATCTACAACTACCAGTTGAGAAAGTCAAACAAAGGAGACAAGATGGTTCTTGAGCTCTTCTTGGAGACTCCACCAATTGATGGTTTCGAAGGTTGGGCGATCGATAGAGACAACCAAGAAGGACCCAAACACAAGGGTCAGACCGCTAAAGTAACTGCTACATCTTGGACTGCAGACTTTAACGAGACCAATGTAGCCAAAAACGAAATCCTGGCTAAGGTAACCGTAATCTCAGAAGAACTGGGTAAGCGTGAACAGCTCGATGCTATCTCAGCTGTGAGCTTAGAAGACTGGGTAAACCAAGCTATGACCATTTTGAAAGGTCAGAATGCGTACTGGTTCCTGAAAGGTACCGAAGAAGAGTACAACGGTAAGACTGTTATTAAGCTGTCTCTGCCTAAGTACAAGTTCGTTAACCTGGATGAAAGCAAACTGGACAAGTTTGACAAGTCTAACCAGTACCACTACAAAGCACTGGCAGCTAGTAAGCCGGTAAGTTCTTTCGAGCCGGTTGATGATTTTAACGTTTAAGATCCTTCGGTATCATAGAAGGAGGATTTTAAACAACGGGGGAGTGTTTCTACACTCTCCCCTTTCTTTTTAAATCACTACCCTATGTTTAGTACTAAAAACCTTGTGCACGACGTCAAAGATGTACCGGTATCCTGGATCTTTGAACACTTCTGTAAACTCAAACAGAAACTGGACGGTAATGATGTAAAGATCAAAAGCATCTTTAACCCGAAAGAGAAAACACCGTCTATGTGTATCTACGTAGACGAGAAAAAACAGTGCTACAGATACAAGGACTTTTCTACAGGTAAAAGCGGATCCGCGATCGACATGATCAAAGACTTTTATTGTCTGGATTACAGGAAAGCTGTTCAGCTTATTGTAGAACAATACAATGACTTTGTACTACACAATAACGGAGGCTACGATGTTCAGCAGTTCAAGCAAGCTAGTAGGTATAAAGTGGACAACTACGAGCTCAGAGGGTGGACAACTCAAGATCAGTACTACTGGACTCAGTATAACATTGGATCACGTCTACTGGAAGAGTTCTGTGTTAAGCCTCTAAAGAGTTACCGAATGACCAAGGACACCGGCGAGGGTGAAATCACTCTGACAATCACCGGTAATTACATCTACGGGTACTTTACCAAGGAAGGAGATCTGTACAAGATCTACCAACCCAAAGTAAAAGACAAGAAGTTTCTGAAGGTTAAGAACTACGTCCAAGGTTCCGATCAGCTGACGGGTCAAAAATGGTTGGTCATCACCAGTTCCTTAAAAGACATCATGTCTTTGAAGTCACTGAAGCTGACCTTAGACTACCTGGCTCCGGACAGTGAAAACACGATGATCCGGAAAGAGATGATGGAAAAGCTCATGCAGCAGTATGAAAAGATCATCGTCCTGTTTGACTATGATGAAGCCGGTGTAAAAGCCATGGCTCAGTACCAGGCAGCTTATCCTGGTATAGGACTGGCCGTCTTACCCATGAGTAAGGATCCATCGGATAGTATCAAAGACTACGGTGCCAAGGAAGTAAGAAACCGACTCGTACCAATTATCAACAAAAAGCTGGAAGAAGTAGAAAGGTCTACAATATATTCCCTAGATTTGTAGAGCTAATCTACAAACACCCTATGGCAATACGTATACCGACCTGGTGGATGAAGCTACCCGATGGCTCAACCATCAACATTCACTCGATGGAAGACCTACCGGATGCTGACAAGTATACCGGTTTTGTCTATCTCATTCGTAATCAGCTTACTGGAAAGATCTACATCGGTAAGAAGGTATTCAGAAACACTCGTAAGAAGAAGATCAGTCAGCGTGTGAAGAAAGCTACCGGTACCCGTAAGACCTACGAGCGCCAGGTAAAAGAATCAGATTGGCTTGACTACTTCGGATCCTCTAAAGAACTGCTCGCTGACATCCAAAAGCACGGTAAGCAATACTTCAGTAGAGAGATTATTGAACTATGCTGTAGCAAGAAGTATCTATCCTACGCGGAAGTCTTCTGGCAGATGCAGTTCGATGTATTACGACGTAACAGTTACAACGGTAACATCCTGGGTAGATACTACACCAGAGATATGGAAAACTGTAAATCCTAACACATGACACTAGTAGCACCAGCGTCTAATCCCAGTACTGTAGGTGACATCTACGCTGAACTCAACGAAGCCAATCGTGAGATCAGTGAGCTCATACAGTTTATTGAGATGACAGAGGCTTTTACAAACGACAAACAAACACAAGCTCGTATCCAGACTTTTATGAGAGAGAAAGGATACTGGCCAAAGAAGACCAATTCCTAATCCTATGGAGTTACAAGAGTTATTTGAAGAATCGGTAAAGATTCACGAAAACGACTTCTTTAGTAAGAAGTTCTATTACTCCTATAGTTCTCTGAGTAAACTCATGTGGAGTCCACAGGTGTTTTACCAGATGTACGTCCTGGGTCTGAAAGAGGAAAAGATGGAACAGCACTTGTTACAGGGTAAGCTGATCCACCTACTCTTACTTCAACCAGAGAAATTCAAAGACGAGTTCATGTTATGTCCTACGTCTTTACCCACCGGTAACTTGAGAGCAGTTGTAGATGCGGTATTCCGTCATCACAAAGAACTTAAAGCAACCGGTGATCTCAGAAGTGATCTCCAAGACTTCACAGATGCAATCTTGGATGTCATGAGAGATATGAACTATCATCAATCTTTAAAGACAGACCAGCAGCGCTTAGATAAGATCTTGACTGAAGATGCTAAGAACTACTGGAACTTCTTACAAGAGAAAGGTGATAAGACCCTCGTTGATTTCGATACACTCAAATTCTGCGAAGACGCCGTACAGTTAATCCGGATGAACAAATCCGTATGTGAACTGATCGGTTGTGACATCACAGAGTTCGATAACAAAGAAGTGATCAACGAAGAACCATTTCAACTCGATGTTCCCGGTAAAGTATGGGGTCTGAAAGGTATCATTGACAACCAGGTGATTGATCATGATAAGAAAGTGATCAACATCAATGACATCAAGACTACCAGCAAGGATCTCAAAGACTTTAAAGAATCTGTCGAGTATTACTCTTACTGGTTACAGGCTGTTATCTATCTGATAGCGTCTACTATCAAGCATAAGGATTTAATGGACAACGGATACGAGATCAGGTTCAACTTTGTTGTAATCGATCGTACGTTCCAGACCTATGCTTTTCCTGTAAGTGAACCTACCATGAATGAGTGGTTGACAAAGTTCAACCAAATCATGGAGAAAGTCGAATGGCATTACGATAACAGGAGCTATGAGCTTCCGTACGAATTTGCTACCGGAGCCGTAGTCCTCTAAGATGAGACTATGATCGATAAGTTGTATACGAAGTATTTCCAAAAGTCACGCAGCTTCTTGTTTCCTATACTAGGTATCAAGAAGACCGCGAACTTCTCACCTACCGGTACCTATGTAGCGCTCAATAACCTGATCAACCCCGAAGACATGAAACTTATCGTGTCGTACAAACGGGATGATTCAGAGGGTTTTAAAAAGTTCGAAGAGCAGATGCTGATAGGTAACCCTTTGTACCGGCAAGTTATAGAAGTCCAAGATCACCGAGTGTATGTCTTTGACTTCAAGATACACATGAACGACTGGTTCAACTTCCTTCTCGGTAAGTACAGCCAGCTGTCCAATGTGTTCAAACGCGCCATCAGAGAATACTACGGAGAAGAGTCTTCAGAGTATACGTACATCAAAACCTTTCTTTACCCGAAAGAGTACTTTGACCAGTACGCAAAGCTGTTAGACGTAGATGTTTCGGTCCTCCAGAAGATCGGTGAACTATGTGATCCCTGTGACCTGGAAAAAGAAACTCTAAAAATTCCTGTAGAACTCTTGGAGATCTCAGAAAAAGCTCTTTAATTTGTAGAACTTTATTCCGTACCTCTATGAAACACACAATGATGCTGATTACCAGCACCTGGGGAGACAAGAAAACTTTCAAGTTGATTCCTGTAACTCCCGATAGTCCTTACAACGAAGGTATCTATGATCCTGATACTCAGGTCTTAGCACTGGTCGGTAAGGAAAGAAAGCAAAGTCTGCACATGTTACCTAAGCTTAACGACCTCGGTGACGTATACCGTCTCAAAATCGGTAAGCGTGACAACGGTAAAGACTATGCTGAAGAGCGTAAGACTCTCGAAACTTACTACGAGTATTATCTGGAAAACCACGCAGAGATTGAAACATTCATCAAGAGTGTATCCATCAACGCAGATAGTTTTGACTACAGCCAATACCTGTCCGGTGCTGCCAATCCAAGTACCGCGGAAACCAAAACCAACTTGGTGACTACAGTGTAGGTCACACCTATGAGAACAACTAAGAGGCAGATATTCATCTGCCTTTTTTTGGCTCAAGTATACAAAAAAAGGGGGAACAGCTGAACTGAACAAACTATACGCTATGAGTACACAAGCGCAACAACCTCAGAATCATTGGGTTATGGACTTAGAAACCATCGTCAACTGTTTTGTTGGTGTCTTCCAGCACTACAAAGACGATCAGGTTCGTCACATCTTCATTATTCATGAAGACCGTAACGACTTTCCCAAGCTTCTATCGTTCCTTTCTCAGTGCGTTACTCACAGACAGTGGCATATCTCTTACAATGGTCTGGCTTTCGATGCTCAGATCTGTCAATGGATGCTTGACAACGGTAAACGACTGTCTACCTTGGATACTTGCTCTCTTGTAACGGAAATCTACAACTACGCTCAGTCTATTATCAGCAAACGCGATCGTAACGAGTTCCTAGACTACTCTCCTAAAAAGCTGAAGATCCGCCAGATTGATCTGTTCAAGATGAATCACTGGGATAATAAAGCCAAGATGAGTTCTCTAAAGTGGATTCAGTACTCTATGGACTGGGATAACGTCGAAGAGATGCCTCATCCGCACTACGAGCCGGTAGAGGACCAGCAGACTCTTCATGACATCGTGAAGTACTGTCTCAACGACGTACTCTCTACCAAAAAGATCCTGGAACACAGTAAAGAGCAGATCCAATTACGACAGACACTGACCAAGGAATACAACATCGATCTGTATTCTGCATCTGAACCTCGTATCTCTAAAGAACTCTTCCTACACTTCCTGGAACAGAAGACGGGTATCCCCAAGTTCGAACTGAAACAACGTAGAACACCCCGGCCGTATATTATACTGGCCGACTGTATTCTTCCGTACGTGTCATTCGAAACACCGGTATTCAAACAAGTACTGGACTACTTCCGTAAGACTGTAATCACATCCACTAAAGACGGGTTTAAGTACTCTATTGACTTTATGGGTGTAAAGACAGACTACGGTCTTGGTGGTATCCATGGTGCAGCTCCGGCCGGAGTATACAAAGCTCTTCCTGGTTGGACCATTATGACGTCAGATGTTACGTCTTTCTATCCTAACCTGGCTATCGAGAACGGTTTTGCACCGGCTCACATCCCAGCTCAGGAGTTTGGAGAACTATACAAGTGGTTCTTTGAAGAGCGTAAAAAGATTCCTAAGTCAGATCCACGCAACTACGTATACAAGATCATCTTAAACTCAACTTACGGTCTGTCTGGTGACGAGAACTCGTTCCTGTACGATCCTAAGTTCACCATGCAGATTACGATTAACGGTCAGCTCTTACTGAGCAAACTGTACGAGATGCTGATACAAGCCATCCCGGACGCCAAACCGCTAATGCAGAACACTGATGGTCTAGAGATGATGATTCCTACTGACAAAGTAGAAACGTATATGAAAGTCTGTGGTGAGTGGGAAAAACTTACGCGTCTACAGCTGGAACACGATCAGTACAAGAAGATGGTTATCAGAGATGTAAACAACTACATCGCTATTAACGTAAAGGACAAGGTAAAGTGTAAAGGTGCTTTTGAGTGGGAAGACCTGGATCAAAAGAAGGTAGCTGTGTTCCATAAGAACAAGAGCTTCCTGGTTATCCCGAAAGCTATCTACCAATACTTTGTTAACGGTGTGAAACCTGAAGACTACTTAGCTCAGAACAAGAACATCCAGGACTATTGTGCCGGTGTTAAAGCTAAAGGTGGTTGGTATTATGAAAATCGTTACATAGATAACGGTACTTTAAAAGCCGACCGTCTTCAGAAAATTGTTCGTTACTACATTTCTAATAATGGTGGTAAGATGGTCAAGTGTCATCCAGATGGACGTGAGATCCAAGTAGAATCAGGTGAGTGGATGCAGACTGTTGTAAACAAACTGCAGCCGGATCAAACTACAGACAACTTCGACATCAACTACAAGTACTATCTGGAAGAGATCTACAAGCAGATCGAGGGTATCGAAAAAGACAGACACACTCAATCTACACAACTAACACTTTTTTAATCAGCTTATATGCCAGTAAAAACTAAAGTAGTTCTAGAAGAACACTTAAGAAACATTCCGCTACCGACTCATGGTGCGTCATACGCTGTCGTATCACACGGACAGATTATTGATCTGGTTGTAAACGAACTGTATACAGCTGGATTCATCGTCAAAGAAGCTCAATACAAATGTTCTTTAGACGGTCAAATTGCTCAAGGTACCTATCACCTTGAGTTCAGTGAAGATCCTGACATGGGTCTATCATTCGCCTGGATTAACTCCTATAACAAGCAGCGAGCTTTTAAGTGTGCCATCGGTGGTCACGTGTTCGCTTGTATGAACGGAGTTATGTCCGGAGAACTGGGTACTGCAAGTCGACGTCATTCTGGTTCAGCCTTGGTAGATGTAAAGGAATACATCAAAGACCAGATCAGCTTCGCTAAGCAGTACTACAGACAACTTTGTTCTGATAAGAACATCCTGAAGACTATCAGTCTTACACCGGCTCAAAAAGGTACGATCCTCGGTCGTCTTTTCAGTGAGTACGAGATCTTAACACTTACGCAGGTGGGTATCGTTAAACGCGAGATTGACAAACCTAGTTTCAATTACAGCAACGATCCCAACAGCGCCTGGGACATGTACAACCATGTTACCGTGGCGCTTAAAGAGTCCCACCCACAGTCATACATCGAAGACCATCAAAGGTTGCACGAGTTCTTCGTAAACGAGTTCATGAATCCAACAACTACTTCTGCACAACTCGAACTAGAGTTTGAAGAGAAAGAACAAGAAGTAATAGAAGTAGAAGCTGAAGAACTTGTTGATCTACAAGAGTTCGGTAACTACGGTGTTGTCTTTAACTAATCAATAGGGGGAGAGTACCCCTCTCCCCTTTTAATCTAGTACCATATGAGCGAAACCCTAAGTGAAAACAGCGTAGCACAGTTGTTTACGACAGTGTTACAGCATGCTAAATGTATTGAGGTAAGGATAGACTACGCTAAGGCTTTAACCAGTCAGAAACAAAAGTATGCTTTAGCGGGAGCTCAAAGTAAGATAAACGCTGCTATCAACCATCTATGTGGACTCTTACCCGACAGCGATACTGTATTAAGAGTCAAGAAAGATCTAGATAGAGCAGATCTGGTCTACATCATGTTGATCACAGAGCAACTGATGAGAGTACCACCACAAGACCTGGAAGACGTTGTGGATCATATTCAGAACTTCTTAGACGCACGTTATGGAAAACAAGAAAGTTAAGTGTCCAGCCACTGGTAAAACACGCTTTGCTACACCAGGACATGCCAAAGCAGCCATACAGAAAATCAAGTTTACAAGTTCACACCGACGTGTCAACTATGTAGCTCAAAAGCGTATAAACCGTAACGCCGGTAAACCGGATCAGTGCAGATACTACTACTGTAATCACTGTTGCGGTTACCATTTGACCAGCTCTGTAAAAAAGAGCTACAAGAAGTTCATTAAAGACACTTCTTCCAAAGACTATCAAAACTTAGTAATCACCCCGGAGAAAGCTGAAGAGTGGAAAAAAGACTCGCTTCCCTTTCCTACCGACAAACTTAACAACATGTCTAACAATCTGACATTCATTGACGCTCAGCAGATGGCTTTAGATCATCCTCACACATTTGAAGCACCCAGTAGCGCAGATCTCGCGCAACTTGAAGTAGGTGACTATGTAAAAGTATGCCCCGGTGAAGAACGATTTTGGTGTCAAGTAGTAAGCATTGACTTTGTAAACGCCAAGGTAAAAGCTACTGTCGCTAACAACTTAATCATGTACGACTTCGAAGTAGGTCAAGAACTCAACTTCGAAATGAAACACATCTATGAAATTATCAAATACTTAGACCTATGATAGTCGGTATCAACGGTTACGCCGGATCCGGGAAGGATACCGTCGGAACAATTATCCAGTATCTAAAGTGTGACAACGTAGGTAGTGTCACTTTAGAAGAGATCATTAAAGACATACATAACCACGGCTGGTGGTTAGCAGAACAGTCTGGCTGGGAAGTCAAAAAGTTTGCTGGTAAACTCAAACAGATAGCTTCTATACTCATCGGCATCCCTGTAGAATGGTTTGAAAACCAGGACTTCAAGAAGACCCATCTGGGACCAGAATGGGATACCTGGGGTATTCTTCGTAAAAATGGTCGTAGGCAAATGTATATACAAGACAAACCTCATGATCCAGATAGTGTATGGTTAAAAGATCTTGGTTGTACGCAAGTACATAACCGTATGACTGTACGTGAGTTTCTACAGAAGCTTGGTACAGATGGTCTACGCGATGGTCTTCACAGTAATACCTGGGTCAACGCTCTTATGGCTGATTACAGAAGTTCACCAACAGACAAAGTGGACTGTGATAACTGGATCATTACAGACACACGCTTTTCTAACGAGGCTAAAGCTATCAAAGACAACGGAGGTATTGTTATCCGAGTAAATCGACCAGGTGTAGAAGCCATCAACGCTCATCCTAGTGAGACAGGATTAGATAACTGGAACTTTGATATGGTCATCGAGAACGACGGTACACTGGAAGATCTTGTTTGGAAAGTACGAGACCTCATATACAAATACAAACTATGACACGCGCAACAACACTAGTTTTAATGCACTTGGAAAAAGCTTCCTATGAAGAGCTGATAGCTTTTCAAAGTAAAATTGAGGAACGTTTAAAAGTCGTTAAACCAAAAGACGTCGAAACAGCTCACATGATAAATCTGATGAAGCTTATTGATAACGGTCAGATGTTAGAAGCAGTAAAGCTTCATAAACACCACGCTAATATAGGTTTGAAAGAAGCTAAGGACTATGTAGACGGTCTAAAACAAAGTTTGTCGATTTTGAAAACGAAAGTACTGGATAGCTTACTTAAAGAAAACTCATATGACTATTCTACATCTGTCAGACACACACTCCTTTCACCACCTACTACCGTCAAAAAGATTTGACAGAGTAGACGTTGTAGTACACAGTGGAGACTGCTCTAACCATTATAACCCTTACTTAAACGAAAAAGAAGTAAGAGACTTTATCCAATGGTATCGTGACGTACCGGTAAAACATAAGATCTATGTGGCTGGTAATCACGATACCTCTATAGAAAAAAGACTAGTAAGCCCGGATGAGTTTCGTCAAGCTGGGATCATCTACCTGGAAAACGATTCTGTCACTATAGACGGTATCAAATTCTGGGGTTCTCCTCACACACCAACCTTTGGTACCTGGGCTTTTATGAAAGCTCGTGACACAATCAACCGTGTATGGGAAAGCATACCGGAAGATACCGACGTACTGATAACCCATGGTCCTCCCAAAGGTGTACGAGATCTCAGCTATGATCGTAACGGCAACTTGGAGATGTGTGGCTGCTCAGCTCTCATGAAAAAGTGTTGGAAGATCAAAGACCAACTAAAACTGGTATGCTTTGGTCATATCCACAACATGAGCGGTATTGAGACCAACCAAGGAGTTTCTATGTACAGCAATACACAGACTGTGTTCTCTAATGGAGCCTGTGTATACGACGGAAAGTTTGACTACGGTCTTACATCACACGGTAACATAATCCATTTATAACATGAAAGACAAATGTATCATGTGCGGTAAAGAAACACCGTACGACGTGCACACTCACATTGACATGAGGATTGGCTACGTAGAAGGAGCCGGTCAGCTCTGTCGTGATTGCATCATTGATAAAGAAGACGATTATCCAACAGAATCAAAAGACATCTGTGTATCGTCAACACTAATCCAAAACACCCCCAACGACCAAGAGTTGGGAGAAAAAGTTAGACATCTTTATTTCTCTACAAGATAAGTTCTCTAATTTTACAATCCCCTATGCAGACTAGAGTTACAGTAAACCAAGTGAATGACAACACCTGTGTCAAGGTGTACAACCCCGAAAAGCAGGAAATGATCGCTGTGTACCGTAATCCAAAACACGCAGCGAATAAGCTAGGAGTAACACTAGCTACAGTACAACACGCTGTTGTACGAAAGTCCAGGTTCTTTTCTCCCAGTATGAAGATGACGGTAGCCGTACGGTTAGCAGCCATTAAAGACGGAGACAAAGAACTGATGAAACACTGTGATAAGTTCCTCACAATCAAACCACTAGAAACCACAACAGTATGACATTCAACGATTATCAGAAGCTCGCTCAAGAGACAGCAATCTATCCTCTGCAGTACAGAGCTGTTTACCCAGCATTAGGTCTTGTAGAAGAAGCCGGTGAAGTAGCCGGTAAGGTTAAGAAGATGCTGAGAGACAAACCATATCTACACGCTTATCTGTTGCTACGCCAGCAACCAGAACCAGAACACCAGGTAGAGTTCGATCAGCTGAAAGAAGCTATCAAAAAAGAACTCGGTGACGTTCTGTGGTACATAGCAGCCGTGTGTTCAGACTTTGATTTGAATATGGAAGATGTAGCTAAAGCTAATTATCAAAAACTCAAAGACCGCCAACAACGTGGAGTGTTAGGTGGATCTGGAGACAACCGTTAACCTATGATCAGTCCCTTAGAAAAGGGTAGAGACTACTATGTGGATGGAGACCGTGTAATCTTCACGGCCTCTTTCCATATACGTAGAGGTCAATGCTGCGGTAACGGATGCCGTCACTGTCCTTATACCCCTAAACACACAAAAGGTACAATTACCTATGATAACAGAAATGTTGAAGGAGAGAGCTCCGGACCAGAAGCCCAGGTTCTTCCTCCACGATGAGATGATCGCGTGGTTGAAAGACAATATGAAGATACAAGTCAATCAATACGCAACAACACTTGGTGATAGTCAGTTAGCTGAAAAGTTAGGTATACCTCATTCAATGGGATTAACTGATGCTATTCACATAGATATGACAATAACTGTAGGAGGTTCTGTGATAGCTACTCAAAGTACTAAAACGAGTATTTACGAATATCACAAAGCGTTCCGAACACTAGCTAATGTCACCGAGACTTGTATGGTACATATTACTAATCTACAAAACGAAGTTACTTATCTCAAAGCTCAATTAAACAGCTATGAAAACCGCCCTGTATCTTGACGACGTACGTACGCCAACCACTACAATACCTGGATACCATCCCTGGAACGTAGTGAGAAACTATGATGAGTTCGTAGCCTGGATTACCGAACACGGTATCCCGGATCTCATCAGCTTTGACCATGACCTGGCAAAAGAACACATGAACGACTACTTTCAACAAGTAGCTGTTAATGGTCACCAGATACCAGATTATGATAGTTACACAGAAAAGACTGGACTAGACTGCGCCCGATGGCTTGTAGAGTATGTCCAAGCTAATAACCTGAAGCTTAACGCTGTCAGTGTACACTCACACAACCCTGTAGGTACAGCTAACATCCAGAGTTTTATCAATGGATTCAAGCGCCACATGGGTTGGGATGAAGACTGTTTCTTAATGAGACATCCATTTACCACCGACAAAAACTAAAACATGCAATTACTTTGGAACGTACGTATCGTATTCTTTGACACTGTAGAATCACTTATCGGCTTTCGATATCATCAAAGTGAAGAGGTAAACCTACAAATACCTCTACACTGTATAGAAGTGGGACTAGGAATTTTTACCGTGATGTTTATTGTAGGAAAGAAAAAGGGGAGCTAACTCCCCTTTTCTCTTTTATAGTCTTATATCCCACTCTCGTTTAAAGTCTTCATCAAAGATCGCTCTCATCAGAATCGCTTCTTTCAAGATAGGCAACATTCGAGACGCATACTTCATAGGTTTAGCGTCTTCCTGGATTTCTTCATCACCGGTAGTATATCCGAAGAACTGCTCTACTGTATTCTTGCTAAAGCTAAAGAAGTCATTAGCCAAACCTATAACAGGAAACGGTGCGTTAACCAGCGACGTAAACTGACTTGGGTCATAGTAGAACATAAATTCAGCCTGGTACTTAGTTAAAGCTCGATGGAAGTAAGCTCTTAAACCTGTAGCTTCGTCTTCCTCATCATCACCACCAGGAGCTGTTGTAAATACCAAAGCAACAATACCTATGATCATAGCCAGCTCTCTAAGCTGAGACCTGATGTTTCCTATGTACATGTCAATAAACTCTGCTTCTGAGATGTTGAACTCACGACCTTCTTCGATAGCAGAAGCTCTCTCCAATATGTATGTGGCTTTAGCAGCTTCTATAATATTAGTACCTGAGCTCTTAATAAGAGACTGAGCAATAGCCATGGGATGTTTGAACAGTTCACTGAAGAACAATCTGGTCTTACCCATGGTATACATTTCGAGATCCTGATTGTAAGAAAGCTTACCGAAACGTTCCTTAACCATCTGAGGCATCCATGATCTAAACTGCATCACAGCCATACCAAGCTGGTTGGTACGTATGAAGTTGATATCATCTCTGGTAGAGTTACCCAGAATAGTCTTATTCACCTGCTTTATCTTGTTACGAAATCTGTTCCAGGTTTCACCGTTCAAGTCAACACCGGGGATAACGATTGTATCTTTTTCGATCTTTGCTGTCGCATAGATACTGTTCTTTTCCTTCAGCTCTTTTACGCGTGCATCGATCTTTTCACGCATCGTTTTTCTTTCTGACTCTGACAAAGAGTAATAGGTTGTATCGTAGTTGAACTCTTTCTTGACTTTTTTAGTGATATCCACGATGCTTCCGTCAGCCTCTACCATATGATTTATCATAGTGGCAATAGCTACAGGATACTGTACTGCTTTATCAGATACTCTCTGTATAATGTACAGCTTATCTAACGTGTTGAACTGCACTACTTTAGACACAGACATCTTTTCGTTCATCTGCTGTTTACGGTCTTCCAATAAAACATCAGCGGCGTACAACAATGCTAGGGTTTTTGGATCTCGTTTGGTAATCTGATAAGTAGAAGTTACCCAATCTCTGGTAGTGAAAATATTCTTCTTAGCTGCAGTAAACAATGCGTTACCGGTACCACCAACAAACTGAGCTGTTCCAGATATCGGGTTAAGCGCCAGGGTTTTAAGAGAAAAGAAGTTTATGAACCATCTTAATGCTTTGTTACCAGAGTATTCTTTACCGTTTACTGTAAACTTAACGTCAGACATCTGACCACTTAAACGGTTGTACAAGTAGAAATTCGATAATCCTTCTAACAACTCAGCATTCCGTTCGTTACCTTTAGCTTCTTTAGCTTTACCTCCCTCCTCTTTTACACGACCAAAATTATCTGTTACCAGCGTCTTTTTGTTTCGTTCAATGTGAACCATCAGGTTTACCTCTTCTTCAATCTCACTCATAGCTTCATAAGAAGCGGTCTGACCTGCCCATATACTAAACACCTTGAACAGGTCTCTGCTCTTTTTACTGTAGTCAACTGTACCGTCTTCTCTTTCTTCACCAATATCTTTCTTGAAGTGTACCGGTATACGATTGATAATTTGACCTGTAATAGGATCTACTTCAGGAGTATAGTTGTCACCAACATCTACCTGTAAGCTCTCCATAAAACCAGAAGTATTAAATACACTACCTCCAAAGACAACTTGATCTAGTTTACTCTTGTATATAGAAGGAACAAACTCTGGTGAATATTCATCCAACATACCAAGGTGCTCACTCTTTCTCATGAGTTCCTGTATCAGATTATAGAAATCTAACGCAGCTTTGTTCTCTGGACTATGTAAACGTTTCCACTCATTGGTTACCCATTGATCTTTAGGTTTCAAGAATCTGTTTCTAGGATTCAACCAGGCTACCTGGTTAACTTCACCATTGATCTGAGCATTTACGTTATGTCTAAGTATCCAGTTGTTTACGGCACGTTCACGCTCTGCGTTATTGACGTCAGGATCTTGGTCATACGTCTGATTCATTACGTACTCTGTGTAGCTTTTAAGCTGTTTTTCATACGCTTGTTTATCAAACTCAGTGTTGGCTTCTAACCAAGCAAAGTCTCCGCTCGCAAGAGCTTTCTTCTTTTGAATACCATACTCTTTACTTACTCTACGCAGCAGATTACCGGTCCACTGTCCTTTCTCATCAAAGTCAAGAAGTATGTCAAACATCTTCTCTCCACTTAAACCTTTGGATTGAGCCCAGGCTTCATAACCAGCTTTCACCTTTTCCATCTTACCCATAAAGGTTCGATAAGTAGCATCACGTTTACCTTGAGCATCACTGATCAATCTGTAAACTACACGGAATGTTCTGTTAGAAAACTGACTTATAGAGTTAAAAAGCTGAGACAGCGTTCCAATCTTTTTCTCTGCTGTCATTAAGTCTGTAATACCGGACTCACTGTAAGCTAATTGTTTACCAAGTTGCTCAATAGCAATCTCCATCTCCTTTACAGCAATGTCAGCATTAGAGTTTAGAGAGTTATAGCTGTTGATAATATTCTGGTACTGATCCTTCATCCATTGCTCAGGAGCTTCGTTTTGAGCTTTACGCAGCTCACTCATGTAGTTCTTGAAAAAGAAAGTAGTACCGGTGAATACTTTTAAGATGTCAAGGGATTCCATGGCATCTTTGATTGTCAACTCGTTATTCTTTATAAGCTTCTGATAACGAGCTACTTCCGATGATCCTAACTGTATAAACCTACGGATGTCTTTTTTAAGCTGAAGATCTCTGATGGCTTTACGATACCTACCCAGCTTCTCTTCGTTTTGTAAACGCTCAGAAGCCTTGACTTCCTTCTTTTCAAAACGTGCAAGAAGATCGTTTAGCTTATCAATCATCTGAGCCAGGTTGGCGTCATCATTGTCCTCTTCTTTTAGTGTCACCGGTAACAAGTAATCCTTGGTTGGATCGTTTGCTTCCGGATTCACTGTACCTATCTCCAAACTGTTCAGTCCGTTTAGTACTCTTTCTGTAGGACTTGTTTTGGTATAGTCAAAGTTTGTCTTAATAGGTATTGCGCGGATCTTACCAAAAGTCTCTAATCCATATACCTTTTTGAGAATATCCTTATATTCCTGTAACTGGATTCGGTAAGCTGTTTGCTTTACAGGTGACAGTTCATCTTTGTCTTTACTGATCTCCTGGCTTTTCCAGTCATATATATGAGCGGTACCTTTGTTATCAACGATTAATAGGTCAATACTACCGGCAATATCCTGAGTTGGGTCATAGATCTTAACCTCGGTCATAAATGTAGCACCCGGGTAAAGACTGATCAGCTCACGTACATAACTGTCTAGTGTATTGTAAAATACGGTACCGGCGTACTTACTTCTAGAAGCCACCGGTTCACCTCGCAACTTATTAGTTTGAGGATCTACGTATGTAAACATGATCTCTTCTATAGTAGAGTGGATCATATCACCGTACTCAGCTTTCAAAAGATCCAGCTCTTTCTTACTTTCTGAACGATAATCAACCGGAAATTTCTTCTTATAGTACGCATCTACTTTAGTAGTAGTTACAGATCCTTTTACTTTTTTGTCACCATAGTAATATACGTGGCGCTTTTGTTTGGTAATAGGATCTACAGAGTTATCCAAACGTATCTTCTGCTGATCATCTTTAAGACGGTCAACCGGATTACTAATCTGTAAGAACTCTGAATCAGTGATGTTTTCTTCGGAAAGACCTGTAGTATCACCTTCGATAATACGAGCAGCTGCTTCCTGGAAAGGATTAGAATCCAGGTTAAAAAACTTACCGGTGATAAAAGACCAAAGTTTGTCCCACCACTTGGTAAAGAAGTTCATTCTTTCAGC
>Ga0068876_10000259_pt1 | contig 42187 bp, 28 predicted proteins | sample NOAtaG_6_FD_66442 | JGI IMG/M metagenome (GOLD analysis project Ga0068876, IMG submission 66442) | Freshwater lake microbial communities from Lake Erie, under a cyanobacterial bloom - NOAA_Erie_Diel5S_2200h metaG | ecosystem: Environmental > Aquatic > Freshwater > Lake | place: USA: Ohio, Lake...
GTGGCGCTGCTGCGCGGCACGGCCTTCGGGCTGCTGGCGTGGTTCGCGTGGCCCGCCGCGCTGGGTTATGCGCTGGCCTACTGCCTCATGCTGGTGGTGCTGCGGCTCATGGACATGCACCAGCACACCTACGAGGTGATGGTGACCCTGGGCAGCGGCCGCAAGGGGCCGCCCGAGGGTTTCGACCGCGACTACGAGCACCGCAACACCTTCTCCAACCCCATGGGCCGCGGCCTGTTCAACCTGATTACCCTCAATTTCGGCTACCACAACGCCCACCACGTGCGGCCCGCCGAGCCCTGGTATCGCCTGCCGGCCCTGGACCGCTCGCTCTTCTCCGGCGACGACGGGCAGGTGCTGCCCTTTGCCAACGTGCTGCGCTGCTACGGCCGGCACCGCGTGCGGCGGGTGATGAACGAGGACCACGGCGACATGGGCGTGGGCTCGGGCCCCCACAAGGGGCTGGATTTCGTGGGGGTGTACGGGGTGTCGTTCCTGACGGCGTACTGAGGCAGAACCCGGCCGCGCCGGGCTTCAGAGCGTGCCGCGGATCGCCGCCAGGTACATCTGGCGCATCTGGGCCGCGCCGGCGGGCACGGGGTTGCCGCCGGTGGAGGGGTCGTCCACCGCCTCGGGTACCAGCGTGTCCACGTGGGACTCCTCCACGCCCAGCGCCGCCAGCGTGTGCGGGATGCCGATCTGCTCGCGCAGCGCCAGCACCCAGCGCTGGAAGCCCTCGAAGCCCGGATCGGGCAGGCCCAGGTAGGCCGACAGGCGCGTGAGCTTTTCCTCGATGGCGGGCCGGTTGAAGGCCAGCACGTAGGGCATCACCACGCCGTTGGTCTCGCCGTGGTGGCTGTTGAAGCGCGCGCCCACCGGATGGCTGAGGGAGTGGATGGCGCCCAGGCCCTTCTGAAAGGCGGTGGCGCCCATGCTGGCCGCCGCCAGCATGTGAGCGCGGGCCACCAGGTTGGCGCCGTCCTTCACGGCCACGGGCAGCCACTCCTTGACGAGCCGCATGCCCTCCAGGGCCACGCCGTCGGCCAGCGGATGGAAGCCCGGCGCGCAGTAGGCCTCCAGGCAGTGGGCCAGGGCATCCATGCCGGTGGCGGCGGTGATGCGCGGCGGCAGGCCGGCCGTGAGCGCCGGGTCGGAGATCACCACCACCGGCATCATGCGCGGGTGGAAGATGATTTTCTTGAGGTGCGTGGCCTCATCCAGGATCACGGCGGCGCGGCCCACCTCCGAGCCGGTGCCCGCCGTGGTGGGCACGGCGATGGTGGGGGCCACCCCCGCCGCGTTCACCCGGGTCCACCAGTCCTCGCGGTCCTCGAAGTCCCACAACGGGCGGGTCTGGCCCGACATGAGGGCGATGGTCTTGCCCACGTCCAGGGCGCTGCCGCCGCCGAAAGCGATCACGCCGTCGCAGCCGCCGGCCCGGAAGGCGGCCACGCCGTCGTCCACGTTGCGGCCCACCGGATTCGGGCGGATGTCCGAGAACACCGCGTCGCCCAGTCCGGCCGCCTTCAGGGCGGCGAGGGCCTGCGCGATCATGGGCAGGGCGCGCAGTCCTGGGTCGGTCACCAGCAGCGGGCGGCGCATGCCCGCGTCCCTGCAGGCGGCGGGTAGCTCCGCGATGCGGCCCACGCCAAAGCGGATCGACGTGGGATAGTTCCAGTTGCGGGTGAGGGCCTTTGCATCCATGGGGTCAGGTCTTTCTTCTGTCGGGGGGGGGCGGGAGATCCTCGCGCCGGCCTTGGCGCGCAACGTGGCCCGGAGGGCGTGGCGGGCGCACCGCGTCGCGCGCCCTCAGGTCCTGAGGCGCAGGTGGTAGCTCTTGGGCCGGGTGAGCGACTCGTAGCCCACGCGCGAGAGCGTGCAGCCGCGGCCGGAGTTCTTCACGCCGGTCCAGGCCAGCGCCGGGTCGAGGTAGTCGCAGCGGTTCATGAACCAGGTGCCGGTCTCCACCTGGTCGCCGATGGCGATGGCGGCGTGAGGGTCCCCGGTCCAGATGGCCGCGGTCAGGCCGTACTCGCTGTCGTTCATCAGCCGAACCGCCTCTTCGTCACCCGAAACCTTCATGATGCCGATCACCGGCGCGAAGCTCTCCTCGGTCATGAGGCGCATGCCGTGGTTAACGTCCACCAGCACCCGCGGGGCCATGTAGGGCGTGCCCGGGCGGTCGGCGGGGAAGCTGGCCGGATCCACCAGCGAGCGGGCTCCCTGGGCGATGGCCTCGTCCACCTGGGCACGGGCGAACTCCGCCGCGCGGGTGCGCACCATGGGGCCCAGGTTCACGTCCGCGCGGGTGGGGTCGCCCAGGTTGTAGGACCCGGTGAGCTTCACGAAGCCGTCCACAAAGTCGTCGTAGAGCGCGGCGTGCACGTAGATGCGCTCGATGCCGCAGCACGACTGGCCGGAGTTGAAGAAGGCGCCGTCCACCAGGTTTTCCACGGCGTGGGCGAGATCGGCGTCGTGGCGCACGTAGGCCGGGTCCTTGCCGCCGAGCTCCAGACCTGCGTTGATGAAGCGGCCCGCGGCGGCCTGCACCACGGCGTGTCCGCCCGCCACGGAGCCAGTGAAGGCCACGAAGTCCACCCCGTCGGAGGCGATCATGGCGGCAGCCTGGTCGTGGGAGCAGTGCACATACTGGAACACGCCCGCGGGCAGTCCCGCGGCCCTGAAGGCCTCGTCGAAGCGCTCCGCGCACAGCGGCGTCTGGTTGGAGTGCTTGAGGATCACCGCGTTGCCCGCCAGGATGGCCGGCACCACCGCGTTCACCGAGGTGAGGTAGGGGTAGTTCCATGGCGCCATCACCAGCACCACGCCGAGCGGCTCGCGGCGGATGAAGCGCCGGAAGCCCTCCTTGGGGCCGGGGTCCACGTCGGCCAGCGCCACCTCGGCGATGGCCGCCATGTGGCGTGCGCGCTCCTCGAAGCCGCGCACCTCCCCGGGGGACTGGGAGATGGGCCGGCCGATCTGCCAGGTGATCTCCTCGGCGATGGATGCCTTCTGCGCCACGAAGGCGTCCACGAAGCGGTGCACGGCGGCGATGCGCTCGGACAGCGGCACGCGCCTCCACGACTGCTGCGCGCTGCGCGCGCGCTTCAGGGCAGCGTGGATCTGGGCATCGGTGGCAAGCGGGCGTTCCACGTAGACGCGGCCGTCCACTGGCGATATGGTCTTCTGGAGCATGGGATGGGGGTCAGATGATTTCGAAATAGCGGTTCAGTTCCCAGTCGGTGACGTGGCGGCGGAACTGGCGTTCCTCCCACTCGCGGGTGGCCGCGAAGTGTTCCACGAAATCATCGCCGAACCAGTCGCGCGCCGCCTTGGAGCCGCGCAGCCGCTGGGCGGCCTCCCACAGCGTGCCCGGCAGGGCGGTGCGGGCGGGGAATTTCTGGTCGTAGGCATTGCCGGTGACCGGCTTGCCCAGTGCGAGGCGATTCTCGATGCCATACAGGCCCGAGGCCAGCGCCACGGCCAGGGCCAGGTAGGGATTGGCATCGGCCGCCGCGATGCGGTATTCCACCCGCTGGCTCTTTTCGGAGCCGGGGATCACCCGCAGCGCCGCGGTGCGGTTCTCCACGCCCCAGGTGGCGTTGGTGGGCGCCCAGAACCCCGGCACGAGGCGCGAGTAGGCGTTCACCGTGCTCGCCACCATGCCCAGCCACTCGGGCATGAGGGCGTGCTGGCCAGCCACGAAGTGGCGCATGGTGGCGCTCATGCGGTGCTCGGCGCCGGCGTCGAAGAACACCGGCTTGCCGGTGTTGGCATCCTTGAGCGAGACGTGGATGTGTCCGCTCTGGCCGGGCAACTCCGGGTTCCACTTGGCCATGAAGGTGGCCATGCGGCCCTGACGCTGGGCGTGGACCTTGATGAAGGTCTTGAACAGCACGCCCCGGTCGGCGGCTTCCAGGGCGTCGGACACCTCGATGGCGGCCTCGAGCACACCCGGGCCGGTTTCCTCGTGCAGACCCTCGATGGGCATGCGCATCCGGCGGCACAGGTCGAGCGTCTCCTGGTAGTACTCGGCGCGCACGGTGTTGCGGATCACCGAATAGCCGAAGAAGCCGGGGTCCATGGGGACCAGGTTTCTGTAGCTCTTCTCGCGCACCGAGTGGGGCGTCTCCTCGAACACGAAGTATTCGTACTCCAGTCCCGCCATGGCCTCGAAGCCCATGGCGCGGGCCCGGTCGAGCACCCGGCGCAGCACCCCTCGCGGGCAGGGCGCCGGACGCGCCTCGTCGAATTCCGCCAGGAAGAACAGCATGCCCGGCTCGAAGGGAATGTCGCGGCAGGTGTGGGGCAGGATGCGCACGGCGGCATCCGGGTAGCCCGTGTGCCAGCCGGTGTAACGGGTGTTGTCGTAGAGCTGGTCGTTGGAATCCCAGCCCAGCACCACGTCGCAGAAGCCGAAGCCCTTTTCGAGGGAGCTGAAGAACTTCTCGCGTGACATGTACTTGCCGCGCAGGATGCCGTCGATGTCGGTGACGCCCACCTTCACATGGGTGAGCTCGCGCGCCTCGACGATCTGGCGGGCGTCCTGGATGGTTCTGACGTCTTCGGGTGTCATGGCTGGTTGCGCTCGGGGTCCGGGGTCGGAAAACGTCGGGGCCCCGCGCCGCGGACCGGGCGGCGCGGGGCCCCGTTGGCGGGAAGCTCAGGCCGCGTCGAGCCCTGCCTTCTGCCGGGCCTTCACGGCGAAATCCTCCTCGGGCGAGTACACCAGGCTCTTGCGCCCTACCAGCGCGAAATAGCACACGCCGATGGCATACCAGATGGCCACGCCGATCACGCCGCCGCGATAGGCCTCATCCTGGAACTGCATGTACAGGGTGACCAGCGCGATGACGATCACCGCCGCCGCGCCGTACACGCCGAAGGGGCTCTTGTAGGGCCGGTCGATGTGCGGCAGGTTCTTCCTGAGCAGGATGTAGGACAGCGCCTGCAGCGCGTAGGAGATCATGGCGCCGAACACCGCCATGTTGAGCAGCTGGGCGCCGATGAAACCGCCCGCGGCCTCTCCCTTGATCAGCAACACCGCCATCATCACCGCGAAGCCCAGCACTGCGCCCGCGATGAGCGCCACGTGGGGCACCTTGCGGGTGCCGTGGGTGACCGACAGCGCCGTGGGGAAGTAGCCGGCGCGCGACAGCGAGTAGATCTGCCGGCCGAAGGCGAAGATGATGGTGTGGAAGCTCGCGATCAGGCCGATCACCGCGCACAGCGACAGGGCCTTGGCGGCGCCCGTGCCGTAGAGCGCACGGAAGCCGTCGAGCAGCGGCTCGCCCGAGGCGGCCAGGTAGAAGGCGCCGCTCGCCTCCGGGTCGCCGCCCTTCACGGGGATGCTGGAGTTGAGGAACAGCACCATGAAGGCCGAGAACACCAGCGTGGCGATTCCCATGAACAGGCCCCGGGGCATGTCGCGCTTGGGGTCGTGGGATTCCTCGGCGGCCAGGGGCAGCTGCTCGATGGCCAGGAATAGCCACACCGCGAAGGGCATGGCCGCCAGGATGCCGGCTGTGCCCAGCGGCAGGAAACTGCCGCCGCCGCCGGCCAGCTCGATGAGCTTGCCGTCATCTCCCACGCCGATGTTGAGCGCCCAGCGGGAGAAGTCGAGCTGCCCGGAGAACAGCGCGCTGCCCCAGAACACCGCCAGCACCGCTAGCGCCAGCACCGTCACCAGCACCGACACCTTGAAGGACAGCTCCACGCCCACCAGGTTTAGACCCACGAACAGCACGTACATGCCGATCCACCACAGCGGCTGCACGGCGTCGGGCGTCTCGAAGATGCTGCCCAGATAGGCGCTGATGAAGAACACGATCACCGCCGGGGTGATGACGTATTCGATATTCTCCGCCAGGCCGGTGACGAAACCGCCCCAGGGCCCCATGGCGCTGCGGGCGAAGGAGTAGGCGCCGCCCGTGTGCGGCAGCGCCGGCGACATCTCCGCCAGGCAGAAGCACAGGAATACGTACATCAGGCCGATGATGATGGCGGCGAAGAACAGCCCGCCAAAGCCGCCGGCCGCCAGGCCGAAGTTCCAGCCGGAGAAATGACCGGAAATGACCGCGCCGACCCCCAGGGCCCAGAGCGACCATACCCGCGCGTGCTTGCGCAACTGGCGCTTGGCGAAATACTCGCCGCCCGCCTCGTGGTACTCCACGTTGCCTACTTTCTTCGCTTCCATGGTTGCAGGGTCTCCGTCACCGGGGCTTCGGGGTCGTGGTTCGAGGGCGCTCCGCGGCCCGGCGAGGCGCGCCCTCTGGGCGGTGCGCTGCGGGTTGGCCGCGAGGCCCCGGTGAGACACCGGGACGCGGGACCGGGCTAGGCTGGAGTATGTGGGAATCCCGCCGAGGGCGGCAACCGCACGGGCCGTGCGGGTATCATGAAACGCGCAACTTTCCATCTTCGTTGTCATGTCCCGCTCCCGTCCCCTCATCGGCTTGACCACCTATGGCCGCAGCGCCGACAACCGCTACTCGCTGCCGGCGGAATATCTCGACGCCGTGCGCCGCGCGGGCGGCACGGCACTGCTGGTGGCCCCCGGCGAGCCGCGCTGGGAACGCGTGCTGGAGGTGGTGGACGCCTTCATCCTCACGGGCGGCGGGGACATAGACCCCGATCGCTATGGTGGCCGCCGGGTGGACACCAACTACGCCATGGACAACGAGCGCGATCACTTCGAGCTGGAGCTGGCGCGCCGGGTGGTGGGCATGGAAATGCCCACCCTGGGCATCTGCCGTGGCGCCCAGATCCTGAACGTGGCCCACGGCGGCACGCTCATCGAGCATCTGCCCGATGAAATGGGCGAGGCGGTGGCGCACCGCGCCCCGCCGCGCGAGCCCACGGCCCATGCCATCCGCGCCCGGCCCGGGTCGCTGGTGGCGCGGGTGGTGGGCGCCGAGGTGTTCGACGCGGCCTCGTGGCATCACCAGGCGGTGCGGCGCGTGGCCCACGGCTTCGTGGTGAGCGCCTCGGCGCCCGACGGTACGGTGGAGGCCCTGGAGATGCCTGGCCACCCGTGGTTGCTGGCGGTGCAGTGGCACCCCGAGATCACCGCCGCCACCGACCCCGCCCAGCAGCGGCTGTTCGACGCGCTGGTGGGCCAGGTGCGCGCGGGCTGATGCCCCTGGCCGGTCCGCCGCCAGGGTGCTTGACGCCGCGCCCGCCGCCGCCTGAACCTTGCCACTTCTCCATGCTGTTCTCATGAGCGATGCCCCCATGACCGCCATCAAGTCCTTGCTGGTCGCCAACCGTTCCGAGATCGCCATCCGCGTTATGCGCGCCGCGGCCGAGCTGGGCATTCGCACCGTGTCCATCTATTCCCACGAAGACCGCTTCGCGCTGCACCGTTTCAAGGCGGACGAGAGCTACCACGTGGGCGCCGGGCGCAAGCCGCTGCAGGCCTACCTGGACATGGCCGACATCATCCGCATCGCCCGCCAGGCCGGCGTGGACGCCATCCATCCCGGCTATGGCTTCCTCTCCGAGAACCCCGACTTCGCCCGCGCCTGTGCCGAGGCGGGCATCCGCTTCATCGGCCCCACGGCCGAGGTGATGACCACCTTGGGCAACAAGGTGGCGGCGCGCAATGCCGCCGTGGCTGCCGGGGTGCCGGTGATGCCCGCCACCGGGCCGCTGCCGCGCGAGCTGGACGCCGCGGCGCGCATGGCGGGCGAGATCGGCTATCCCCTCATGCTCAAGGCGAGCTGGGGCGGGGGCGGGCGCGGCATGCGCGTGATCGAGACCGAGGCCGAACTGGCCGCGCAGCTGGACACTGCGCGCCGCGAGGCCCAGGGCGCCTTCGGCAACGACGAGGTGTACCTGGAGAAGCTGGTGCGCCGCGCCCGCCACGTGGAGGTGCAGATCATGGGCGACCTGCACGGCAACCTGGTGCACCTGTTCGAGCGCGACTGTTCCGTGCAGCGGCGCAACCAGAAGGTGGTGGAGCGCGCGCCCGCGCCCTACCTGGACGAAGCGCAGCGGGCCGAGCTGTGCGAGGCCGCCCTGCGGCTGGGGCGCGCCGTGAACTACACCCACGCCGGCACGGTGGAGTTCCTCATGGATGCCGACTCGGGCAAGTTCTACTTCATCGAGGTCAACCCGCGCATCCAGGTGGAGCACACGGTCACCGAGCAGGTCACCGGCATCGACATCGTGCAGGCGCAGATCCGCATCACCGAGGGCGCGCGCATCGGCGACGCGGGCTGCCCCGTGCCGCGGCAGGAGGACATCCGCCTCAACGGCCACGCGCTGCAGTGCCGCGTCACCACCGAGGATCCGGAAAATGGCTTCCGGCCCGATTACGGCCGCATCACCGCCTATCGCAGCGCCGCGGGCTTCGGCCTGCGCCTGGACGGCGGTACCGCCTACACGGGCGCCGTCATCACACCCTACTACGACTCCCTGCTGGTGAAGGTCACCGCCTGGGCGCCGACGCCCCCCGAGGCCATCCGCCGCATGGACCGGGGCCTGCGCGAGTTCCGCATCCGCGGCCTGGCCACCAACCTGCAGTTCGTGGAGAACGTGATCAACCACCCGGACTTCGTGTCCGGGCGGGTCACCACGCGCTTCATCGACACCACGCCCGAGCTGTTCAACTTCGCCCGCCGCCGCGACCGCGCCACGCGGGTGCTGCGCTACCTGGCCGAGGTGATCGTCAACGGCCAGCCCGACGCCAAGGGGCGCGCCCGGCCCGACCTGTCGCACGTGCAGCTGGCGCTGCCGCCGGTGGACCGCACCGTCGCGCCGCCGCCGGGCTCGCGCGATCTGCTCAAGCAGCTCGGCGCCGAGGGCTTCGCCCGCTGGATGCTCGATCAACCGCGGGTGCTGCTCACCGACACCACCATGCGCGACGCCCACCAGTCGCTGTTCGCCACCCGCATGCGCACCCTGGACATGGCGCGCATCGCGCCGGCCTACGCGCGCCTGGGTGCGGGGCTGTACTCCCTCGAGTGCTGGGGCGGGGCCACCTTCGACGTGGCGCTGCGCTTCCTCAAGGAAGACCCGTGGCATCGGCTGCGGTTGCTGCGCGAAGCCGTGCCCAACGTGCTGTTCCAGATGCTGCTGCGCGCTTCCAACGCCGTGGGCTACACCAACTACCCCGACAACGTGGTGCGCCACTTCGTGCAGCAGGCCGCCCGCGGCATGGACGGCACCGGCGGCATCGACCTGTTCCGCGTGTTCGACTCCCTCAACTGGGTGGAGAACATGCGCGTGGCCATCGACGCGGTGTGCGAGACCGGCGCCCTGTGCGAGGGCGCCATCTGCTACACCGCCGACCTGTACGACACCGCCCGCAAGTACGACCTGAAGTACTACGTGGGCATCGCCCGCCAGCTGCAGAAGGCGGGTGTGCACGTGCTGGGCATCAAGGACATGGCCGGGGTGTGCCGGCCGCGCGCGGCCGCCGCGCTGGTGAAGGCCCTCAAGGAGGAAACCGGCTTGCCGGTGCACTTCCACACCCACGACACCTCGGGCATCGCGGCGGCCTCGGTGCTGGCCGCCGTGCATGCCGGCGCCGATGCCGTGGACGGTGCGCTCGATGCCATGAGCGGCCTCACCTCCCAGCCCAATCTGGGCTCCATGGTGGCCGCGCTCCAGGGCACCGGGCGCGACCCCTGCGCCCCCGGCGGCGAGCTGCGGCCCGTGGACCCCGAGGCCCTGCAGCGGCTGTCCGACTACTGGGAGGGCGTGCGCCACTTCTACGCGCCCTTCGAGGCCGACATCCGCTCCGGCACTGCCGACGTCTACCGCCACGAGATGCCCGGCGGGCAGTACACCAACCTGCGCGAGCAGGCCCGCGCCATGGGCCTGGCCCACCGCTGGGCCGAGGTGTCGCGCGCCTACGCCCAGGTGAATCTGCTGTTCGGCGACATCGTGAAGGTAACCCCCACTTCCAAGGTGGTGGGTGACATGGCGCTGTTTATGGTGGCCAACGACCTGAGCCCCGAGGACGTGCTTGACCCCGCGCGGGAGGTGGCCTTCCCAGAGTCGGTGGTGTCGCTGTTCAAGGGCGAGCTGGGGTTCCCGCCCGATGGCTTTCCCGAAGCCCTGTCGCGCAAGGTGCTTAAGTGCGGCACGGCCGCGGCCCTGCTGCCCGAGCCGCCGAAGCCCTACCGGCCTGGCGACCAGTTGGCGCCCGTGGACCTGGAGGCGGCGCGCAAGGAGGCCGAGAAGGCCGCCGGCCACCAGATTTCCGAGACCGACCTGGCCTCCTGGCTCATGTATCCCAAGGTGTTCCGCGACTACTCCGAACACCGCCGCCACTACGGCGACGTGAGCGTGCTGCCCACGCCGGCGTTCTTCTATGGCCTGGCCGAGCGCGAGGAGATCTCCGTGGACCTGGACCCGGGCAAGACGCTGGTGATCTCGCTGCAGGGCACGGCCCCGGCCGAGGAAGAGGGCCACGTGAAGGTGCTCTTCGAACTCAACGGCCAGGGCCGCACCGTGCGGGTGTCGAAGCACGGCGCGGCCAAGGCCGCCCAGCGCGCCCAGGCCGACCCCGGCAACCCCGGGCACGTACCCGCGCCCATGCCCGGCATGATCGTCACCGTGGCGGTGAAGGGCGGCCAGGCCGTGAAGGCCGGCGACCCGCTGGTGTCCATCGAGGCCATGAAGATGGAATCGCAGATCCGCGCCGAGCGTGACGGCACCGTGAAGCACGTGCACGTGCGCCCCGGCGACACCGTGTCGGCCCACGACCTGCTGCTGGAACTGGCCTGAGCGCGGTGGCGCCGGCAACCCAGCCTCTTTTTCCAGGATCACCGTACGCCATGCCCCTTCCCCTGGGCTTCCAGCACAGCTACCGCGCGCTGCCCGAGCGCTTCTACGCGGCCCTGCCGCCCACGCCGGTGCGCGAACCGCGGCTCGTGGCCTTCAACCGGCCGCTGGCGCGCGATCTCGGCCTCGACCCCGGGGCGGTGGAGGCCCACGCCGCCGAGATGTTCTCCGGCAACCGCCTGCCGCCCGATGCGAGCCCCCTGGCGCTGGCCTATGCGGGCCACCAGTTCGGCCACTTCGTGCCCCAACTGGGCGACGGCCGTGCCATCCTGCTGGGCGAACTGGTGGATTCCAGCGGCGTGCCGCGCGACCTGCAGCTCAAGGGTTCGGGCCGCACGCCCTTCTCGCGCGGCGGCGATGGCCGCGCGGCGCTGGGCCCCGTGTTGCGGGAATACCTGGTGAGCGAGGCCATGCATGCACTGGGCATTCCCACCACCCGCTCGCTGGCGGCGGTGCTCTCCGGCGAGCCCGTGTTCCGCGATGACGCGCTGCCCGGCGCCGTGCTCACCCGCGTGGCCGCCAGCCACCTGCGCGTGGGCACCTTCCAGTACTTCGCCGCGCGCGGCGACACCGAGGGCGTGGGCGCGCTGGCCCAATACGCCATGGCGCGCCACTATCCCGAGGCGGCCAGCGCCCCCATCCCCGCGCTCGCCCTGCTGGCGGCGGTATGCGAACGCCAGGCCGCGCTGGTGGCGCGGTGGATGATGGTGGGTTTCGTGCACGGCGTGATGAACACCGACAATACGGCCATCTCGGGCGAGACCATCGACTACGGCCCCTGCGCCTTCATGGATGCCTACCATCCGGAGACGGTGTTCAGCTCCATCGACCACCAGGGCCGCTACGCCTTCGCCAACCAGCCCGGCATCGCCCAGTGGAACCTCACCCGGCTGGCCGAGTGCCTGCTGCCGCTGATCGACCCCGACTCTGATCGCGCAGTGTCGCTGGCTACGGAGGTGATCGAAGCCTTCGCCGGCCGCTTCCAGCGCCACTGGACGCACGGCATGCGCGCCAAGCTGGGTCTGGCCACCCAGGAGGAGGGCGACGCCGCGCTGGCCAGCGAACTGCTGGAACTGCTGCAGGGTGCGCAGGCCGATTACACCCTTGCCTTCCGCCGCCTGTGCGACGCCGCCGAAGACACCCGGTCGCAGGCGCCGCTGCTGCGCATGTTTGGCGATGCCGCGCCGCTGGAGCAATGGCTCGTCCGCTGGCACGACCGGCTGTCCCGTGATACCCGCTATCCGGCCGAGCGGGCGGTGGCCATGCGCGGCGCCAATCCCGCCGTGATCCCCCGCAACCACCGCGTGGAGGCCGCCCTGCAGGCCGCCGTGGCGGAGGGCGACATGGCGCCGTTCTTCGAGCTGTTCGAGGTGCTCCAGTCCCCCTGGGCGCTGGCGCCGGGGCGCGAAGCCTACGGCGATCCGCCGCCATCCGGCGGCGGGCGGTACCGCACCTTCTGCGGCACCTGATCGCAGCCGGGCGACCGGAACTACAAAACCTTCCCCGGCCCGCCGTGGACCGCCGCCGATTCCTGCAATGGGCCGCCGCTTCCGGCGCCGTCGGTGCACGGTCTTCGGCGGCGGCGCCGGCCGCAGGCACCTTGATCGATGACGTGTCGCACCTAAACCCGGTGCGGGTGGCCGGGGAAACCCGTCCGCGATCCACTGAAGACGTGCGCGGCGCCCTGCGTGCGTGGCGCGGGCGGGTCTGCGTGGGCGGCGGGCGCTACAGCATGGGTGGCCAGATAGCCGCGCCCGGCGCGCTACACCTGGACATGCGCGCCATGAACCAGGTTGTGTGGTTCGAGCCCAAGCGGCAGGCGATTCGCGTGCAGGCGGGCATGACCTGGCGCGACGTACAGGAAGTGATCGATCCCCACGACCTGTCGGTGAAGATCATGCAAAGCTTCAGCAGCTTCACCGTGGGCGGATCGGTGTCGGTGAATTGCCATGGCCGCTACGTGGGGCGCGGGCCGCTGGTGAACGCGGTGCAGGCGGTGCAGTTGGTGCTCGCCCACGGTGAGGTGCTGGAACTCAGCCGCACGCGGGATGCCGAGCTGTTCGCGGCGGTGTTCGGCGGTTACGGTGGCCTCGGCGTCATCACCGAAGTGGAGCTGGACCTGGACGTGAACGCTCCAATGGAGCGCCTGGTGCAGGACGTGAGCCTGGAAGACTATCCGGCTTTCCTGCAACACCGCGTTCTGGCCGATGGCCGCGCTTTGCTGCACAACGCCGATCTGAGACCGCCCGGCTTCCATGCGCCGCGGGCCATCACCTGGGTCGCCACGGACAAGCCCCTCACGCGGCCCGAGCGGCTGGTGCCCCGCAACCTGAATTACGGCCTGGAGCGCAATGCCATTTGGGCAGCGACCGAATTGCCCGGCGGACGTCTGCTGCGCGAGCGGTTCTTCGACCGGCAGCTCCTCGATCAGCCGGCCGTGGTGTGGCGCAACCACGAGGCAAGTCTTGACGTGGCTGCCCTCGAGCCGCGCACGCGCGCCCTCTCCACCTATCTGCTGCAGGAGTATTTCATTCCCGTGCCGGGCTTCCTGTCCTTCGCACGGCGCATGGCGGACATCCTGCGGCAGCACAGGGTCAACGCGCTGAATGTCTCCATCCGGCACTCACCGCCGGATCGCGTGTCGTTGCTGAAGTGGGCTCCAACGGAAGTACTGTCCTTCGTGCTGTATTACAAGCAAAGAAACAGCGAGCACGCCAGTCTCGAATCCCGCTTCTGGACCCGGAAACTGATCGATGCCGCCTTGGCCGGCGGCGGTCGGTATTACCTGCCCTATCGGCCCGATGCCACACGCCAGCAATTCCACCAGGCCTATCCGGAGGCACGGGCCTTCGCCGCCCTCAAGGCGCGGGTGGACCCCGCCAGCCGGTTGAGCAACCAACTGTGGGACCGCTTCCTGCCACGGATCTGAGGCGGTGGGCGCGAGCGCAGCCTGCGGTTTCCCGGGTGCTCTGATCCGCGGGCTGCTGCTCGAACGCGGCTGGCACGGGTGCCGTGGGCGAAGCCGGCGCTCTGGCTCTGGTTGGTCGAATCAAGGCGGTGGCGCTGCGCAGTGATGTGCTGCAGGCGCGGCCCTGACCGAGGCCGACAACGTAACTCGTGCGCTCATGGATTGCCAGCTGCCGGCGCCGTGGCTGCGTGGGTCGTTGACTTGGGCATCGGTAAGCGAATTGGCAGTGGGGTTCGGCCCCAACGGACGATGGCTGGTGTGCAACGGCGTCGACAGGGTTTGCCGTGGCGGCTGCTATCCACCCATCACTCCAGGCCCTTAGGCAGCCTGCCCTGCCGTTGCCCGTGGGGTGAGGTATCTGGTCCAAAGCTCTGACCCGTGGCCATCCCTGAAGACTAGCCGCGCAGGCCCGTTCGTGGAGCGGGCATGTTCGAACGCGGCGCTCCATATCTTTTGAGGGGTCTGACATCCCCGCGTTTGTGCGCCCTGCCAAACCTGGGTCCGCGGCATCCGTTTCCCCGCCTTCTTTCTTGGCAATTGGGATTTACCGTCAAAAGACGCACCCGCATCGCGGGTATTTCATCGAGCAAGGCTTCGTGTGCCTCGCCCCTGTCACGAAAATGTCACACCCCCCGGTGCTTGCTTCGCCGCCCGGCTGCCGCTTAACATGAAAAAGAGTTGTAGTTGTGCATCGCCCACGATGCGGTGTTTCCCCAAATAAGAAAAAGCGTTGCAAGGGGTGGCTCATGCTTCAGCCGCAGCCGCTGCGGGCAGTATCACAGAGCGCGTACCGCATGATGTTCTCGCGTGCGCCGGATGTGTGCGTGGCCCTGCAATTCGGCAGTGGCCGCATCGTGCAGTGTAACGAGCGCGTTCGCACCGTCCTGGGCTTTGCCCCGGAGGAAGTGGTGGGGCGATCGCTCGCATCCCTCGCCTTCACCGAGGACTCCCAACCCGCACGGAATTTTCTGCATACGCTCGCGGCAGGTACAGACCTGCCGCCGACCCGCCTGCCCATGCGGTGCAAGGACGGTACGCGTGTGGATGTGTGCGTGTCCGTGGCAGGGGTTCGCGAGCCATCCGGGCGCGTCGCTTTCGGGTGCGCCCTGTTGCGCGCGCCCCGGGCGCGCGTCCCGTCCACCGAAGACCCCGCGAGGCTCCGCTCGCTGCTGTTCGCGCTGTCTGTTGCCGAGGAGCGCGAGCGGCGCCGCATCGCCGCCGGCCTGCACGATGAGCTCGGGCAGCTGTTGGCCATCGCCCGGTTCAAGCTCGGCCAGCTCGGCGATGCCCAAGACCCCATGGCGCGCAAGGGTTTGTGCGATGAGCTTGCCGAGGTCATCGACCAGGCGATCCGTGCGACACGCACCACCACCTTCGAGTTGAGTTCCCCGGTGCTGGAGCAGTTCGGCATCGAGGCTGCCATCCGCACTCTCGGCGAGCGTCTGCAGACCTTGTATGGCATTGATTTCCGCCTCGTGTCCGATGGCGTGCCGGTGGTTTTGCCGGAATCGACGCTGGCGGTTATCCTGCGGGTGATCCGGGAGCTTTTCTTCAACGTGCACAAGCACGCACGGGCACACCGTGTGGTGGCCGTGGTTCGGCGGGTCGAGGGGGAGCAGGTGTTCGAAGTGCAAGACGATGGCTGCGGGTTATCGGCATTGACGGCGCGCGGCCTCTCGCCAGCTGGTGGTTTCGGCTTGCTCAGCGTGAAAGCCCAGGTTGAATCACTGGGGGGCAGCTTCGCCATCGGCCCCTGCGCCGGCGGCGGCACTCGCGCCCTGGTGCGCATTCCCCAGTCTCGCCCCCCAACTTCCTGAGCCAGACGCCATGAACCCGACAGGGTCGCCCGCCGGGCGCCCGCAGGCCCCATCACCCCTTCAAATCCCCAGCCCCGGAGCCTAGCCATGCCCGTTCGCATCCTTCTCGCCGACGATCACCGAATCGTGCGCGAAGGCGTCGCTGCTTTGCTGCGGCGCGAACCCGACCTGGAGATCGTCGGTGAAGCCGCGGACGGGTTCGACGCCGTGCGGCTCGCCCGGGAACTCAAGCCCGATATCGTCATTACCGACATTTCCATGCCAGGCCTCAACGGCATCGATGCCATTCGCCGCATCTTGGCGGATGTGCCTGGTGTGCGCACCCTGTGCCTGTCGGTCCATGACGAAACGCGCCTGGTGGGCGCGGTGATGGACGCAGGTGCCTCGGGTTACCTGCTGAAGGAGTGCGCCTACGAGGAACTGCTTCTCGCGGTGCGTGCCTTGCTTGCGAACCGCGTCTACATCAGCCCTTCCATCGCGGGTGTGCTGATGAAGGACTACCGGGAGCGGCGCTCGGGCGGCGCCGCCGCTACCAATTCCGAACTGACGACCCGGGAGCGAGAGGTATTGCAGCTCATCGCCGAGGGGCTGTCCACGAAGCAGATTGCGGACCGCCTGCACGTCAGCGTGAAGACCGTGGGCACCCACCGGGAGCACATCCTGGCCAAGCTCAAGCTGACCGGCACTGCGGAGTTGACCCGCTACGCCATCCGCGAGGGGCTCTCTGGTCTTGACGTGGGTGCCCGCGTTCCGCCAGAGGGCCGCTCGCGCTGAACTCGACCGGGCGGGGCGCTGGCATGCCCTCAGGATTCCCGAAGCGCGACCTCAGGCGCCATCCGATACCGGGGCCGCGCGCACTGCTTTAGCGTTCCACCAACGCGCCGTGTGCTGACTGCTGCCAGGGGCGTTCTGCCTCTACCTTGGGACCCGCCCATGCCCATTCGCATCGTGCTGGCCGACCCCCACAGCTCTTACCGGCGGGTCGTGAGCGAGTTGATCGACTCCGCCGAGGATATGGTGGTGGCGGGCGAGGCGCGGGATGGTCACGATGCGCTTTTGGTCACCGCGCTGGCCCGGCCCGATCTGGTGATCCTCGAAATGGCCATGCCTCGCGTGGACGGGTTGCAAGCCTGCCGGCGCATCCGCGCGGCAAACAATCGCGTGCAGGTGCTCGCTCTTACGCTGCACAACGACAGTTGTTACGTACAAGGCATGCTCGCCGCTGGCGCCCTGGGCTACGTGCTCAAGCAGGATGCCTTTGCCCACTTGCTTGCCGCCGTGCGTGAAGTAGCCCAGGGGCGCCCGTACCTGAGCCCGAGCCTCTCGGGAGAATTTGTGCACGGGGCGCTGCCCGTCAGTTCCTGACGGCGGGGCGGTCTGCCTGCTGATCCGACCAGCGCCGCCACCCGATAACGGGGTGGCTGGAACCGACAGAGGGTCGGGTTTGCTGAGCGTCCAGATCGGCATTGTGCCGATTGGCCCGGCGGCCTCGAGGGTGGAACATCCCGGCAATTGCGCGCCGGATTTCGAGGAGTAAAGCCTCGATTCCGACGAAGGCGCATGGGAGCGGGAAGCAATGTTTTCAGCGTGTCGCCACTGGGGTAGAGCAGCGTCGTGCAGCCGCGCGGGCTGGTGGGTCCGCAGTGTCGCGCGCCTCGGCAGTGTCAGCGGCGGAGCGAGAACGAGATGATCGACTCGGCTCTAACGCAGGTGGCGGCCCAGCTCAACGAGTTCCTGCGGCGCCACGCCAACGTCACCTACGACATCGTCAAGGTCACGAACCTGGTGGAACAGAACGGCAATGTGGTTCCGGACACGGATAACAAGATGCTCCTGTTCCTGGTGAATGTGGAGCGTGAGACGGCATCGTTCACGGCGGGCCCGGGACGTGGCGCCACCGTGGCGCGCTTCGCGGAAGGCACGCCACCGCTGCACCTCAATCTCTCGGTCATGGCCGCGGCGAACTTCAGCGGACGGCACTACCCCGACGCGCTGAAGTTTCTCTCCAACACGGTCAGTTTCTTCCAGCGCAACCCGGTGTTCGATCACGCCAACACGCCGGACCTGGACGGGCGCATCGACCGCCTCGTGCTGGAGATCGACAGCATGGATACCAACGACTTGAGCAACCTGTGGGGGATCCTCGGCGGCAAGTACGTCCCCTCGATCCTGTACAAGATGCGCATGGTCACCTTCGCCGCCAGCGACGTGATCGCGCAGAGCCCGCCCATCGGCGCGCAGGAGTCGGGAGCCGTGGCGCGATGAGCAGCCCGCCGCGTCTGCTGCGCTGGTCGAGACTGTTCACGGTGGAGGTGCGCCACGAGTACTTCGCCAACGGCATCTGCCCGGGGCTGGTGCTGCGCGAGACCCCGGAGACTTCCAGGGCGATGGTGAACCTGGGCCTGGTGCGCCGGGACATCGCCGGAGGCATCGCCGTGTTCAGCGATGGCAGCGCGCCGCAGGACGGCTTCGACCTGGACTTCCTGCTCGAAACCACCGATCCCGCGTTTCATTCCTACTCGGAAATCGAGGGGCTGGCAGGCGCCGCCGCGCTGGCCTTCGACTCCAGCCGGTGCGCCGTGCCTCAGCCCGACGGCACCCGCCGCCTCCACATCGCGCCCGAGGCATCCGCGGCCGACTGCATGGAGCCTGGCGCCGCTGGACCGGGCTTCAAGCCTGGTGTGCCGCCCGTGGCGCTGGTGCGCATCCGCGCCACCCCGCCCGCCGAAGCGGCGAGCCTGCTCTCCGGCACGCGGCATGTGATCGCATTTGGGGCCCGGCGCCGGTACTGGAAGTACTTCGTGCTCGGTCAGGACACCTCGGACCCGCCGCCGTCCATCAAGGACGCCGACGCGCAAGAGGAATTCGAGCCGGCCGTGCCGGCGTTGCTGGCGGGCGATCGCCCTGCCGTCACGCTGCGCTCCAAGGCTCCCATCGCACTGCGGGAGAGGCCCGCGCAACGCTTCCAGTTAAGAGTCCGGACGCCAGCCGGGGAGCGCGTGCTTGTGAAGCGGCTGGCGGTGGCAACCCCGCAATTGCTGGGCAAGGAAACCATCGATGGCCGTGAGGTCGTGGTCTCCGAAATCTACGTCAATCTCTAGCACTAGAGGAAACCTCCCATGGGCAACATGAAGACACCGGGCGTTTACATCGTCGAGAAGAACGCCTTTCCAAACTCCGTGGTGGAGGTGGCCACGGCGGTGCCTGCCTTCGTCGGCTACACCGAAAAAGCGGAGAACCGCGGCAACTCGCTCCTCAACAAGCCATGGCGCATTACCTCCATGGCCGAGTTCCACCAGTACTTCGGCTTCTCTCCCACGGCCGACCTGGTGCGATTCAGCCTCGAAAAGCTCTCCGGCGCGGCGCCCGCGCCGGACGCTAACGACCCGCTCGCGGCCCGGGACGCCGAGCCGATGCACGTGAGGGGGCAGGGCTACCTCCTCAAGCAGACCGAAGGTTTCTACACGCTCTATTACAGTCTGCTGAGCTTCTTCCAGAACGGCGGCGGCCCCTGCTACATCGTGTCGGTTGGCGGTTACAAGGCCGGTGCGGGTGTGAACATCGAGGCCGACAAGCTCATGGGCGGTATCGCCGAACTCGCCAAGGAGCAGGAGCCCACCATGGTGCTGGCGCCCGAGGCCGTGTTGCTGAAAAAGGACGGCTGCGATCAGGTCCAGCAGGCAGCGTTGAAGCACTGCGGCGAGGTGATGAAGAACCGCATCGCCATCCTCGACATCTGGAAGGGCTATCAGGAGCGCAGCGTGATGCCCGATTGCGTGGCCGGGTTCCGCGACAAGCTGGGCATCAACTTCCTCAGCTACGCCACCGCCTACTACCCGTGGCTCAACACCAGCATCGTGCAGGAGCAGGACCTCAGCTACTCCAACATCGATGCCGGCAGCCAGGACGCGTTGATCGAATGCATCACGGACGAACTCTCGGGTCTGGGAACGAAGCCGGAAAAGCTCAAGGCACAGTTGGAGGAGATCGCCAAGATCAAGACCGCCAAGGAGGCCGCGGAAATCGCGCTGCTCGCCAAGAGCCTGATGACCATGAGCCCGTTCTTCGCGGGCATCATGGGCGAGATGCGCAGGCGCCTGAACGTGCTGCCCCCCGGCCCTGCCATGGCCGGCGTGTACACCATGGTGGACAACGCGCGTGGCGTGTGGAAGGCACCCGCCAACGTGAGCCTCAACAGCGTCGTGTCACCCACCACGCCCATCTCCAACGAGCAGCAGGAAGATCTCAACGTAACCCCCCAGGGCAAGTCAATCAACGCCATCCGGGCGTTCATCGGCGAGGGCACCCTGGTGTGGGGCGCGCGCACGCTGGATGGCAACAGCCTCGACTGGCGCTACATCAACGTGCGCCGCACCATGATCATGCTGGAGGAATCCATCCGGCTGGCGGCCAAGTCCATGGTCTTCGAGCCCAACGTGGCCAATACCTGGGTCACCATGAAAAGCATGATCCGCAACTTCCTCACCGGCATCTGGAAACGTGGCGGCCTTGCCGGTGCCGTGCCCGACGACGCCTTCAGCGTTCACGTGGGTTTGGGCGAAACCATGACCCCCGAGGACATTCTCGAAGGCATCCTCCGGGTCACGGTGCTCGTGGCCATCACGCGTCCGGCCGAGTTCATCGAAATCACGTTCCAGCAGCAGATGCAGAAGTCGTGACGGCGCCCTGGCGCTGGCCAGGGCCATGACGACGGCAGCAATCGGAAGGCCCCCGAGGGGGGCGGACGAATCCAACGCGCGGTGGCAAGGCCGCCGCCGCGCCACAACCTCTCAGGAGAAGAATCATGGCAGACGACGGTTCCACGCAATCCGGCACGGTATGGCCGATCCCGAAATTCCGCTTCGAAGTGAAGTGGGACTCGGCGGTGATGTCGTTCCAGGAGGTGTCAGGCCTCGATGTGGAGGCGCAGCCCATCGAGTATCGCCACGGCGACAGCCCATCGTTCTCCGTCATCAAGATGCCCGGCATCAAGAAATACGGAAACATCACCATGAAGAAAGGGGTGTTCGCAAAAGATAACAAGTTCTGGGACTGGTTCAACCAGATCAAGATGAACACCATCAAGCGCATCCCCATCACCATCAGCCTGCTGGATGAAGCGGGCGCGCCCACCATGGTCTGGAGCCTCACCAACGCGTGGCCCACCAAGATCACGGGCACCGATCTGAAGGCGGACGGTAACGAGGTGGCGGTGGAGACCATCGAGATAGCCCACGAGGGCCTCACCATCGCCAATGCCTGATGGCTGAAAAATGAACCTCTATCCTCCTGTTGCCTTCCACTTCCGGGTGAGCTTCGGCGGCGTTTCCTCCGCCGCCGATGCCTCGTTCCAGAAAGTGAGCGGGATCGGCGCGAAGATGGAGACCGAGGAGGTGGTCGAGGGCGGCGAGAACGCCTTCGTCCACCGCCTTCCCAAGAAGGTGTCCCACGACAACCTGGTGCTGGAGCGCGGCATCGCCGACATGGACTCCGATCTGGTGAGCTGGTGCCAGGAAACCATGGCGGGCGGGCTGGGTTCCATCAAGCCCCGGCTGGTGTACGTGCACCTGCTCGATAGCGAGCGCAGCCCCCTGCATGCGTGGACGTTCGCCAACGCTTACCCCGTGCGTTGGCAGGTGGGGGACTTCAATGCCCAGGAGAACAAGGTGGCCGTGGAGACCATCGAGCTGGCCTATTCCATGTGGATGCGGGAGATCTGATGACGATCGAGGTACGGCAGATGGTGATTCGTTCCACGGTGGATCTTCCGGGCCGCGTGGCGCCCCTGGGCGACCCGCTGGAGCAGCGCCACGCGCTCGAGCGTGTGAAGGCGGAAATTCTGGCGGAGTGCCGGCGGATGCTGCGCGAGCAACGCGAGGCCGAGAACGAGCGCTGAAGGGCCTTTGCCAAGGCTTCTTCCGTTGGACGCCCAAAGGCACCTTCCCGAATTTCCACCACGGCCCGAGCCCCCCCCATGACGCAGTCCATGATCCGCCTCACCATGAACCGCTACACCGTGAGTCGCGGCGGTTCGGTATCCGTGGATGCCGGCAAGTCCTACACCGTGATGATCAACCCGGCCGAGTTCACCCACGAGCACACCATCGAGTACAGCAAGCAGAAAGCGCTGGGCCAACTGGGCTCGGACAACAAGTTCGCCGCGGTCGAGCCGGACAAGGTGCGCTTCGCCATCATCCTGGATGGCACGGGAGCGGTGCCGCCGCCGCGGCGCGGGGCGGCGGTGAAGGACGTGAAGGAGCAGATGCAGGGGCTCCTGGGGGTGGTCTACCAGTACGTGGGCACAGGTCACGAACCGAGCCGGGTGCGGCTGCTGTGGGGCTCGCTCATCTTCTTCGGGCGCATGACCTCCATGTCCACCCAGTACACGCTGTTCAAGGCCAGCGGCGAGCCGCTGCGGGCCAAGGTGGACCTGCAGTTCGTGGGCACCATGAGCAAGAGCGAGTCGCAACTGGTGGCCAATCGCTCCTCGCCGGACCTCTCTCACGTGGTGGTGGTGCGCGACGGGGATACGCTGCCGCTGCTGTGCAACCGCATCTACGGCGACTCTTCGTACTACCCCGAGGTGGCACAGGCCAACGGGCTCGCGGGGTTTCGAGAGCTGCTGCCCGGCCAGCGGCTCGTGTTTCCGCCGCTGGAGTGAGTGATGCCCGTATCCCCCATGACCGGAAGCGAAGGCGTGGTGCGCGTCACCCTGCTGTGCAACGGGCAGCCGGTTCCCGATGCCGTCGAGGTGCTGGCCGTGCGGGTCAAGCGCATGGTCAACGCCATCCCCTGGGCGCGCATCGAGCTGGTGGACGGCGACATGCCCAACCAGGCGTTTCCGCTCAGCGACGCGGCCACCTTCGTTCCGGGCACCGAGGTGGAGATCAAGGCGGGTTACGCCGATCAGGAATCCACCCTGTTCAAGGGCGTGGTGATTCGCCATGGCATCCGCATCGGCAGCGGCAACGACGCGCGGCTGGTGATCGAGTGCCGGGACAAGGCCGTCAAGCTCACCGTGGGCCGCAAGAGCGCCAATTTCGTGAACGAGAAGGACAGCGACATCATCTCCGGGTTGATCAGCGAGGCCGGTCTGTCGGCTGACGTGGGCGCCACTTCCGTGCAGCACGGCGAACTGGTGCAGTACCACTGCACCGACTGGGACTTCCTGCTCAGCCGGGCCGAGGCCAACGGGCTGCTGGTGATCGCGGTCAACGGCACGGTGTCGGTGAAGGCGCCCGCCGTGAGCGCCACTGCGGTGCTGAGCGTCACCTACGGAGATAGCCTCATGGATCTCGAAACGGAGATGGACGCCCGCTCCCAGCTCAGTTCGGTGTCCGCCTACGCCTGGGACCCGAAGAACCAGGCCAGCAAGACCGGCAGCGCCGCCGCGCCGGAAGCCCTCAACCCCCAGGGCAACCTGTCCTCGGGCGACCTGGCCAAGGTGATCGGATTGACCGAGTACCGGCTCCAGAGCATGGCCGCCCTGGAGGCGGAGGAACTCACCGCCTGGGCAAAGGCCCGGCAACTCAAGGCGGGGCTCGCGCGCGTGCGCGGCCGCATGCGGTTCCAGGGCAGCGCCCTGGCCCTGCCGGGAACCCTGATCGAGCTTGCCGGCGTGGGAGCGCGCTACAACGGCGATGTGTTCGTCACATCGGTGGAGCACCTGATCGAGGACGGCGACTGGATCACCGAAGCGGGTTTCGGCCTGGGCGACCAGTGGTTCGCCGACCGGCCGGAGGTGGCCAATCCGCTGGCCGCGGGCCGGCTGCCGGGTGTGCAGGGCTTGCACGTGGGCGTGGTGCTGAAGCTCGACGGCGATCCCGCGGGCGAGAGCCGCATCAAGGTGTCCGTGCCCGTCATGGGCGCGGCCCAGGATGGCGTGTGGGCGCGGCTGGCGCAGTTTCACGCCTCCAACGCCTTCGGAGCGCTGTTCATTCCCGAGGTGGGCGACGAGGTGGTGCTCGGCTTTTTCGACGCCGACCCGGCGCATCCGGTGGTGCTGGGCAGCCTCTACAGCAGCAGCCAGCACCCGCCGCCCTACGCCTTCGCGGCGGGCAACAACACCAAGGCCGTGGTCACGCGCACCAAGCTCAAGGTGGAGTTCGACGAGGAGAAGAAGGTCATCACCATCCAGACCCCGGCGGTCAACAAGATCGTGCTCAGCGATGAGGGAAAGTCCATCCTCCTGGAAGACCAGAACGGCAACACGGTGCGCCTGGACCAGGCCGGCATTGCGCTGGACAGTCCCAAGGACATCAAGCTCACGGCCAAGGGTGGCATCACGCTCGACGCGTTGAACGCCATCCAGATCACCGCCAAGGCGGACGTCAAGGCCAGCGGCCTGAACGTGAGCTGCGACGCCCAGGTGGGTTTCGCGGCCAAGGGCGCCGCCACCGCCGAGTTGTCCGCCGCCGGCCAGACGACCGTCAAGGGCGCGCTGGTGATGATCAACTGACCCGCGCAGACGCCCCAGTGCCTCCAGCCGCCCGAATCACCGACATGCACGCCTGCCCCATGGTCACCCCGGGGTTGCCGCCCATCCCGCACGTGGGCGGGCCCATCGCCGGGCCGTGCGTCCCCACGGTGCTGATCGGTGCCCTGCCCGCCGCCGTGGTGGGCGACATGGCCATCTGCGTCGGGCCGCCCGATTCCATCGTGAAGGGATCGGCCACGGTGCTGATCGGCGGCCGGCCCGCGGCGCGCATAGGTGATTCCACCGCCCACGGCGGCAGCATCGTCATGGGGCTGCCCACCGTCATGATCGGAGGCTGAGGCGACCGTGGCCGACGACGGCGGCTTTCTCGGTACCGGCTGGGCGTTCCCGCCGCGGTTCGATCCGCGCACCGGCGCCGCCATGATGGTGTCGCGCGAGGAGGATGTGGTGCAGAGCCTGCGTATCCTGCTGGCCACGCAGCCAGGCGAGCGCGTCATGCATCCCACTTTCGGTTGTGGCATTCGCCGCATGGTGTTCGAGGAGATCCACGAGAGCACCATCACGGAGCTGAAGGACATCGTCTCTCGCGCCGTGCTGTTCTTCGAGCCGCGCATCACGCTCGAGCGCATCGACGCCATGGTGGAGGATCCCCTCGAGGGCCTCGTGCGCCTGACGCTCGAATACACCATCCGCGACACGAACACCCGGGCCAATCTGGTGTTCCCCCTCTACCTGTCCGAGGCCACCATGCTGGGCGGCCCCGATCTGGCGGCATGAGGCTCCGGTGCTGAACGGGTTCCCGATCTGGCGGGCGAATCCCGGCACCCAGCACGGCCGGCGGGCGCCAGCTGCCCTGGCGGACGACAGCGTGCAAGTGGATGAACGCGTGCTGCCGGATTTCGTTGAGGATGCGGCGGCGCTCGCCCGGCGGTTGCGCTTTGCCGGTGACCTGGGCCAGGACGCGGGCCGGTGGGACCGCTGGTTCAACGTGGACGAGGCGCTGGTGCTGGCTCGCATTGCCGCGCGGGAGCCGCAGCCATCGGCCGCGAGGCTCGTGCAGCCCGGGGAAGACGGTTCCCTCGATGGATTGCTGCTCGATATCGCGCTTGCCGCACAGCGCATCGACCAGTGGCACAGCGCCCTCAAGGTGATTGCCGAGCCTCCCGCCGCCAACGTCTGTGCGCAGATCGAGCGCTACGTGGATCGCCGCCTTGGCGCGGAACTGGGTTGGGTTCTATCCGAAGCGGCGCACATTCCCGCCGTGGCTGTGATTGGTCGCAGCCTCTCGTTGCTGTGGCGTCGCGTCAGCATTGCGGCGACACGCGATGGCACTGGCGGCCGGGCGGCAAGAGCCCGATCCGTCCTTCATGCGTTCCTCGACGCCACCGAACGGATCCGCGCCAGGGCCCAGGAGGCGCTCGCGGCGTCCATGGGCGCCGACCGGCACGAGCCGTCGGCGGCATTGTTCCTCGCGTTCATCAAGTTGTACGGCGTGGTCCAGCGCAAGCTCAACGGCTTCACGGCCCGCCACACCGACTTCTACTACCGGGATTGCCTGCACCTGGCGCCACGCTGCGCGCAGCCCGATCACGTCCGCCTGGTTCTGAGCCGCGCGCCCGGTATCGAGGGCGAGGTGGCCATCCCTGCGGGTACCACCTTTGTTCTCGGACGCGATTCATCGGGTGTGGACCTTGCCTACAAAACGGTGGACGGTCTGCAGCTCACCGACGCCGCCGTGGCTGCCTTGTGCACGCTTCGACTGGAACGAAATCCGCTCATCTCCCCAGAGCGCGACCTGGGATACGTCACTTCGGCGCGGGCGCATCGCATCGATCCGACGCAAGCCTTGACTCCCGAGGGTGTTCGGCCCCACTGGCCGTTGTTTGGCGGCTCGCCAGCGCGCGCCGCGGAACGAGGCGCCTTCGACGCCGAGCTGGGACTGGCCATTGCCAGCCCGCTTCTCGCGCTCGCCGAGGGCGAGCGCGAGATTCGCATCGCCCTTTCCCTGGAGCATCCGGCTGACCGCGATGGTGGCGCGGCGGAGGCCGTTGCCGCCTTTGTCAAGGCAGGGCAGCCTGGCGAGCAACCACACACGCTGCTGGGATTGCTGGTGGGGTTGTTTGCCCGCTTCGCGAGCCTGGATGGCGATGACGCTGGCCATATCGACGCGCTCGCCGAGGCAGCGCTGCCCCGCGTCGCGGTGAAGGCGCTCGTGGAGCGCATTGCCCAACTGGACGAGGCAAGTGTTCGGCGGCTGCGGGCTGTTGACCATGAGGAGGGTTTCATCTTGCGCAGCGCCGTGGCCTTGCCCGACCGGTTGCGCGCCAGGGTGCGCTACGCTCTCCGGCGGCGCCTCGGACCCGGCACGGCACTGCAATTCGCGACTGCCGGCCCGGGACAGCAGGAATTGACGCTCACGGTCGCCGGACGCGACGCGCTGCCCGGCGGCGCCCGCAGCCCCGGGGGTGTGCTTTCAGTCCACGCTCTTTATGGAGAGTACCTGATCGAGCGCCTGCTGCACGCCGAGGACGAGCCGGCTTTTTTCCGTCGCTTCGGCCGGCTGTTCGGACGATGGATGCTGGTGGATCCCGATCTGTTGGGAGGCGAGGAGGTCCGCTCCATCAAGCACGCCCTTCGACGCATGCCGCGGCAGACCGACGCGCCGCGCGATCCGAGACAGCGTTACCGAGGATCGTCCAGGCCGCCTGGCCGTAGCGATGTGACAAGTTGCCTTCGAGGCGCGCGCCGGCCCGTGCGCGATTTCCTCTTCAACAAGCTGTTCTTCAATTTCGTCGAGGCCCGCTTGACTGGGCCCGAGGGTTGGTTCACGCCCGGCGAGGGATACATCCTCGGTCCCGAGGCGGCGCGGGATTCCGCCGGACGGCCAGTGCTGACGCTGGTCTACCGTTTGCTGCCCGAGGAGCCGGCAGTGGTGGCTCACGACCCCAAGGTGCACGGCGATCAGTGGCATGTAGACCAACCTGTGTTGCGGCTGCGCATCTCACAGGGAATCTCGCTTTTCCCCCACTCGGCGCTCGAGCCTGTGCTGCTGGGCAAGATCAGCATCCACGTGGCGGTGGAGGGGGTGCGCAACCTGGTGCTGCACAACCAGTTCGGTCGCCTGGACCCCTCGAAGCCCTTCAACCCGTTCGGACCTATTCCCGCGCGCGGTTCCTACCTCGTGGTCGGGAGTCCGGAGCTGGCGTGCAAGCCCGCCACCGACCTGCGGCTTCACCTGCAATGGGCGCAGCTTCCCGATGACGATGGCGGTTTCGCCAGCCACTATCGAGGCTACGACAGCGCCTTTGACAACCGCTCGTTTCGCGCCGGCATCACCATACTGCGCGATGGTTTGTGGGAGCCCCGCGAGGGCCGCGGCAGCGAAGTGTTGCTGTTCGACGCGGCCGGGCCGGAGGGACGCCTCAAGACCGCCGCCACGCTCCGCGTACCGGCCGTGGATCTGCGCAACTACAGCCGTGCATTGCGTGCCACCGAGACGGTGGAGCCCTTTGCCTTCGACTTGTCAGCGCGCGGCGGCTTCTTTCGGATCACCCTCTCCGAGCCCGGCGATCCGTTCGGGCATCGAAGCTATCCGGCGCTGCTCACGCGGGTGCTGTCCGCCAACGCGAAGCGGCGTCGTCCCCAGCCGCTGCCCAATGCGCCCTACGTTCCCTTGGTCGAGCGCATCACCTGCGACTACCGTGCCGCAGCCACGCTGGATCTCTCTCACGACGATCCGGCGGAGCGGGCTGGCGCCGATGCCAGGGTGTTGTCGCTGCACCCCTTCGGCCACGAGGAGATCTACCCGGCGGTGCGTAGCAGCCCGTGCGGCCTGATCCCGCGTCACGATACCGACGGTAACTTTTTCATCGGCGTCCGGGCGCAGGCGCTGGCGGGCCCGCTCACGTTGTTGTTCGACCTGCGCGACGAGTCCGCGCGGCGTTTCGCCGATCAAAGGCCCCAGCCGTTGGCGCACTGGTCCTATCTGGCTTCCAACCAGTGGCGCGGGCTGGCTGCTGCCCGCGTGCTTGCGGACACCACGCAGGGGTTCCTGACCTCCGGCATCGTCACACTCGACATTCCTGCCGACATCGATCGCGACAGCACCGTCATGCCGGCCGGGTTGTTCTGGCTGCGGGTGGGAGCGAGTGGAGCGCTCGAGAGTTTCGCTGGCCTGTTCGACGTGCGTGCGCAGGCGGTGCAAGCGGTACGTGATCTGTCCGCGGGCAGCGTGCCCGCTGCGCGCCCCGAAGCGGGTGCGGTTGCAGTCCCGCGCATCAACCTTGCCGGGCTCGGGCAGGCGACCCTGGCCGGGTCCGCTTCTGGCGGACGGTCGGCCGAGGACAACACGCAGTTCCGGGTGCGCGCAGGTGAGCGGTTGCGGCACAAGAATCGGGCGTCCCTGCCCTGGGATTACGAGCGCCTCGTGCTGGAGCGCTTTCCCCAGGTGTACAAGGTGAAGTGCTTCTCCGGCCTTGCCGGCGGGTCGGTGGCACCTGCGCCAGGTGGTGTGCTGCTGGTGGTTGTTCCCCATCCCGAGCCCGGCGCCGACGTGGGCAGCCGCGCGCCGCGCATGAACGCGGCTGCGCTGGGCGCGATCCGGCGTGCGGTTGCGGACCTGGCCTCGCCCTTCGCCGCCATTCAGGTGCGCAACGCAACCTACGAGCGCATACAGGTGCGCTGCGCGGTGCGGTTTCGCGCCGGCATGCAGACCGGGCGTTGCCTGCAGCGCCTTAATGCCGACATCGCGCAGCGCCTGTCGCCGTGGCGCGAGGACGGCGACGGTGCGCGCTTCGACTGGCAATTGCGCAAGGAAGAGGCCGAGGCGTGGATTCGCTCCCTCGACTACGTGGAGTCGGTATCCCGCGTCTCGCTGCTGCAGGTGGCGGAAGCCGACGATGGCGACTTTGCCCTGGGTGACTCCGCGCGCGAGGCCGAGGTCATGACCGCCACCGGCATCTGGATGGGGCGTCCGCAGCAGTGGCCTGTTGGCGCCATCGGCCCGCGGTTGCCTTGGAGCATCGCGATACCGGTGCGGCAGCACGCCATCGAGTTGATGTCGGACGCGACCCCGGCGCAGGCTGAGCCCACCGGCATTGGCGGGCTCCAGATCGGCGAGACATTCGTTATCGCGAAGGCGGGCCATGGCCAACCATAACCGCGCCACGTTGCGCAACTTCTTTCGCGCGGGGCGGATGCCCACGGAGGAAAACTTCGCCGACCTGATCGACTCCACCCTGAACATGGTGGATGAGGGTTACGCCAAGACGCCCGAGAACGGGGTGGAAATCACCTCGCTGGGCGCCACCAATGCCCTGGCAAGCTTCTACACCCAGCGCGATCCGCGCACGGTGCAGTGGTCCATTTCCTACGGCCGCGACACGGCGGCTGGCGATCGTAAGCAACTGATGTTCGCGGCCCGCGCGGCGCACGCCGCCGGGGCGACGGTGATGACTCTCGACCCCCTGGGGCGCGTGGGTGTCGGCACCCAGAGTCCCCGGCACGCCCTGGACGTGGACGGGGTGGTCTGCAGCACCGGCCGGCTGGGAGCCTACACGCCGGCCATGTCCCCGGGCGGCGAGAACCCGGAGGAGACCGGCTACGAAGCAAGCCCGGTCCTGGCCGATGGCAAGCCGCACGACATCACCGGGTGGCTGCGCGGCTGTCATGCATTCGAAGTGATGGCTGGCGTAGGCGACCGGGGCAAGGGGCGCTACTCGCTGCTGCACGCCATCGCCTTGAACACCTACAACCCCTCGCCATCCTTGCTGGACTGGTTTCGCCCGCGCAAACGCATCCGCGTCACCACCGCTTTCTTCGGCAACCGCTGCGACAAGCTGGAGCTGCGCTGGGATGGAACCAGCGGCAAGGATGCCCGCTACCGTCTCATGCTGCGCACCCGCTGCCCCTACGGAGAAGGCGTGCGTATCCAGTACCACGTCACCCGTCTGTGGTTCGACCCGGCCATGGACGGCGCCCTGCCGCCGGAGAGCTGAGCGTGGCGGCCGCCGCTCCCGAGCCAGACCGCGCCCCGGCGCCGCGGCGCCCCAGCGGCATACGCCGCCGCGATCCGGCGGACTCGCCCACCAGCTTTGCGGCGCTGCGCGCGGAGGGCTTGCGCTGGACTCAGGCGCTGAGCGGACGCACCTGGACCGATTACAACCTGCACGACCCCGGGGTCACCATCCTGGAGCAGCTCTGTTTTGCGCTGAGCGAGCTTGCCTACCGCGTCGACTTCCCCGTGGCCGATCACCTCGCCGCTCGCCGCGGTCACATCAACTTCGAACAGCTGGCGCTGCACGGACCCGCGGCCGCGCTGCCCTGCCGGCCCACCACCGTTGACGACTACCGTCGCGCCTTGCTGGACACCAACGCCAACCTGGACAACGCATGGGTGGGGACCGCCGTGGCCACGGACGGGCCGGATACGGGTGTGAACGGGCTGTACCGCATCGCCTTGAAGCCTGCCGACCTGGGCGACGAGATCGCAGGGTTGCACGACGCGGTTTGCGCCGATGCCCAGACCGTCTATCGCGCCAATCGCAACTTGGGCGAGGATCTGGCCGCCGTGGCCAGTGTGGCGGCGGTGGAGTGCGACCTCTACGGTGTTTTCGTGATCGGCGGCTCGCGGTCGCCCGAGGATATCCTGTCGGACATCTACGAGCGCTGCGCCGAGACCATCGCCGCGCGAGTGGCCTTTCGTCCCTTCGGGCCAGTCCTGGCGAGCGGGCGCCCCATCGAGGAGTTGCTCAACCCCCGGCACACGCGCCACGGCGTGATCGCGGATGAAGACCTGCGCGCGGCTGAACGCGAAGAGCTGTTCGTCGGCGACCTGGCCGTGGCCCTGGGAACCGTCGAGGGTGTGCGCGCGGTGCGCGAGCTGGGCTTGGCGCGTGCTGGGGAGGCGCCCACCACCGGCACGTTGCGCTGGAATGCCCGCCACGAGGCGTTGCGGCTGCGTGTGCCCGGACCCCAGGCGATGGCCTCGATGGTCCGGTTGCTGCGGGCCGAGGGGCCGGTGCGCGCGTCGGCCGAGGAGGTGCTTGCCCGTTACCGCGACCTGCGCGCCAACCAGGCGGCCAGGCGCCCCGGCCGGCAGGACATCGCACTTCATTTTCCGCCGCCGCGCGGAACCCACCGCGACCTGTCGGGCTACACGTCCATCCAGCACCACTTTCCTGACGCCTACGGGATCAACGCCCGCGGTGTGCCTGCCGGCGCTTCGCCGGAAGATCGCGCGCACGCCGCGCAGCTCAAGGCCTATCTGGCGCTGTTCGAGGGTGTTCTCGCCGATGGTGCGGCACAGCTCGACCACCTGCGTGATCTGTTCAGCGCCGATCCGGCTGTGGATTGCACCTATTGGCGCGGCAAGCTGGACGCTTCGGTCATCCCCGGACTCGATGCCGTGCTCGATGATGCCAACGCGCCGCGCCCCCCGGGGGACGACTTCATGGACCGGCGCAACCGGTTCATCGACCACCTGCTCGCGTTGCACGGCGAGAGCTTCCCCCAGAGCACCTTGCGTCAGCTCGCTCGCTACTACAGCCCCCATGAGCTGGACCGGCGGCTGCTTGCCAACAAGCTCGCCTACCTGCAACACGTGTTGCGGGTAGGTCGCGACCGGGCCGGCGCCTTCGACTACGGGCGGCCCTCATGGAATGACGAGGGCCGGGGTCACCCAAACGTTTCCGGGTTGCAGTTTCGCGCCAGCCTGCTGCTTGGCCTGCGGCACGTGCACAGCCGTTCACTCACGGCCGATACCCGCGGGGAGGGGCTGGAGGTGGAGCGGCCCGATGCTGCGGACCGTGAGGCGCAGCTCGTGCGCGGGGGCACGTCCATGCTCGCCTCTGATCTGGACGGGCTTTGGGTGCCGGCCCTTGAAGACGATGACGGGCCACCGCCACGCCTGGCGCAGTTGCGGGAGTCCCACGGCATACGGGTGTTCGACGGCGGTCGCATCAGCGAGCCCTTGCTGGAACAGGGAATCGATCTTGGGAACTATCGCGTGGCCCTCGTGGGTGACGAACACGCGCTCATGTGCCTGCCCGAGGGCGCAGAGCGATGCTGGCTGCTGTCGAGCCATGCCACGGCAGCGGCGGCGAACCGGGCCGCAAACCGGCTGCGGCGCTTCCTGGTGGAACTCAACCGGGAGGCCGAGGGCTTGCATGTGGTGGAGCACGTACTGTTGCGCCCCGCAAGCGCTGCTGCGCCGCGCGAGGGGGCTCTCGCTGCATCGTTTTTTTCCCTTCGCGTCACGGTGGTGATTCCACTGTGGACGGCACGCGGCCAGGATCCCGCCTACCGCCGGTTTGCCGAAGAAACGGTGAGCCTGAATTGTCCCTCGCACCTCTACTCCCAGTGCCTCTGGCTCGATTTCGTGTCCATGGTGGAGTTCGAGCGGCGCTGGGAGCGCTGGCTTGCGGCCAAGCTATCGGCCACGCGCGCCCGGGCGGACGGTTCCAGGCAGCAGTCCGGGCAGGCGCTGGCCGAGGTGGATGAGGCGGGGCTCGCCGTGGCCGCGTTTCTACTGGAGCAGGGAGTGCCCCTTGACGCGGGGGATCGTCATGCTTAGCGGGCATCTCATCGACGAGTTGCGCCTGGAATTGGCGTGGCCGGACGAGGATTCCGCCCTCGAAGGCCAGCCGCGCTGGGAGTCCTTGTGGCGCACCCGCCTCGCGCCGGCGGCGCAGGCAGTGTTCGATGCCGTGGCCCGGCCCGGTGAGGTGCGCCGCTACCAGCGCATCGAGGTGGACATGGGTGAGCTGCCGCCGGGCATGTCCGCCGCCGAGACCGAGCAGCGCTTTCGCGAGCGCCTGCGACAGGCGCTGGACAACGCGCGCCCGGAAACCGCCGCTTCGGTGGTCGAGCCGGTCGTGGTGGTGCCGCGCGCCCGCGCCGATCTGGAACGGCTGCAGTTCTTTCTCCTCACGGGGCGATTGCCGTGGAACGCGGGCGGGCAGGCGGGCTCCGACCCCGCCGACTTGCTGGCCGGCCTGGGGCCTGCCAGCCTGCAGCGCTTCGTGCTGTGGCTGCGCGGGTTACCGCCCGGCGCCCCGGCAGCGCGCCGTTTGGCGGCGCAGGGCGCACCGGAAGGGCTTGATGCCGTCGTCGCGGCGCTGATGCCGTCCCATGCCGGGTTCCTGCCACTGTTGCGGCGGCGCGTGGAAGTGGTGTTTGCCGAGATAGCGAGCGCTCGCGGCGGCGTACCGCCAGCCTGGGCGGTGCGCGAGGCGCTGCTCGTCACGACCCTTGGCGTCCGCGGCGCGCCGGAGGAGGGCGCGCTGGAGCGCGCGGTGATCGCGCGCGCCGCACGCCTTGCGGGCGGTTCTCCCGCCCAGGCCTCTGCCTGGTTGCGCGATGTGGCGGACCGGTTGCCGCACGTCTGGGCCCAGTCCCATGCCGGGGCGGACCACAGGGTCATCGGCGCCGTCCTGGATGCCCGGCCGGACTCCCATGTGCCGCGCGCCACGGCGGCGCCGGTGCTGCCGGGCTTCGACGGGCCGCCGGGCGCACTTGGCCGCGCCAGGGTGTGGTCCGAACAGCGCGAGGTGGAAAGCGCCTTGCTGGCCCTCGCGGGCATTCCGTCCGCCATGCGCTGGGGCGAGCTGGTGCGCCTCCATGGGCCGATCGTGGAGGGCGCCGTGCGCCACCATGGGCAGCTCGCCCGGGTGCGGCGGCGCCTGGCCCATGTCTTCCCCGAGGCCATGCTCCAGGACGTGGTGGTGCTGCTGGAGCCGGCCCAGGCGGCGTTCGTGGCGGAAGTGGTGCGCCGCCCGGAGCTGTTTCGGCTGCCTCGGACCAGTGCTGGGGACGAGGCCCCGGCGAGGGTTCGGCGGTACACGTGGGAATTCACCCTGGGCTACCTGCTGGTGGAGCGCGGCAGCCGCTTCAACCGCCAGTCCTACCTGGGCAGCCTGGTACGGCAGATGGCGGCGCGCGACAACCTCGATTGCCGCGCATTGCTGGCGGCCATGCTGGAGCCGCTGGAAGCGCTCGCCGCGCGCACCGCTCTCCAGGAAGAACTGGTGCTGCTGGTGCGGGCCTTGTGGCGTGAGGCGGGCGCGGAGCAGGTGCCGCATCACACCGGTCCGCAGGCGCTGGATGCCCATGCCGCCGTGGCCGCGGCGTTGCTGGACGAGCACGGTACCGCCCCGGCATCGCTCGAACAACGGGAGGTGGAAGGCGCCTTGCTGGGCCACGAGGGCATCCCGTCCGCCTTGCGCTGGCGCCAATTGGTCCGCACCCACGCCCCGCTGGTGGAAGGTGCAGTGCGTCACCACGGTCGTCTCGCTCAGGTCAGGCGCCGACTGGCCCACACCTTTCCCGAGGCCGTGCTGCAAGACGTGGTGGTGCTGCTGGAGCCCACCCAGGCCGGGTTTATCGCGGAGGTGGTTCGCCGCCCCGAGGTCTTCCGCCCGGATGGCGGTCCGGCAGCGGCACCGGAGCCGTTGCGGCGGCGCGCCTGGGAATTCACCCTGGGCTACCTGCTGGCGGAGCGCGGCAGCCGTTTCAACCGCCAGTCCTACCTGGGCAGTCTGGTGCGGCAGATGGCGGCGCGCGACAACCTCGATCACCGCGCGCTGCTGGCAGCCATGCACGGGGCGCTGGCAGCGCTGGGCGCGCGCACCGCGCTGCAGGAGCAACTGGTGGGGTTGCTGCACGCGCTGTTGCGCGAGGCGGGCGAGGAGCAGGCGCCTCGCATGCCCGAGTCGCCAGCGCTGCGCACCCACGAAGCGGTGGCCGCCGCGCTGCTGCGGGAACCCGGCGCGGCCTTCGGCAGTTCCCTGGCCGCGGCGATCACCGCCCTGGCCGCACGGCATCCCGGAAGCTTCGAAGGGTTGTTGCGACGCCTGCGGGCGCGGGCCCCGGCAGCATTGCCGGCGCGCCTGGACGATGCCGCCCTGGAAGCCCTTGTCCTCGCCTGGGCTGCCCATGGGCAGGGCGGGGAATCACCCTTTGCCGCAGCCATCGAGACCGCCGCGCGCCAGGTGCCGCGGCGGCGTGCGTTTTTCTCGCAGGTGCTGCTGCGGCTGCTGCGCAACGAGGCCGTGGATGTGGAGGCGCTGGCTGCCCAGGCGGGGCGCGCCACGCTGCCGCCCGCCGACCCGCGCCACGTTGTGCGCCTCTGGCTCGACGGCGCACCCGCGGACGATGCCCTCGACACCTGGACCGCGCTGGTGGACACCCAGCCCCGGGCCCTGCACGAGGCGCTCACGGCCGTGGCATCGCGCAGCGGCGGCGCGGCCGCCCTGGCGCGGGTGTTCTCCACGCGCATGCTCGAGGACACCGTGCGGCTGGCGCAACCGGGGGCCAGCGCCTTCGTGCTGGCCGGCGTCACGGCCCTGCAGCGTGTCACGGTATGGCCGCGCCGCGATCCGGCGCCGCACGGCGCGGACAGCGCGGTCTGGGAGTTCACGCTTGCCTGGCTGCTTGGCGATCGCGGCACGGCCTTCAACCGCCGCGCCTGGCTCGCGGCCCTGGTGCGCCAGATGGCAGCACGCCGCAATCTCCGGGTGGAGGCATTGCTGGCGGCGCTCACGGATCAACTCGCGGCCGTGGCCCGGCCGGGGGGGCCTGAGGCCGGCGTGATGGCGCTGTTGCAGGCGATGCAGGCCGAGGAAACGGCCCGCCGGCCGCGCCCGCCTGGGGCAGCCGCGCCCGCGCTGCGCCGCGGCCTTCAACGGCGGCCACCGGCGGCCCGCCGGGCGCCGCCCTCGCGGGCATGGGCGGGCGACCCGCTGCTGTTGCTGGCACGGCGGCTGTCCGGCTTCGATGCCGCCGCGGTGCTGCCCCCCGCGCCGGTGCTGGCGGCGGCGCTTGCGCGGGCGTCCGGCGCGGCGCTGCAGGCCCTGACGCGGGCCCTGGAAGAGCGCGGCGACGCGGTGGAGCGCCTGCTGGCGTGGCTGCCGGAGCCGGTGGTGGAGGCCTTGCTGCTGCGCCTGCGGCCCGGGGCCGCCGCGGCGCTGCTGGCCTGTGTGGATGTGCTGGGGGCGGCCGGTCGCGATGCCGCCCTGACCCTGACCGAAGCGCACTGGTGGCGGCTGCGCCTGCGCTTCGCGCTGCGGTGGCTGATCGTGGAGGGGCGCAACGCCCAGCCCGCCGCCGTGGCCCGCGCCTTTGCTGGCCAGCTTGCGACCCACGTGCCGGCGCCAGCGCGCCACGCCTGGCGGGCGCGGCTGCAGGAACGCCTGGCCGATGACCGCTCCCTCGACCGGGACCTGCCACGCGCCATCGCCGATGCGCTCTCCGACGACGACGGCGGCACCGCCCGTCCGCCGCAGCGCCAGGCGCGCCAGCCCGATGCCCTGCCCGCGCCGGGCGAAGTCCTGCACTTGGCCAACGCCGGCATGGTGCTGGCGGCGCCCTATCTGCCGCGCCTGTTCGGCATGCTGGATCTGCTGCGGGAGGGCAGGTTCCTTGACGAGGCGGCCGCGGCGCGCGCCGTGCACCTGCTGCAATACCTGGTGGACGGATCGACCCAATCGCCCGAGCCCGTGCTCGTGCTCAACAAGATCCTCTGCGGCGTGCCGCTCGATACCCCGGTGCCCCGCGACGTGGCCCTCTCCGAGGCCGAGTGCGCGGCCGCGGAAGGCTTGCTGGGCGGTATCGTCGCCAACTGGACGGCCCTGGGCCGCACCTCCGTGTCCGGGCTGCGCGAGACCTTCCTGCAGCGCGAGGGGCGCCTCACCCTCAAGGACGACGCCTGGCACCTGCTGGTGGAGCCGCATGCCTTCGACATGCTGCTCGACCGCCTGCCCTGGAGCATCGCCACCCTGCGCCTGGCCTGGATGGACCGGGTGCTGCACGTGGAGTGGCGCTGAATGGGCCTGCATGCCAATGCCGGGTGCCTGGAGCGCGAGCTCGATTGGTTCAATCGCGTGCTGCAGGCGCGCCTCGCGCTGCACTTCGGCCAGCCCAGCGAGGTGTCCGACATCCGCCTGCTGGCGCCGCCGCCCCTGGACGAGGACGCCTCCGAGTATGCCCGCGCCGTGCGCGAGGCCGGCTTCGGCTTCGATGAGCGCCTGGTGCTCATGCTGGCCCTGGTGCCGCACGTGCGCCCGCAACTGCTCGACCTGCTGTTCGTGCGCAACAGCAACCTCGACCGCGGCTTCACCGAGTTCGGCGGCTGGAAAGGGCAGATCCACGGCGGCTTCCTGCCCACCTGCGAGACGGCCGCCTTCCTGCTGGCCGGCGAGGACCTGGCGCGGCGCTTCACCGCCATGAAGCTGTTCGACGAGGACCACCCCTTTCACGAGCGCGGCCTGCTGCGCGTGGAGCACAACAGCGGCGAGCCCTACTTCAGCGCCGCGCTGCGGCTCGCACCCGAGGCCCTGCACCGTTTCACCACCGCCGAGGTGCACCGGCCCGACTACGGCACCCAGTTTCCCGCGCGGCGCATCACCACGCCGCTCGACTGGAGCGACCTGGTGCTGCCCCCGGAGGTGCACGACGAGATCGACGCCATCCTCGCCTGGATGCGGCACTCGCGCACCATCCTGCACGACTGGGGGCTGGCCAAGTCCATCAAGCCCGGCTACCGCAGCCTGTTCCACGGGCCGCCCGGCACCGGCAAGACCCTCACCGCCACCCTCATCGGCAAGGAGATGGGCGCGGACGTCTACCGCATCGACTTGTCCATGGTGGTGTCCAAGTACATCGGCGAGACCGAGAAGAACCTCGCCCATGTCTTCGACCAGGCCCGCAGCCGCAACTGGATCCTGTTCTTCGACGAGGCCGACGCGCTGTTCGGCAAGCGCACCGAGACGGCCAGCTCCAACGACCGCTATGCCAACCAGGAGGTGGCCTACCTGCTGCAGCGGGTGGAGGATTTTCCCGGCATGGTGATCCTGGCCACCAACCTGAAGGCCAACATCGACGAGGCGTTCTCGCGCCGCTTCCAATCGCTGGTGTACTTCCCCATGCCCGATGCGGAGCAGCGCCAGCGGCTCTGGGAAGGCGCCCTGGGCAGCCGCTGTCCCCTCGACGCGGGCGTCGACCTTGACCAGCTCGCCCGCGAGCACGAACTGTCCGGCGGGGCCATCGCCAACGTGGTGCGCCACGCCGCCATCCGCGCCCTGCGCGCGGAGCGCCCCGCCATAGGCCACGCCGATCTGGTGCGCGGCATTCGCCAGGAGAGAATCAAGGATGGCTGGACAGCCTGACGCTGCCACAGGCCGGCCGCCGCGCCCGTGGCGCCGCGCCGCGGTGGCGCTTGGCACGCTGCCGGCGCTGTGCCTCGCCCTGGCCGCCTGGGCGGTGGCGCCACCCGCCCGCGCCGATGTGGCGGCTTGCACGCGCCTGGTGGCGGAGGATGCCGCACAGCTCGACCGCACCGAAGCGCGGCGCGTGCAGTCCGCCCTGGCGGCGGCCTTTGCCGGGTATGCCGATTTCCCCGCCCCCAAGGCCGCGGGCGGGCCGCTGGGCGATGGCAGGCTCGGCCGCGTCTCCCTGCAGTGGCTGGAGCGCTTCTGCCGCGATTACGCCGTGCCGGACGCCGATCCGCAGGGCCGTAGCCCCGCCGATGCCGTGGTGCGGTTCGCCGCCGTCCTCGCGGATCACCCCGAATGGCGCCCGCTGCTGCCCGACCCGGCCCTCACCCGCTGGATCGACGCCCGGCCGCCGGAGCAGCGCCTGCGCTTTCGCCACGCGCGGCTGTTTGGCAGCAACACCGAGATCGCGGCGCTGCTGGCCCGGTGGCGCCCTGATACTGATTCGAAGCTGCCGCCCGAGAACGACGCCGAGCTGGTGTATTTCGAGCTGACCGCAGCCGATCTGGCCTGGCTCGAGGCCCCGCGACAAGTGCTCGCGGCTCTGGCCAAGCTGGTGGGCAAGCCGCCGCTCAATGACGAGCAGTTCGACGCCACCCTGGCCGCCATCGGCAAGGCCGCGCTCCTGCCGCCGGGGGCGGACGAACTGGCCGTGGTGCGCGAGCACGTGCCTGCCGAAGATTCCTTCCAGCTCACGGACGAATCCATCAAGGCGCTTCGCGTGGCGCGCGTACCCGCGCCCATCGTGGCGCTGGCGCAGTCGGTGCAGGATTTACCGTATCCCACGGCGCGGGTGCTCGAGGAGGCGCTACGCGACGCCGAGGCGGCCGCGCCCAAGCCCGAGGCGCCGCCGCCCGGGCTGGCTGGCGCCTTGCCGCCGTCCGCTGAGCCGCCCCCGCCGTCGCTGGCCGATCAGCTGGCGGCCATCCGCGCCCAGGTGGTGCGGCGCCCCATCTACCGCATCACCGAAAAGTCCCTGGATGCGCTGGCGCGGGACCGCAGATTCCGCTTGCCCGACCCCTATGTGCTGGCGGCGGCGAAGGGCCTGAAGGACGTGGAGTACCCGAGCGCGGAGTTATTTGTCTCGGCCGCGCGCGCCCGGCTGGTGGAGCCGTTGCTGGAGAAGCGCCCGAAGGGTGTGGCCGCGCCTCAAGGCGGGGCTGAGGCGGACAAGCCCGCTCTGCAGCGCGCACTGAGCAAGTTGAGCAACATCGCCAGGGCGCCCGCCAGCCCGCTGGCGCCGCGGGAGTTCCACGAGGTGGTGTTGAAGCCGTCCGCGGCCCTGCGGGAGCTGCAGGTGCCCGAGGCATGGCTCGCGTTGGTGGATCGCAGCCGCGACCATGGCCTGGATACGGCGCGTGACCTGCGGGAGCTGCTGTTCGTCACGCTGGATCCGCAGTTACGCGAGCACATGCCGCTGCTGCTGGCGGCGGCCCGCAAAACCCATCCCTTCAGGCAGCAGGGCCCCATCGACTGGACTGGCGACGACTGCGGGTGCGTGCGCACCGCGCGGTTACCGGGCTCCGACGTGCAGATCGGTGGTCAGAAAGTCTTGGGAGAAGTGTATGGGCTTTTCCCCCTGTGGCAGGCGGGGCGCGCGCAGCGCATCGACTTCTCGGTGCTGTCGAGCATCGCCTACTTCGCGCTGCCCGTGGACGCTGACGGCCGCCTGCGCGACACGCTCGATGGCAACGACGCGCGCCGGCTGGAGTTCGCCGCCACTGCCCGGCGCCACGGCACCCGGGTGGACTGGACCATCCGCCGCGCTGATTGGGCCGATTGGGCCGGCAAGACCCGCCAGGAGCGCGAGCAGGTCTTCAACCGCCTTTCCGGGGACATCGAGGCCATGCTGGTGCAGACCCAGGTGGGCTGGCTGCACCAGCTGGTGCATCGCCTGACCCTGGGTGCCGTCCCGGTACCCACCCGGGGCGACGGCGTGACCCTGTACTTCCCCAACTATCCCGCGGATGCCGATTCGGTGGCGAGTTTCGCCAGCTTTCACCGCAGCCTGGTGGCCCGGCTGGAAAAACGCCTGGGCGGGGTGTCGGCCGTGAACCTGATGTTCAGCTCCGAGCAGCTCGGCCGCGGCATTTATGAGTGCCGCCACCTCTACGCCATGATGGAAGCGCGCGACCACCGCGTGCAAGGTACCCCCGGCAGGTTCCTGGTGCTGCTCAACGAACCCACCACCGACACCAAGAAGAGCCTGCGCCAGAAGTTCGAGAACTGCGCCACCGGCCGGGCACGGCAGGAGCTGCTGCAGAACGTGGTGCCGGTGATCGTGTACGTCACCGAGAACCTGGCGCAGCTCCAGGATGACATCGTCTACTTCGACTTCAACTTCGGCGGCGTGGCCCTGTGGCCCCATCCCGTGGCCACGGGCGTGGACACGGACGTGGAGCCGCCCGATGCCGCCGAGAAAAAGCCCGACGCCGCCGGCAAGAAGCCCGATGCCAAGGTGACCGCGGCGCAGGTGGGCGGCGACATCCGCGAGCTGCTGCTGGGGCAGGGCGACGATGACGGGCAGGCCGTGAACGTGCTTGATGCCGGCGTGGACCGGATCTGCACCGTCGTGTGCCCCAACAGGTGGTGGTTCCGCGGGCTGCTGTTCCTCATGGCGGTGGTGTTCGCGGGCTCGCTGGTGGCGCGCTGGATGAGCTGCACACTGCGCTCGGTGGTTGCCTCGAAGCCGGTGTATTTCTGGGGCTACCTGCTGTGTGTGGTCTCGCCCACGCTGCTGCTCTTCCTGGGCCTGCTGTATTGCGACCCGGCGTGGCGTCATGTGCGCGAAGGCAATGTGCCCTTCCTGCTGCTGGCGGCCGTGTTCCTGGGCTACGTGATCTGGCTGTACGTGAGCACGCGCCGGGAGGCCTCGCAGCCATGAAGGCAGATCCCCATCCGGTTGCGCGCGGCGAGTCACAGGCCGATGATGCAGCGGTGTCAGTAAACCCCGTTTCCAGCGGGCGGCAGCCGCTGCCGCCGCCCCATTCAGGAGGGCGAGAGCCATGAAAGACCAGTCCCGGATGCACAGCAGCCAGCGGCGCGGCCGCGGCCCCGCCGCCGAGCGCGAACCTCAGGGCGCCACCGGCGCCCCCGCCCAATCGGGGCCGCGAACGGCGGCCCAGCGCGCCCTGGTAAACGGCCTGTTCGGCGCCGCCGCCCAGCGCGTGGGGCCCGAGGAGGAGATGCCGCTGCAGGGGCGCTTCGAGGCCGCCCAGCGCGCGGGGCCCGAGGAGGAGCTTCTGCAGGGGCGGTTCGAGACGGCGCAGCGCGTGGAGGAGGAAGAGCCTTTGCAGGGGCGCTTCGACACCGCCCAGGCCAAGCCTGAAGACAACCGCACCGGCATGCCCGACGGCCTCAAGGCGGGTATCGAATCCCTCTCGGGCATGGACATGTCCGATGTGCGGGTACACGCCAACTCCCCCCAGCCGGCGCAACTCAACGCCCTGGCCTACGCCCAGGGCAACGACATTCATCTGGCGCCCGGTCAGGACTCGCACCTGCCCCACGAGGCCTGGCACGTGGTGCAGCAACGCCAGGGCCGGGTTCAACCCACCCTTGACGTGGGCGGCACGCCGGTCAACGACAACCCGGGCCTGGAGCACGAGGCGGATGTGATGGGTGCCAAGGCCTTGCAGCGGGCGCGCGGGCCGCGCTGAGGGGCTCTGCGTTTCTTTCTTGCCTTTCCCGGGCTTTGTTCCAGTCTGAGGTATTTGCCATGAACAGCCGAGTTGCCAAATTCCGCAATAACCACAGCGCCCCGTTGGCCAATGGCCGGGGCTCGGCCCAGCGGGGCGGGTCTGAGCTGCAGAAGATGGCCGACCAGCGCCCCGAGGCGGCGTTACAGCGGCAGGTGCAGGCGTGGGGGGATGGGAGCGAGCGGGTGGGGCAGTTGCGGGCGTGGCAG
>Ga0068876_10000262_pt1 | contig 42014 bp, 31 predicted proteins | sample NOAtaG_6_FD_66442 | JGI IMG/M metagenome (GOLD analysis project Ga0068876, IMG submission 66442) | Freshwater lake microbial communities from Lake Erie, under a cyanobacterial bloom - NOAA_Erie_Diel5S_2200h metaG | ecosystem: Environmental > Aquatic > Freshwater > Lake | place: USA: Ohio, Lake...
TGCTATGGCATTCAATACTGACTCACGATTTACTGCTACCACAGCTGAAGGTGTTACCGTTCTTTCGCTAATCGCTGCTTCTTTCTCTGTTTGAAGTGCAGTTAATACGGCTTGTTTATCTTTTAAAGCATTATTGGAAGGGTCAATTTTCAATTGTTCATTTACAATTTTTAATTCCTTTTTGACGTCAGTGACTAGTAGTTGATCATTAAAATTTAATTTTTCATTTTTTTCTTGAGCGGTAAGTGAGGTATTGTTTTTTATTTCATCATTTTTATTTTCATAAGCAGGATTTATACTCTTTATCAATTCCTGTTTTTCAGTATTATTAGCTAATTCAGCAGATTGTCTTATTTTCAAATCGTTTTCTAAGTCTGATTTTAAAGTATTGAGTGTATTTTGCTTTATCAATAAAGTTTGATCGTCGGGCGTTTTTAGTAAATTGGCTTCAACCTTTTTTAATTCAGCTTCGACCAACATTAAAAATCCTTCATCTACCTTATTTAATTCGGAATTCTTCTCCTTTGTTGTTAGGTTTGAATTTGAGAGGATAAAATTTTTATTATCCAAATAATCTGGATCTAGATTATTTATGATTGTTTCTTTATCTCCAACACCATTTTTAGCAAGAATTCGCTCGACTTCAGCTTGATGTTCGTTCAAGTTTCGCTGTATGATTTCTTTTTGCTGAAGAATAGTCTCTTTTTCCTTCAACATTACTTCATTTGCTTTTCCTTGTTCAGCCAAACTATTGATCTCATTCAACCGCTTATCTAATTGTTTCATTGCGGTTCTGTCATTATTTAATTGCTTAAACAATTTATTTTCTTTAGAAAGTGCAGGATCATCTGCTATTCCTTTTGAATTTGATTCATATTGTCTGTAAAGTTCCTGAGCATTCAATCCAGAAGTAACGGCGATTCTATTTTTACGAGTAGGATCTTCTTTCTCTAAGGCCGCAATTTGTTGTTTAACAAATGAATTTAATGTATTTGAATTCACCCCTTCAGTTACTGCCATTGCTTTATTTGCTTGCTCTCTGGTAACTTTAACCAGGGATTTATTCGAAATCGCATCTTGTAATAATTGTATTTGCTGGTCAACCGCAAATTTTTCAATTGTTCTTTTATCAATTCCTTTTTGTATCGCTTTTATTTCCTCATTGATTAATAATATTTCCTCTTTTTTTGCTGCTATATTTTTTTGAATTTCAGGTACGTCTTTATTTTTTGCACTCGAAATTGAAGCCTCTAATTTTGATATGGCCACATTATTTGATTCTATTTCTTTGAGATAACCTTCAATTTTTGATTTAGCTGAAGCATTCTCCTCATCCAACTTTACCGATTTATCAATTAAATTTTGAACAATATCGCCTGAAGTATTTCCAATAGCTTTTTTTATCAGTTCTTTATTTTCAGCTAAAATCGCGAGAGCTTCCTTTTCTTTACCTTCTTTGTACAAATTAGTGTATTGATCGCTGATTGCTTTCAATTGAATCTGATCATTTTCAGCATTTCCATGAGATAATACTTGTTCTACAGAATCGCTTAGCCTTAATAAATCATTGGAATATTTCTTCAATTCTTCCTGAATTTTTATTCGATTATCAGCCTCTTTAAGCAAAATATATTTTTGGTCCTTGTCTGCGACTTGGTTGGCCTCTACTCCTTTGTTTTTAATTTCTTCCTCCAGTCTCAAAAACTCTGTTTTATTTTCAATGACAAGATTATTTACATTATTACTAATAGTTTTAGCCAATTGTGCTTGTTGTTCGTTTTTTTTAGTTTGTTGGTTCAGCACATCACCTACCTCTACCAAAGTCAAATTACCTAATCCAATATCATTTAGAATCTCTCTGTCTGCTTTAGCAGATTCGATTTTATTTAGGTCAAATTCGTTGACATTAACATCCAGATTAGAACGAATTCGAATCATTTCTGAAATTATTGCTTGTTGATCGTCAATAAGTTCATCAAACAAATTCACGACTTTAACTACTTCAAGATTGTCTTCCGACTCGTGCACTATTTTTTGTTTGAAAGGTTTGAAGCCAATAGAATAAGGAATGCTAACCAGAGATCTGTATTCCTGATTTTTATTATCCAGTTTCATTATGTACTCATATTTCCCGCCTTTTGGTAAAGTTATGGTGTAACTGCCGGAATTATCGGATGTGAAATTTCCTATAATCTTATTGCCGGATTCTTCAACGACTTCAATAGAAACAATCTTTGCTTTAGGTTCCATATTTGATTCAAATTCACCTTTGAGTACAACCATTTGTACAGGAACTCTTTCCATTAGCACTTTGTAAACATGGAGTTTTCCTATTTCGCTTTGTCTGGCAGAAGCAAAGTAAGCGGCTTTTCCTAAAGAATCTACAATAAATAAAAGGTCATCATCGGGAGACGAAATCGCAAAATCAAGATTTTCTGGTTGTCCGAATGAATTACTAGATTTATCAAATTTAGAGCGAAATACATCGTATCCTCCCATTGAATTGTGACCTTTAGAAGAAAAATATAAATAATCACCTGTAGGATTCATGTATGGATAATCCTCATCAAAGGAGGTATTAACTTTACCGTTAATTAGAAAAGGTTCCGACCAAGTACCGTCTGCTTGTTTTTTTCTATAATAAATATCCTTACCATCCTTCTCATCATCTCCATAGCTTGAGTAATAAACGTAAGTCGGATTTTGAGGGAAATGAATCAGTGGTATATGGTTATTTTTTTTATCCAATTTTGTTTGAAAGTCGGTAGTCACCAAAAGACTTCCACCAATATCTTTCAGGTCATAAATTCTAAAAAACTTATCAGTAGTAATTTCTTTCTTGTCTAAAACAACTAAATCCGTTACTGAAGTCAACAGTCTTTTTCCATTTTGACAATTTTGGATTTCCCTGTCTACATTATAATTTGAAACACTAACGTCTCTTTTTTCCAAATATATGTTGTAGTTGCTAATTGCCTCTCCGAAACGATAACTGAATTGCAAAGCTTTTGCTAAAAAATAATAGGTTTCGGGTACAGCATTTGGAGAAGAAATGGCATAATTAAGGTATTTAACGGCATCTTGTTTTTTCGTTGAATTAAACAATAGGCAGGTACCGTATTTATAATTTAATTCGTAATCTTCGGGATGAAGTGAAAGCAATCTCATGTATAATGGCGTGGCTTCCAAATAATTCTTACTGCTGAAATATTTGTTTGCACTTTCCGTCATTTCAGCTTCAGTTTGCCCCAATAAACAAGTTGGAAACAAAGAGATGAAAAACAGAATAAAACTATAAAATTTCCTATGCACTTCTTCTAATGCTACTTAATTTAAAGATGCACCCGAAGTTTACGTTCCTTTTTTAAAAAGGTTCATTTTGTTTTCAGAACCTTTGAGAAGACGAACGATATTTTTTCTATGTGCAATTATTACTAAAAAGCTTAAAACTAAGCTAAAAATAAAAAGAGTCATTGATTTTTCACAAATAACAAATCGAACTATAAAGGGAAAAAATACCGCTGCAGTAATTGCACCAAGAGAAACAAATCTGGAAGAAATAAATACGACTAAAAAGACAGCTAAACAGATAAGAGCAGCAAGAGGTTGAATCCCAATTATAACACCTAAAGAGGTGGCGACTCCCTTTCCCCCTCTAAATTGAGCAAAAATCGGAAATATATGACCAAACACTGCCCCAATTGATGCAACGACTTGTAAATTAATTAACTCCTCATGATAAAATTGCCAGTTATTGATTAAAAGATAGGGTACACAGGATGCTCCAGCACCTTTTAAAACATCTACAACCAATACGATTATTCCGGGTTTTTTACCTAAGACACGAAAAGTATTTGTTGCACCAGCATTTTTACTTCCATGCTCCCTCAAATCCAAATTATAAAAATAGCGCCCAACCCAAACAGCAGTTGGCACAGAACCAATAAGGTAAGCACTTATAACTGTAATCAGAAAGTCCATATTATTCAAATAAACGTAGGAATTTAGACAAATAAATTCGTTGCGTTGAAACTTCGTAACTGAATTTCCTTGTTTTTCTTTTTTCTTCTTTTATTGAATTAATCGCATCATTCATAGCGGTATCAGATGAAATAATACGCAAAATACCATCATTTTTCGTCATTTCATAACTGAAGAAATAATCAAGTGCAGGAATATCAAACTGCATGGCAAAATCATCTGCTCCGGAACCAGAATAAATTTGTTGGAAGAAAGCTCTAATAGGAATATTCTTTAAAACGGGCTTACCATATAAATTTACCAATGTCGCAGTTGACGCAGCGGATATTAATCCTTTTTCCTCGTTATTAATATTATTGAAAGATTCTAATTTCAGTCCGGTAAGCACAATTGACTTTTCAAATTCATCAGGTAATTTTTTTATTTCCCCTTTTAGGGTATAATCAGATTTTAATTTATCTGCTGTTTTCCGATCTGTCCATTGCACCATTGCCTGTTCCAGCGTATTCGAAGAGAAATCCATAGGCTTTAACAACTCAACCGCACTAATTCTATCAGCTACATCCTGCATAACACCTTTATCCAAAGGCATATCAAATCTAGCAGTAAGATTCATCGTTGTAGCACCTGTGGATTGGTTATAGTTAACAATTCCTACGGCATCAATTACAACATCTCCGTAGTCCATTCCAAGGTATACGTTCCCTTCCCCATTTAAAGAGCAACTTTCCGTGTGAAGTGCAATAAAATTGCCTTTTTCAGATCTGTTCAATAATTTTTCTTTTGTACTGATTTGAAATTCTTTTGCTACATCATTGTATTGCAAGAATCCGTTTGCTGTGATAAGAATAGGATCTTTTTCCTTGACCAATTTTGATAAAAATGTTGGGTATAAGTTAATACTATCTAAAACGGGAGAATCTCTCCAGACAATACCAGCTGAAATCAATTCTCCTTTTAGGTTTTTCATTTTTTCATTTACTGGTATTTGGATATTTTTCGGATTTATTGGTGCATCGAAGCTCATCCAATTTTTATCAAAATTTTCGCAATTGTGGTTTATTCGCGTTGCACCATCGAAATGAATATATGGATCGGATGCATAGATGGTTAATTTGCCATAATAATCAAATTCTTTACTTAATTTAAATCCTTGTTGTTCGTCAATGGATCCGGTGGCAATCGTTTGAAAATTGGTGTCAATTTTAATACTTTTAATTTTAAAATACGTAAGGGTACTGTCCTTATCGTAATAGGCATATTCACCGTCCCCTGTAAAAGATCTTCTGGCTTTGACTTCAGCATTTGCTTTTATAAAAGTATGGTATTTGGTTATGGAGTTGGCTACGATTTTAGCATTTTTAAAAGGCTCCATGTAGGCATCTTTACGAATAATTACTTTCATGCTGTCAGGATAAATTTTGGCATCAGCGATAGCCAGAAATTCAACTTTATCACAAAAAATGGAACGTTGCTTTAAGTCATATTTCGCAATTGGTGCTGCAAATCGCAATGAATCTTGTTTAGGATTTACAGAATAAAAATTAGGTCCTGCTAAATCTAAGTCGTTCTCTTTTTGTGTTTGTTTAGCATTGGAATTTTCCATTTGCAGCTCTGTTTTATCCAAAAACCAGCTGAACCTGTCCATTCTGCAGGCGTATTGGTTTACCGGGAAATTCAGAATTGACCCTCCTTGATTCGAAACAAATTCTCCTTTTCTCTCCTTAAATGAAACATGACTTTTTACATTTTGCGCATTAAAAGCAACATCGTTTTCCCCAGGTTCTGCATACGTATTCTTCAAACTAAAATTTGCAGTATCGGCATCCAAATCCCATCTTGAAAACCGGTATCTTTTGGATGATGTAACAGCAGTTTTAAAGAACATATAACCATTTCCGGTCATACCTGCAGGCGTAATTAAAGCTTGTCCTTTTAACTTTGCTTCGCTTTTAAAAAAATCAAGATCTGCTTTTTCCGTTGACTGAACTTTTAATTGATTCTTTTTAGGGTAGTAGGTTATCAACGCACTCTCTGAGTTTACATCCGGAAATTGAACTCCTATGTCAACAGGCTTATTAACAAATTGTGCCACACCAATTGTAGAATCCGGCAGAAAGGTCAATAATTTCGAAACAGAAGAAGACTGAACAAAATTGATAGTTCCAGCACCTTGCAAACCATTATTGGATAAAACAATCTTATTGTCATATTTCGCGGCGGTTCCATAAAAATCGTACCCACCTGTAGGAGCTTTAGTCGTAAAACCAAAGGAATAGTCCGGCATGATAACTAAATCCTCATTTATTTTTGGGAAAATTCCAGCAGAAGTAAGTTCCCCTTTTATTCTAAAGTTCTTTTCTGCAAAATTTGTTAAACTATCCAATTGGAAAGGCGCAATCGTATAATAAAACCTAGAGCTATCGTATGCTCCTTCATAGATAACATCATAATTATAAAAAACATACGATGGTTGATTCACCTTGATTAGCGGATAAAATCCACTTTTCAAATCCTTACCTGACCTTTGAGCCGGATTATCAACTAAAATTTCTCCTTTAATATCACTTATATAACTAGCCATCAATACGGGTGCTTTTCCATCTTCAGGTTTCAATGGACTAATTCTGAGAACAGATTTACCCGTTTTCAACAAATTTATTTTATGGTCGTCATAATTGTAGTTCGCCGATAAGGCGCGGATTTCCATTTTCCCAGAATTTATCCAACCTGAAAATTGAAAATTTCTATTTTTACCAATGACAACCTTATTGCCATCGGGAACGACCAGGGTGTTTTTCGGCTCGGAAATAGGAACGGCATCAAGTGCATAGAGTTCTAACTCCAATGTTTTAAGATTCATATTTCCAAACTCAGTAAGTGATCTTCTTTCCTCAGCTTGATCTTTAAAAAACTGAACTTTCTTTTTCAACTCCGGGTTAGCCTTGATATCTTCTGTTGAGTATCCAGTTAAGTCCTTAGGGCGCATATCACACTGAAAAATAATATTGTCAAAATCGACACTTCCAGACTTACCAAGCACATAATTTTCAAGCTTCGCATTGGTTGTTATAGTTTTATTTTCAGCATCATAAGCAACAAAACCTCCGTTTGACAATTCAATTAAGAGTGGTTTAATTTGTGAGACAGTTCTTCCCATTGCAGATGCCAGAGCACCTTCTTGAAGAACCTTTGTATTATTTTTTATACTATAGTCGTATATTGCTTTTAAGGGGTGAACGGCATCCATTCCCTGCATTTGATCATAGGTCTTCTCACTAAAATAATTTACAGACTCAAAAGAGGCATATCGTTGTTCTTGTGAAGTACCGTAATCAAAAGTTAAGCTTAATTTATCTTCTTTAATTTTCCATATAATCTTTGGCACATACATGTAAAGTTTGTGATAAGAATCATAAAAAGGAGACAAGCCGTTTCCAAGTTTGGTCCTGCTAAATTCAACATTTCCATTTTTAATATCATATGAAAAGTCAACGCTTATATGGGTTATTGAATCGAGTTTGCTTAACTTCAAGCAAGATTTTGCATTAAAACATGAAATTTTCTGCGGAGAAATATTTATGACCTCAGACGTTACATAGAAAAAAGGCTGCTTTTCTTTAAAATAAGTTATTGATGCTGGTATTCCTTTTATTCCTTGTCCGATAAATGTATTTCCCCGAAGATAAAAGCCACCTTCATAATTCACATTTGGAATAATATTATCAATTTTTAATCTTTTCTCATAAGAAATAAATTCAGGAAAATTGGTATTATCTTCCAAGGCTTTATCTACTGCTTTGTCTGATAATTTACCTAAGATTGGAGCTTTGAAATATTTTGACGTTAGGGAAACGCTGTCAATTTCAATTTCTGCACTTTTAAGGCTCAACGAATAATTGCGCAATGTAGCGTATGTGGAGTCTTTGATTAATCCAGCTTTTTCCCATGTAATTTGTCCACCTTGACCATTCCAAGTTTTTTCAGTTGGGTTATATATTCCATTTGTATTGCTAATGATTACGTTAGGTTTTTCAGTACCATCATCTGGGTACCTACAAATTAAAATTCCATTCGAACATTTAATATAAGGTTGATCGGTATACTCAAATGAATACTCACCACCTTCAAAAAACCAATTGTAATTATCTTCCTTTCCTGCCAATTTTCTGTTGGTAAAAAATCCTGATGAAAGGTCTATAAATGCTACTAATTTCTTAGTGGATTTTTCCTTTAACAAAATATCCATTGTGTTGAGCCAAGCGTCAATACTTTCTGATTGCTGTTTTGAAATGATTAAGTTAGAAAAAGAATAAACATATTGGTAAATCTCTGAAGCAACTGTAAATTCTTTTTCCGAAAGGGTATTGCAAGTTGCAATCATTTTGTCAAATAATGCCGCTGAAAAATCATTGCCCTCAAGCAAAAGCGGGCTAAGTTTCTGTTTCACAAAATCATTTTGAGAACTTGTTCCGTAAGTGGCAATATTTTTTTGAAAGTCCTTTACAAACTTTTCTCTATCAGTGCTAAATAGTTGCGACGATGCATTAAAACTCAACACATAAAAAAACAATAATAATATAATTCTCATAATCAATGTAATTTTTTTGTACACTTTAAATAAACCCAATTTTCTTTTTCGGAAACATCAATAATGCTCAAATTATTTGCTGTCAAAAGGAGGGTCATTTCCTCGATATCGGTATTAAAAAATCCACTAAGTAGCAAATATCCATTGGGCGCTAATAATTTTGCATAGCTTGACATATGTGCTTTCAAAATATTTTTATTGATGTTCGCCAGTATTAAATCAAACTGCATTTCAGCATTAATAGCGTCAATGTCACCGCAAACTGCTTGGATTGAATGGCAATTATTCCTTTCACAATTTTCAATTGTATTTGCAACAGACCAATCCTCAATATCGACCGCAATTATTTTTTCAGCGCCTAATTTTTCTGCGACGATTGCTAAAATACCTGTCCCAGTGCCCATATCCAAAACTGTTTTAGGAAATGGGTTAAAACTAAATAGCGCCCTTGCCATCAAATAAGTAGTTTGGTGATGTCCTGTGCCAAAAGACATCTTAGGCATTATCTCAACGATTAAACCTTTGGCATTTCCTTTTTCATGAAAAGGCGCTAATATTGTTAAATAATCATCAACCTGAACAGGATGAAAAGCCTTTTCCCATGATTCATTCCAGTTTTGCTTCGGAATGATTTGAATACTCCAACTGCAATTGCCATTGAATGAACTCTTTTTGTCAAGAAAAGTACCTTTAAGCGGATTGATTTGATCTATATCCGCCATTGAAGCATAAGCAAGAATACCGAAATCTGTCTCCATAAAACTTTCGTAACCGGCTTCTGAAAGTTCAGCGATCAAAATTTCAGACCAAGGGTCTTTTGGATCTAATTTAACTTCTAACTCAAGATAATCCATTCAAAATATTTACAATTGATAGAAATTGTTGGGGATTCAGTGATGCCCCACCGATTAATCCTCCATCTATATTTGGACAAGCAAATAACTCATTAGCATTGGTAGGGTTACAACTTCCTCCATACAAGATAGATATTGATTCGGCACATTCGTTTCCATGTTGATTGCGAATCCAACTTCTAATAAAAGCATGCATTTCCTCAGCTTCTTTATTTGTTGCAGTTTTACCTGTTCCTATTGCCCAAATAGGTTCGTATGCTATAATAATTCTATTCATTTCTGAAGGGCCAAGTTCTTTCAAACTTTCGTGTAATTGTTTTTCTACAAAATCAAAATGATAACCATTTAATCTCGCTTCAAGAGGTTCTCCACAGCAGAAAACAGGAGTAATATTATTATTTAGTGCGCATATAACTTTTTGCTGCACAATTGCATTAGATTCAAAAAAAAGTTCTCTTCTTTCACTATGTCCTATGAGCACATATTTTGCTTTTGCATCAATTACTTGTTTTACAGAAATCTCACCTGTAAATGCGCCATTTTCAGCGGGATAAAAATTTTGAGCACCAAGATTTAATTGTTTGATTTTACTTGAAATAGAAATAAGATGAGTAAAAGCCGGAAAAATAATAATCTCAACTTTAGAATGTAACCCGCTTGACAAATTATCTTCTATATCATTGACCAAATGAATTGCCTCATCCAAATTCAGATTCATTTTCCAATTGCCAGCAACTATTTTTTTTCTTGCAATCATTTTAAAATCTTTGATTTTAAATAGTCCAAATCAGGCGTTGACCTAAATGGATACTTCGCAACAACAATGCCTTCCTGAATAATCAACATGTTTGGATTTGATCTGGCTATCATTTTGAGTCCAATATCATCAAAATTTTGAAAAATTGGAACATTCCACTGATAATTCTTTACAAACATCTTCTGTTCGCTTGCTTCACATCTGGTAACTAAAATAAATGGGATCTCTTCATTCTGGCAGTAATTGAAAATTTCCTTGTATTTCTGGATTCTTGTCCAATTCGCATCGTTTAGTTCTTCAGCAACCAACATTACCAACTGTTTTTCTGATGTTATCAAATCCCTAATACTAATTTCTTTTATGGATTGATCCCAAGTGACAATTTTATTTTTGAATGAGAAATTCGAATTGTTAAACTTCTTTTCATTTTCAACATTAAAGTCGACAAGTGTATCTTTTCCGCTATTTCGATTGGTGTATAAGTTGTAAGTTTTTCTATGAAAACCCAGTATTTTATTGATAAAAGCAGATTTTTTATCTGCTTCTGATAATCTATCCATAACTAACACTGGATTAAATTGCATGCCAATTGAAGGAGGTGTAGCAGGAACCAATTCTATTTCTGTCTGACGCAAGAATTGAAATTGTTTATCATCCCAATATTTTGAATTTGAGAGGTAGTCTTTTTGAGCCACCAAGACTATTTTCCCTGTCCTCAAGTCCTTTAATTCAAAATTAATTTCCTTTTTCCCAGGGCTCCCATCATTCATCTTTTCCTTCAAGTCATTGCCAACTGCAAATGGTCTGAAATCTTTTACTGGTTCATAAAGAAAAACATACAATAGAAAAACTAATGAAAATCCACTTATGAACAATGTACTCCCGAAATAATTACCAAGGGCAACGCCTCCCACCCTGAGCATCCACAGAGAACCTAGTATCAGTATCAAAGCTATGAAAATTGGCAAATACCAACTGAATAGCCATGATAACATTACAAATAATAGCGTTGAAGCAAGTATGAATTGCAAATTTTCTTTTCTGGAATTCGGAACAATTATTTTTTGTGCAAGAACAATCCAAATGACTAAGTAAAGTAAGATCAAGTCTTTCCATAAAGATTCTGATGGTGTTAAAGATCTTCCTATCGAAGCTTTCATCGCATCACCAAAGCAGCCGCAATCCGTTACACATTGAGTAGATGACTGTTCATTCAAAACTATTTGATCACTCGTATTCGATACAACCTCAACATCATTATAATCCTGAGGATTTTTAATAATCATTCGAGCTCGAGCATTATCAGAAGTGTAAACATTTTGGTCTGTAAACTTTTCTTTTGGGTTGCAAGTTGCAGTATGCCAAGTTAATGCTGTAAAAAAAAGCATTAGCATGAGTAAACCATTACTTACCCATCTCACTTTTTGCCCAATCAATACAAACACTCCAAGAATAAGCTCCAATAGGCAAATAAGAATGGCCAAAAATGTGGCATAATCTTGTAAAAACTCAAAAGAAAAAGAAGGTGCATTAAACAATTCTTTTATTCTGTATGCCAATGCACCATCCTGAAAATACTCTTTTAACTTCAAAGAAAAACCAATTGGGTCATTAGCCTTAATGATGCCAGAATAAATAAAAATAGAACCAACAATCCATCTTGAAAAATTCGACATCATCAGCTTACCCTGGAAGATTACTATTCCGACAATAGAAATTGCCAATAATGTATAACCTATAAAACTGAATAGTAAAAAACTATCAGAAAATGCGTCATGAGATCCGAGCACTATAAAAAGTAGCCCAGTCAAGTTTAAAAGTACAAATAGAAGGTTAAAAACATAAGATCTACCCTCAATGGTTACCTTTCGCTTCATCATTTACATTTATTCATTCAGATGAATTAAGGCAAAAACTGCGTAATTGAGCATATCATAATAGTTAGCATCAATACCTTCACTGATTAAAGTTGTTCCTTTATTATCCTCAATTTGCTTGATTCGAAAAATCTTCATAAGAATGAGATCTGTTAAAGAACTAACCCGCATATCTCTCCAAGCCTCTCCATAATCTTGATTCTTCTTCGACATGAGTTCAAAAGCTTCATTCACATATTTATCATATAATTGTAAAGCAAGTTCTTCCTTTAATTCCAATTCTTTTAGCGAGGTTTCTTTAAGTTGAATTAAAGCCATCAAACAATAATTTATGATGCCAATAAATTCATCTTCTATTCTTTCTCCTACTTTGTTTTCACCGCTTTCCTGTATCGTCCTGATTCGCTGAGCCTTTATGAATAATTGATCGGTTAATGAGCTAGGTCTTAAAATTCTCCAAGCTGTTCCATAGTCCTTGGTTTTTTTCAAGAAAATTTCGCGACATTCATGGATTACACCGGTATATTCTATATTTGTTTTATTCATAACAATATCATGACCATTTTGAGGGATGAAGATAAGCATTTTCCAACAATGAACTATTTGAAAGTTCGTGATAAAATAATCGATTTAAGTAAACCTAAAATAATGGGTGTACTAAATGTAACGCCTGATTCATTTTACAGTGGCAGCAGAACATCGAAGGCTGAATTACTGAAAAGGGTTGAAAAAATGATTCTTGATGGTTGCGACATTATAGATATCGGAGGCATGTCAACACGTCCCACAGGAGGTCTAGTCGCAGAAAAAGAAGAAATTTCGCGAATTAAAGGAATTATTGCCAGTATTAAATCAAATTTTGCTGAAACAATAATTTCAGTGGATACTTTCCGTTCGAGTGTAGCGGAATTAACAGCTGATGAAGGTGCAGATATAATTAACGATATAAGTGGCTTTGATTTTGATCCAAAAATATTGGAAGTAGTCGTTAAGTACCAATTGGCCTATGTATTGATGCACAGCGCTAAACTATTTGAAGAGCTTCATGAACAGCAATTATCTAAAAACGTTTTCCGTGATTTGGTCATTTATTTTTCTGAAAAAATTAGCCTTTTAAAATCAAAAAACATTCATGATGTAATCATTGATCCGGGCTTTGGTTTTGGTAAATCACTGGAGCACAATTATGAAATTCTTTCCCGTTTGGAAGAATTTAGAATATTAGAGCGTCCTATTTTAGTTGGCCTCTCGAGAAAATCAATGATTACTAAGAAATTAAAAATTTCAAGTGATGAGGCATTGAATGCAACAACGGTACTCAATACTTTTTCAATAATCAAAGGTGCGAAAATTTTAAGAGTTCATGACGTTAGGGAAGCTCGCCAAATAATAGAATTACTTTATTAAATTTGTGGACTGATTAAGCAATGAGACATTCACGACCGATTAACTTTCCACTAAAAAGGATATTCAAAAACAAGTCGATTATAATTATTGTAATTGCCTATTTAATCTATTTTGAACATTCAAATGCACAAACTGTAATATGGTCCGAAAGTTTCAGTAACGGTTGTGCGTCAGCTTGTCCAGGAGAATCTTACGTGGGTCTAAATGGCTCTTGGGATCAACTAATTGTAGGTATCGAGGGAGCTAATCCTAACAGGTTTTTTGTTTCCTGTGCAGAGAGCAATACCGGTGTTGGGAATTGTAGCTCTGGATGTTCTTTATCATCAAATCCCACACTTCATATTAGTGCAGCCCTAAATAATAGCATTTGTCCCAACGATTGCGGAGCTTCTTATGATGCAGGTGGATTCTGTGGTATTGCACCTCCTATTGGATCTTGTCCACAAACAAACAGGCGAATACAATCTCCAATAATTAATTTATCAGGATACAGTAATTTGACCTTAAACTTCCTGTATCTTGAAGGAGCGGATGGTTCTTTGGATAACGCAACTGTTTGGTATTTTGATGGATCTGCATGGAATATACTTTCTGACCCGCCAAGTACTTTAAATTCAACATGTAATGGGCAGGGTAAATGGACCGCTTATAGTGTTTCTTTGCCCATAAGCGCGAATAACAATCCATCTGTTCGTATTGGTTTTCGTTGGGAAAATAATGACGATGGTATTGGTTCTGATCCATCTTTTGCTGTGGATGACATTAGTATTACCACTCAATCCAATAACCCGCCAATTGCTTCGTTTCTTGCATCTGCGACAAACATCTGCATAGGTGATTGCATTGATTTTACTTTCAACGGAAGTGCTCTAAATGGGGCGATTTATAATTGGAATTTTGGGAATGGTCAGTCATCCAATAGCATGAATCCGACTTCGATTTGCTACAATAATCCAGGTAACTATTCGATTACTTTAACAGTCAATGATGCCAATGGGAATGATGTAGAAACAATCAACAATTATATTACTGTGAATGGATCACCCTCTGCTGGTTTAGATAACAGTTCTTCATTGTGCAATAATTCTTCAGTTAATTTGAGTTCACTCCTTGTCGGAGCGACTAGTGGGGGTACATGGTCAGAAACAACGCCAATACAAAGTGGACAGTTTAATTCTAATTCTGCTCAGTTTGATGCTACCAATTTATTACCCGGTAATTACACTTTTTCCTATGCTGTATCAGGAGTAAATTCGTGCCCTGGTGATGATGCAACTATTACTGTAAGCGTAACCACATGCCCTGGTCCAATTGCTTCGATTGTACCAAGTTCAAATTCAGTATGCGAAGGACAACTGGTCATTTTCAATTCCAATAGCGTTGGAAATGCAATAAATTCGTATCAATGGACCTTCAATGGAGGCACTCCTTCTTCAGCAACTGGTCCAGGACCAATAGCTGTAGTTTTCAATTCCGTTGGAATATTTTCAGTTGAGCTTGTTGTTACAGATGTAACAGGTACAGATGATCAAATAATCGCTATGAATGTTGAGCCTTGCAATACTCCGTCGGTTATGTTCACAACCCCATATTCTAACATATGTACGGGTGACTGTATACTTTTTGAAAATGCCTCCTCTAGTGATGGTCCAACTTCATACGTTTGGTCATTTGAAGGAGGGAATCCACCGACTTCAGGTGATTTTAATCCACAAGAAATCTGTTTTGATACTCCTGGAACCTATACCATTTCACTATTTGCCTCAAATGATTTAGGATCAGATACGTACGCTATGGATATTAATGTAACTGATATTCCAGCGTTTAATGCGTATGGAGATACTACAATTGATATGGGAGGAATTGCACAATTATCAGCTGATCAAAATATTGGTACTATAAATTGGTCTTGGAATCCGAATAATCAAGGGGACATTATCTTCTGTGAATTGCCAGACTGTTCATCTGTATCCGTTAATCCATTAACTACTACCTCTTTTGTTGCTACCGCCTCAATTACAGATTTTTGTGAGGTTACCGACACCGTGTTAGTTATTGTAGATTTTAAAGCGCACATAGGGGTACCCAACTCATTTTCTCCCGACAACAATGGCACAAACGATATTCTTTATGTTCGTGGTGATGGAATTGAAAAAATGATTTTCAGAATTTATAATCGATATGGTCAATTGGTTTTTGAATCAGAGAATCAGAGTAATGGATGGGATGGAACTTTCAATACGCTTGACGAAAAGCCTGGAACTTTTACCTATACCTTAGACTATTCTCTTGTGGATGGTTCCAAAGGTAAACTGAACGGAAATGTAACTTTATTTCGATGAGAAGGGCCGAACAAAATAAAATCATAGGAATAGCTTTCTCGATTTTTTTTCAATTGAGTGTTCAATGTCAACAAGAATTTCATTTCAGCAGTTGGTCACAAAATCTTTCAAATGTCAATCCGGCAGAGGCAGGTTTTGCTGAGGAAGATATAAGATTTACCTCTCAAATGCGGTTACAATGGCTTACAATATCAGGAAAAGCATTGCGAACAAACAGTTTTTCATTTGATGGAAAAGCTTTTAAAAATAAGACTACCGGTGGATCGTTGGGAATTGGATTGAATTTCAATAATGACCAAACAGGTGATGTTCAATTGAACACCAACAGTATATCAATACCTATTTCTTACAGGATACATTTGGATGAACAAAGTTATTTTGGTGTTGGAATAGCTCCTGGTTACATCACTAAAACTTTTGGCAGTAATAATCAAACCTGGGACAATCAATGGAATGGTCAATTTTTCGATAATACTATTTCCAGTGATGAATTTTTTGAGCAAAACAGCTCAGCAATGACTATTGGAGCGGGATTTTGCTTTCATTACACAGCTTATGATCAATCCTTTTTCAAGATTGGACTTTCTGTAAATCATATAAACGCCGCACCAAAAATTGGCAACTTTGGAAACAACACCGATTTATACAGAACAATTAACGCCTATTTTGTCGGACGCAAATTAAACAGTGACAAATATTTAAGTTTTTCTCCTCAAGCACTCGTAACCTTAAATGGCCCAAACAAAAATATTACCCTTGGTTGCGGTATTGATCAACCATTACTATCTACGAATGGTATGCGAAAAACAAATGATAAATCATATCTTACCTATGCATTAAATTACCGTTGGGCCGATGCATTTGTTTTCTCATTAGCTTTAAAATATTTTAACCTTAAAACGGGAATATACTACGATATGAATGTATCAAATCTTAGAAATGCAACTAAAACATTTGGCAGTTTTGAAATTTTTCTAGGTTACCAAATTCGTTATGGTAGAACGGGATTTAATGGTGCGTACTATCATTATCGTAGGAAAAACTAATCCTGGAATCCTTTTTTCAAAATCTCCTGACCGGTAAAAACTCCTCCAGTATGAATCATTAAGATATTTTTATTCGAAATGTTATTTTCGAGAATCCATTTTTTTAATGAAACCCAAACCTTTCCCGTATACAGAGGATCCAAGGAAATTCCAGTAACCTTATTAAAATCAATGATTTCCCTTACTAAATCGTTATCATATTTTCCGTAACCTCCAAAATGGTCTTTTTCATGCGGCTGAATTCCTTTTATAGCCTCATAAATATATTCTTTGTCAAATCCGTAATTCAACAGCATATTTTCAATATTTGATTTAATATCAAACCCTTTAAGAGCTGAAATCACATGCAAAACGGTATCTTTTGGTAATGACATGGAGATACCAGCAGCTGTAGTTCCTGTGCCCAAAGCAACAAATACATCATCTACTTTCTGTTTGATCTCCATTATAATTTCTTGACAACCGATTAGTCCATAATAATTAGCTCCACCCTCAGGAACAATGAACATTTTAGGAAATTGTATTGATAAATTCTCCGCGAACCATTTTTCATTTCTGAATTGATAATCACTTCTGGAGATAAAAATTAACTGCATACCTAATTGCTCACAACGCTTAAGTAAAAAATTTGAACTTGAGTTCAATTCGTCACCTCGGACTACTCCAATTGATTTGATTTTGTATTTATTGCATGCGGAAGCGGTTGCTAGCAAATGATTAGAATATGCGCCACCAAATGTCATTATACCGTCTAATTTATTTTTTAAGACATGCTCAATGTTGTATTTCAACTTTCTCCATTTATTCCCAGAAACTTCAGGATGAATTAAATCATCTCTTTTAATAAACAATTTGATATTCTGCTTGTTAAGTTGTGGGTAGTTAACTAAGTCCAATTTGGATTTTGAAATGTGATACATCGTCAATAATTAATTATTTGAAATTAAGAATTTTTAAAGATGGAAAATGAAATGTCAGGTTTTTCTAAAAGACCTAACCTTTCCGAAGATGATTATTATTTAAGTGAAGAAGGACATATCGTTTTCACCGAAAAATACCATTTAAAAAGGGGATATTGTTGTAAAAGTGGATGCAAGCACTGTCCTTATGGCTATGACAAAAAAACAGATAGTTTTAATCAAGACTTATAAATCCCTTGTTCCGGAAATTTCCCTTTGAATTGTGACAAAATGCTTTTTATTTCTTGAATATCTTTTTCCACATTTCCCGTTGGCTCAAAAACACTGTGGAATCCACCCGTTTTTTTTTCATAATCCATGTAACAAATTAAAATAGGAACCCCTGCTTTTTGGGCAATATAGTAAAACCCTTTTTTCCAATTTGGGTTATATTTCCTAGTGCCCTCAGGAGTGAAAAGCATAAACATCTTATCGCTATTTTCGAACAACTGAACAGCTTTATCTGTCATGTTATTTTTCTTTTTTCGATCAACAGGAATTCCGCCCATAGCCTTTAGTAACCAACCCATTGGCGGATAAAATAGGTCATTCTTAATTAATATCTTAGGTTTGATTCCAAATGAGAAAAAAGCCAATCTGCCTATGATAAAATCCCAATTAGATGTGTGAGGTCCCATGACAATTACGCATTTGTTTATGTCATTTGCAATGCCTTGGTCTATTCGCCAACCCAACAACTTCAGTAAATACTTGGAGAAAATTTTCATTTGACAAAGTTAGGTATATTACAATAAAACTTAATTTTGACTATGCATTTTAAAAAATGGCTTTTATCAACTTTAAGTTTGGCTGTTCTTGGAACAATTGCTTGGTTAATTGCCTTTACCAGCCAATTGATATTGGTTCGTCAAAAAAATGAACTTTCACTGTATCTTCCAGAAACAACCACTCTAGCTGTAAAGATAAACAATCAAAACATTACCAATTATTTTTTCAAAAATCTATTTTTTGATCAAGAAAATAATGAATTAAAAAATAACTTAAACCAATTCTTGCTCGACAAACTTAAAAATCAAGATCGAAAAGATCTTTTCGGTCAATTAAATAAAAGTCATTTGAATGGGGCTGATTTTCTCTCTGAGTTTATCTTTTTTCAATTTGAAGAAAAAAATATAAAAATTGATGGTATTTTGTGCCATGTGTCTGATGAGGATGAATTTTTAAATCAAGAAGTTTCCTCAGACATTGCTATTTTTTCGAAAAATAATATTGGTATTGTTTTGAACCAAAAAAATACCAAGCAAAAATTAACATCTTCTGATCTCTTAAAGGTTGCACAAAGAATAATAAATAATCCTCTTCAACAGGAACTCTTTTTCTTAAAAAAAGATGAAAACATGTCATCATTCATCGATGTCGCAGCAAGTTTTAATCGACCAATTAAAGAAAACGGACAATTCATACATTTTTCAATCAATGCTGATGATAAAAACATTGGTATTTCAGGCGATCTTCCCCAGCTTCCAATTGAAGATAATGAGCAACAATTGCAATATTTCTTAAGACCAAAAAATTTGGCTATTAACGCTAGATTTGGCTCAAAGGAAATCAATAGATTTATTGGGAATTGGTTAAGTTCTCTAAGAATTGAGCCTATTGAAATCAATTCTTTCAGTCTAAATTATTCAGGTGCCACAATAAGTTTAAACCCTACGCAATTTAAACCATCCTTTGAATTAATCGTTAGCTGTGAGCATGCAATTGATGTTAAAAATATTTTGAGTAACCCCAATTTTTTAAATTTTATTAACGGTTCAATTCAATCTAATACCATTACGGTGAATAGTTCACGATTCTTTTACGAGCAATTGGACAGTAATACCTTTTATCTCGGCGACACTCAACGTCCGATTTATGAAAAGATTAAACTAAAGGAAGTTATGTCCATCAGAGGTGATCTAGGGTTTTTAACATCAATTGAAACCGGAGGTATGGATTTTATTTTTGATTTTATTCCTATTTACGGTTCTGCTAAAACTTTTATAAACGCTTCAAAAAAAGTGGATTTCACTATTTCTCAAACTCATGGATCGCGGAATAAATTTTATTTTAATTTAGCATTTAAACCTAATTTCGATTCAATCAATGAATTATTCAAATTTATGTTAGATGTTCAGAAATTAACCAAAGTCTTAAAATAATTAGGGGAGTTCATTATTCTTGAACCATACCAGGAAAAATATTCACCATTCACCAAAATAACTTTTGCTTTAGGAAATTTTCGAGAAAAATCATAAAGATCTTTTTCTTTGAAAGGATAGGGTTCAGTGCTTAATAATATTAAGTCAGGATGCTCATAATTCAATATTTCAAATTTCCACTCAGGATAACGTGATTGGGTAATAATATTTTCCCATCCCATTGCAGAAAGCATAGCGTCAATAAATGTGTTTTTTCCAGCCACCATGTAAGGATCTTTCCAAATGAAGTAAATGACCTTTCTCGGTGTGCTCAATTTTAAATTTGAAAATTCTTTTCTTATGTTTTCCACTATTCGACGAGCTTTATATTTCCTTCCAACCAAGTCGCCCAAATTATTTATCATTTCAAGAGCATCATCAAGTGAATTTACATTCGAAACCCATACTGGTGCAATTTTCTCTAATGCTATAATATCCTCTTCCTTATTTTCTTCTTTATTTCCAATAATTAAATCTGGTGACAAACTTTTAATGACATCGAAATTCGGAGATTTCGTTCCTCCTATTTTTCTTTTTTGTTTATACCATTGCTCAGGATAAATGCAAAATTTGGTGATGCCTACTACCTCATCATTCAGACCTAAGTCAAATAAAAGTTCTGTTTGCGAAGGCACCAAGGAAACTATTCTGGAAGGAATTTCATTAGTGTTTATCTTCCTTCCAATTTGATCGGTGCAAGTTTTCATGGCCTATGACATCGAAGCGATTACATCATATCTGGTTACTATATGGTAATTTCCATTGCTTAATTCAACCAATACTGCTGGTGTTTCTTTATTTATGAGCTTGCACAAGTCATCGATATGCGTTGAAAGTTTAACTACTGGAAATGGCTTGCTCATGATGGATGATATAGGAGCATCTTTCAACTCAGGATGATCGACAAGTAACTGATAAACGTGACTATCATCGACTGAACCCACGAACTTATTGTCTTTTAGAACAGGGATTTGAGATATAGAATATTTTCGCATTTTGGCTATGGCATGAGAGACCAATTCTTCTGCATATAAAGTTATGAGGGGTCTATCTGCGTGTTGAGCTATTAAATCAGCAGCAGTTATAAATTCCTCTTCTAAAAATCCACGCTCCCGCATCCATTCATCATTGAATATCTTACCAACATACCTGCTTCCATGGTCATGAAACAAAACTACCACCACATCATCTTCCTTCAATTGATCTTGTAGCTGCAAAAGTCCTTTGATTGCAGCACCGGCTGAATTCCCAACAAATATACCTTCTTCACGCGCTAATCTTCGAGTATATACGGCTGCATCCTTATCGGTTACCTTTTCAAATAGGTCTATTACTTCAAAGTCAACATTTGCTGGCAGTATATCTTCTCCTATACCTTCTGTAATGTAAGGATAAATCTCATTCTCGTCAAAAATTCCGGTTTCTTTATATTTTTTAAAAACAGAACCGTAAGTATCAATTCCCCAAATTTTAATATTCGGATTTTTTTCCTTTAAGTATTTGCCAACCCCTGAAATAGTACCACCAGTACCCACACCAACAACAAAATGGGTGATTTTCCCTTCTGTTTGTTCCCAAATCTCAGGTCCTGTTGATTCGTAATGTGCCAAACGGTTGGAAAGGTTATCATATTGATTCACATACCATGAATTTGGTGTTTCTTGGGCTAATCTCCTCGAAACAGAATAATACGATCTAGGATCGGTAGGTTCAACAGCAGTGGGACATACCACGACTTCGGCGCCAACTGCCCTTAAAATATCCATTTTTTCTTTTGATTGTTTGTCATTGAGCACACAAACCAATTTATATCCCTTAATTATACAAGCCAAAGCTAAGCCCATTCCTGTATTTCCAGATGTTCCTTCGATTACGGTACCTCCGGGTTTAATCAAACCTGCTTTTTCAGCATCTTCGATCATTTTTACAGCCATTCGATCTTTAACAGAATTTCCTGGATTAGTAGTTTCCACTTTGGCAAGAACCGTAGCTTTGATATCCTTAGTTAATCTGTTTAACTTAACAAGTGGCGTATTACCAATTGTTTCGAGGATATTATTGTAAATCTTCATAAGTGATATTTTATACAAATATAGGGATTGAAAATGAGGGAGAAAATTAATTGTACCTTGTGTAATTTAATTTTTATGAACCAAAATGAGCAATACAATTTCGATATTTAGAAGTTTTGAAATACATTTAATCTATGAAACAACTTATACTTTTACCAGTTATTTTATGTCTCTTGTATTCCTGTTCAGGGTTAAGAGCTATTTCTGTTCAAGTAGAACGACCATCTATGATTACCATTCCTCTCGAAATTAAATCAATGGGAATTTTAAACCGGTCTATCTCAGCCCCTAATTCAGGACTTGAAGCTACCCTAACGCTAGAAACACCCTTGAGAGATAAAGAGCTTTCTGAGGAATGTTTAAGGGGTTTAAAAGAAACGCTTTTTAAAAGTCAAAGATTCGTTGTTGTTCGTTGTGATACGAATTTATTTGCCGCAGATGATAACAGTCTTGAATTTGGCTATGAACTACCTATTGCATTTTTAGATAGTCTATGTAAAGCTGAAAAAGTAGATGCTATTCTTTCTATGGAATATTTTGACACTGATTTCAAGGTACTTAACCCAGGTCTAACTGCAGTTAATGCTGTGGGTCAAATACTTTCGGGAGGTTCTTCTACTGTTGAAGTCCGAGGAATTGCGAATGCCGCAGCTGGCTTCAGAGTTTATCACCCCCTTCGCGATACAATAATTTATGAAGATCGTTTTGAATTTGAAAAAAGATGGACAGTTCAAAGTAACAATGCAGTGGATGCTCTAGGAAAATTAATTCAAAAAAATGATGCGCTATTGCAAGTGAGTTATGACAATGGTGTTGAGTTTGCAGAAAATATTGTTCCCCTAAAATATTGGGAATGGCGGTCCTATTTCAAAGGAAAAGGTGAAATGCGAATTGCTGAACAACAGGCGTTTTCGGGTAACTGGGCCAATGCTATAGTCAATTGGACGAGCGCATATAATATGCAGACAAAAAAGAAAAAACGAGGAAAAGCAGCTTTTAATGTTGCTTTAGGCTACGAAATGATTGGAGATTTTAAAACAGCACAAAAATGGATTCAATTGGCTTTTTTGGATTATCCAAAAAATGAAGTCAACCGCTATGAGAACATAATAGAACAGAGAATTCTAGAACAACATAAACTATACGAACAAAAATTAGGAAATTAATTTTGGTTGAACCTTTTGCCATTTCTGATGTAAAGCATTCTCGTGAAAAAATTATACTTTTTATTTCTGCTCTTTACTGGTTCTTTTCTTTTTGCTCAAGAAAGTTGCATTTTTAATGCCTACAACAAAAAAGGAGGATATAACCTTTTTAGCACCTATTACAATTCCGACATGCGTACACCTTTAGAAGGGGAATGCATCTCCTACTCCAATGGGAAAATTTATGAAAAACGGGTTTTTAAATATGGTAAATTATTGAAGGAAGAATTATACTTCTTAAACGGCCCACTAAGGGAAAAATACGAATGGAAAACAAGAATTGCAGATTCTGTTATTGGCATTCTTGAATTGTATGATGAAAATGGCTACTTAACCCAAAAATCCGTTTTTTATCTAGACAAATCGAAAGACAGATGTCAAAAATTAACCTATTACCGGGGAAAACAAAAAATACATTCCGTTCAATACAATACGTGGTTGAAAATAACCGATGTTGAGCCACTTTATGAACTAAAAAATCATCCTCCTCACACAGTTGATGATGAAGGTTATACCTACCAACAAATTCCTTTTGGAACCTACACGGAATATCACGAAAACGGCAAAGTAAAGCTCTGTTATGAACAAAGAAGGGAATACAATACCTACGATATCGACTATTCGAAACACGGAAAATTCCTGCAATACCACGACAATGGAACAATTCAAATTGACGGTCAATACAAGGATGGCAAAAAGGACGGGGACTGGTTCTATTACAACTATAATGGCACTGTTATCAAGGAAGAACATTACAAAAACAACATGTATTATGGTGTTTGGAAGAGCTTTTTTGACGACGGCACACCGCAATTCGAACTGGTTTATGATACCTCATCGAATAATCCATTTTCACCATCTTGTAAATATTGGAATCAAAAAGGAGTACTTATAAAGGAAATTGTTCTTGATAAAATAGGAAAAGGATACCGAAAGGAATGGTATGATAATGGCGTTCAAAAGGTTTATGCTGATATCCTATTTAATTCTGAATTGAATGGTATCGAAAAAAGGTGGTTTGCTAACGGTCAAATAAAGGAGTATTTCAATCATTATAAAAATGCAGATACTTCTTATGCATCCTATTTCGAAAATGGAAAACCTGAGCGATTAAAAACATTTAATATCATTGATAATCATACGATTAAAGAAGATCAGACATGGAATTCGGCATCTATTTTAATTAATTACACCAAATCTATACAAGACGATTCAGGAACGGATTTCATTTATGTCACCCATAATGACTCAGGTATTGTTCAGTGTGAAATCGATCAAAAAAAAAATATCAGAACGGAAAAATACTATTATAACAGCGGAAAACTTAAACAATTAATTTCTTTCAAAGATTATAAACTTGATGGCCTTTATCAAAGGTATGACAGTCTAGGCAATTTGCGCACTTCATTGCATTTCAAAGATGGTATTCGAAACGGAAAATGTCAATATTTCGATTCGTTAGGACAAGAGACCTATTATAAAACGTTTAAAGAAGGTTGTATTAACACCTTAGAGATTCAACAAGACAACGCCAAGAATAGAAAACTCGGAGATTTAAACAATGTAGAAAAAGAGAAATTTTACAATTACGTTTTTGCAATGTTGTATAGGACATTAAGTTTAAATGCTAACGACCTTGTATTTCGTAAAACTTACATCGACTCGCTCACACAAAATTTGATTTGGTTCCATGACTACTTTGAGGCAGAATCAAAAGGTTTGATCGCATTAACTTTTCCTAAAAAAACAAATTACGAACCTACTTTTATTCTTCCAAAATCCGCCTTCTGGGGTATTGATAAAAACGATACAACGAACCCATACGTTCATGAACTTCTGAAAATTTTCAAAAAAATCAATTGGAATGCTTCAATAGAATGGCAAGACAAAAATGACCACTTCGAAGGCGTTTATCGCGATGACAACTTTTATGCAAACGGTTTTTACAACCTCAACTTCATGTGGTACCTACAATCTGGCTTTCTGAAATTTGATGAAGTCCAATCCATCAGAAAAAATTATGGCTTTGACTATGTTCAAGATGATCATTTATACATGAAAAGGAACTCAAATTGTAACTTTCAAATAAGTTATATTCATAATGAGAGAAGTTACGACTGGCGGATGTATGATGATGGAAGTTGTGATTTCTTGGATATTAGAAAAACTTGGGAAGATATTGAGAAAGCAATGAATGAACCTGCATGGCCAAAAATGTTTCCGGATTGAAATTTAATTCTATTAGTTTCATTCTAGTAGAGCTTTATGAATTGAAGAATTATGCTCCTTTGAGCAGTTTTTCATTAATTTAGCGGCCAAATTCACCTATGAAAACAAATGTTCTGTTCATATTGTCAATGTTGAGCATGCACTTTTCATTAAAAGCTCTGGTTAATGACGGTATTGTAATCAGCGGTCAACCGGGACCTATGCTCAATAAAAAACACTTCTTGGAAAATGGATTAGATAGAAGTCTCAAACTCCGCAATGCTTATACTCGCGATAGCACCAATGAAAAAGTCATTTGGGTAATTTATAATTCAAACGGACCTAAAAAAGGTGGATATCCGGATTCCATTCTTCATTACTACAAGAATAGAGCTCAAGTTGAAGGTATAGAAGTATGTATTGTAAATTCTAACCGCGAATTATTAAGCATTTTCAACTCCAGAATTAATCTAGGGGATTCGATTACTCCCTTTTCTAAATTTCATTACTACGGTCATGCCACACTGGGAAAATTAGAGATAGGCTACATCAATGGGCTAATATGGAACAAATTATTTAGTGCCGAATTTCCTATAAAAAAATTGCCGCCAGAAAGTTTTAGCGAAGATGCCATTATAGATGTGGTTGGAGGTTGCCGAACGGCTTTGCGGCCCAAATTCTTAAATAAGAAAAGTGTAGCTGAAAAACTTCAAGCACTGACCAATGGTAAAATTTATGCGTCAGATGTTCGCGTTTTTTATCCAGGAGGTCCTGTTTCCGACAAAACTTTAGTGAAGAAAAACAATGGCAACATAATCGAATTACAAGGTAATAAAAAGGCGAATAATTGAAAACGAGTAAACTTTATAGTCAATTACTTTTAAATGTCGCTATTCCATTGGCGCTTGGTTTAATGATCTTAGCCTTTATCAATTATAGCATAAACCTCAAAAAATTAAAAGATAATGAGGAATGGCAAAGACAATTGGTTTATAAACAAGTTAAAGATATTACCGAAGTTTATGATCAAGGATTGTTCATTTATGAAAAGCATTTTGATGAGCGACTAAATAATTTATCAGAAAGCATTTTGAACAATTTCAAAGGGCGTGAGGAAGAACTTATGCGCATCAATCCCGATGTGTTAAGAAAAAAGTTTCATTTCGACACGCTCAATGAAGACTTTTATGTACTTGATTCCACCTATACAATAGTAAATACCTCTTTCTCCAAAGATGCAGGATTGAATTTAGTGAAACGCAATAAAGAAGCTAAATTCTTCTTTGACAGCTTGAGGAAAATCAACACTTGTCATGTGGACCGCTTTAGTACCGAATTGATCACAGGAAATTTCAGGAAATACAGTTATATGCCTTCGGCAAATAAAAAGATAATTTTAGAATTAGGCATCAGTTCACGGCAAGCGACAGATTTTAAAAATGAAAGAAAGAATCGTGTTGAAAATGTAAAATCACTTTTCCCAGAGATACTTAAAATACATTTGTTTCAGGCAATATATGATTCAAAACCAATAGAATTATCACCAGAACTTTTAAGCTTCTACAATGCAACCATTCGCGATAGAAAATCTCATAGAGCGACAATAAAGAATGGGAACACAACACATTATCATGATTTTCTTTTTATGCCCATTCAATCTTCCGGCATGTTTCATGGCTATGTTGTCCATATAGAGACCGATGATTCTCGACACAAAATGCTCATTTGGAAAGAGATAATGAATGCATTGCTACTTTTTGTTTGCGCGCTATTGCCAATTTTTATCATTCTTGTTATTCGTGCCAAATCAATAACTCGACCAATTGTTCTCCTTTCTAAAAAATCAAAAATCATCAGTGAGGGTAATTTAAACGAACGGATTGAGGTTCGCGGGAACAATGAAATTGCTGAACTTTCTCAGAATTTTAATACGATGATTGACAAATTGCAAGCCTCTTATGAAAATCTAGAACATAAAGTAAAAGAAAGAACAGCTGAAGTGTTGGCTCAAAAACAAGTCATTGAACAAAAACATCAATCAATTACAGATTCAATTAGTTACGCGGAACGTATACAAAGGAGTTTTCTGGCAAGTGAACAACACCTGAATAGGTACCTCAAGAACTATTTTATCTTTTTCAAACCAAAAGACATAGTTAGTGGTGATTTTTATTGGAGTGCGACTTTGTCTAATGGAAATTTCGTCTTAGCCACAGCTGATTCAACGGGTCACGGAGTACCTGGAGCCATCATGAGTTTACTTAATATCAGTTCTTTAGAAAAAGCAGTTGAAAACCATACGGCAGCTTCTGATATACTTTCAGAAGCTAGAAAAATAATCATTAATCGACTCAGTAATGATGGAAGTATAGATGGCGGAAAAGATGGAATGGATTGCAGCCTTTGTATTTATGATTTCGATAATATGAAATTAAGCGTTGCTGCTGCAAATAATCCAGTTTGGATAATTCGGAATCGTGAATTGATTGAAATAAAAGCAGACAAAATGCCTGTTGGTAAATATGCTAAAGATGACATCCCATTTAATGAAAACACTTTTGACCTTCGAAAAGGTGACTTGATATATACTTTAACTGATGGATTTGCTGATCAATTTGGAGGCGAAAAGGGAAAAAAATTCATGATTAAATCATTAAAAGAATTATTAATGAATATTGCCCATCTACCAATGAAAACTCAACAAGAAAAGCTAGATACTACATTTAAGGAATGGAAAGGTAATGAAGAGCAATTAGACGATGTTACCATAATTGGCGTTCAAATTTAACATCAAAAAAAGAGTTTTTTTTCAAAATTTTAAATAAACTATTCTCCTTTCCCATTGTTTAAAATAAGTGTTTAATATTTTAATCAATTGGGTAGTGTATGAAAAGAGCTTTGGTTTGGTTTAAAACGGATTTGCGCTTATCTGACAATGAAACTTTAATTCGAGCTATTGAGTGGGCCGACGAAATAATTCCTGTTTTTGTAATTGACATTAGTCAACTTCATGCTCAGCAATATGGATTCCCTAAAATGGGTAAATTTCAATATAATTTTTTACTCGAATCCCTTCAAAATTTGCAAGAATATCTATCAGAAAAAGGTTCAGATTTATTGGTGGTTAAAGGTGATCCAGCAATAGAAATCCCCAGAGTTGCTAACTTATATAACGTACAGAAAGTTTACGCAAAAAAAGAAATTGCCCCTGAGGAGAAACAATTAATGACCACGATTGAAGCGGTATTGTGGAAAAATAAAATCATTTTGGAACAATTTAGTACAAGCGTATTATATGCAGCGACTGATTTACCATTTTCCATAAAAGATATTCCTCATGTTTTTACCGATTTCAGAAAGAAAGTAGAAAAGGAAGCAAAAGTAAAACAAGAATTTGCAGCCCCTCAATTGATTGTTTCGCCCAATTTGCCCAATAGTACGGAATTAATCAGATCTGAAATCAAGCTCCTCAATATATCAAAAGATGAAAGGACAAGTTATCCTTACACAGGAGGTGAAACGCATGCCATTCATCAATTGAACTATTACCTTTTCGAAAGTGAAGGGATAAAAGTCTATAAAGAAACCAGAAATTCTCTTTTCGGAAAGGCTTTTTCATCAAAATTCTCAGCCTACTTAGCTTTAGGTTGTATTTCTCCCAGAACAATATACCACCAAGTAGTCAACTACGAAAACCAAATGGTTAAAAATGAATCTACGTATTGGTTGATATTCGAATTATTGTGGAGAGATTTCTTCCGATACTCGTTCAAAAAAAATGCACAATCTTACTTTAAGCTTAATGGGGAGTCAACATCTTTAAATTTTCCATCTCAAAGCGATCAGGGGCTCATCGACTCTTGGATAAACGGTGAAACTGCAAACAATCTGGTGAATGCCGCAATGATTGAATTGAAAACTACCGGATGGATGTCTAATCGAATGCGTCAAATTGTAGCTAGTTATTTCATTTATGAATTAGGTCAAGACTGGCGAATTGGTGCAGCGTATTTTGAATCACAACTTATTGATTATGATGTTTCAAATAATTGGGGGAATTGGGCGTACATAGCCGGCGTCGGGAATGATCCCAGATCTGGCAGGGTTTTCAACTTGGAAAAACAAGAAGCACAATACGATAAAGAAAAAGTATATCAGAAATTATGGGGCTATTAGAAACCTCAAAAGCTATCAGCTAAAAGGGATTAATAAATTTTTGAATGATTGAACACTATGAATGAAATGATGATTTGCGAATATAGTGGGTTACCGTCTCCGTCTGCCTATCAGATTAAAACATCTTCAACTAAAAAGGAATTAGAAGATAACGACATTGATCGTATTATCGAAATGGCATGGGAAGATCGGACTCCGTTTGACGCGATAAAACTTCAATTTGGACTCACCGAACAACAAGTCCGCAACTTGATGCGTAAATCTTTAAAAGCCAGTTCTTACAAACGATGGAGAATTCGGGTTGAACATTGTAAAACGAAGCATGCCAAGAAAAGAAACCCAGATATCAATCGATTCAAATGCGATAGACAACGTGTCATTACAGGAAACCGTTTATCTAAGAAATGATTTTGACGCATGAACAAAGCAAAAAATCTAGTGTTAAAATAAAAACAATTATAAATAATATGTGTACTTATCTTTTCGCGGGAGCTTCCAGTTTAATGGCTCGTGAAACCGCAAAACAATTAAAAAATATGGGGCATCGCGTTATCGGGATTTCTCGAAATACAGATTTGACAACTTATGATAAAGTATACCCAATTGAAAATTATACATTTGGTTCTTTCCCTGTTATTGATGAATCAATTAATGGAATTGTATATTACCCGGGGACAATTAACTTGAAACCCTTTCATCGTATTACAGCAGCAGAATTTTTAGAAGATTATACGATTAATACTTTTGGTGCCGCAGCGTTCGCTCAATCTTACTTAAACCAATTGAAAAAAGCTGAAAATCCTTCTATAATTTTCATGAGTTCGGTGGCAGCGCAAACCGGAATGCCTTTCCATTCATCCATTGCAATGGCGAAAGGAGCAATTGAATCACTAACCAAATCGTTAGCTGCCGAGTTGGCGCCTACGATTCGCGTAAATTGTATAGCACCGTCATTAACGCATACACCATTGAGTGAAAAGTTTACATCAAGTCCTGAAAAATTAGAAGCTTCCAAACAACGAAATCCGATGAAAAAGGTTGGAAATCCAGAAGATCTAGCACAAACTATCGTTTTTTTATTGACACATGGAAATTGGATCACTGGGCAAATATTATCAGTTGACGGTGGCATGAGCAATCTCCGAATTCTTTAGGTGAACAATGTAAAGTTATAATTGGAACATGGCCATTTTTTGTTAAAAAGGTCGTTGGACACCAATAATTCAACTAATTTTGGTTAAAATTTAAAACATGAAGAAATCATATTTAATAGTTGGAGGGATTTTATTGTTTGTTCTAATAATCTTTTTGGCTTATAGATCTTCTTACAACACAGCTATTTCGCTTCAAGAGGAAGTAGACAAAAGCTGGGGGAATGTTGGTGCAGCCTACCAAAGAAGAGCGGATCTTATATCTAATCTTGTCGAGACTGTCAAGGGAGCAGCAGCGAATGAAAAAGACATTTTGACTAAAGTTACAAATGCTAGAGCTGGAATAGCAAAAGCACAAACTCCAGAAGACATTGAAGTTTTAGGTCGAGAAATAAATTCGGCAATTAATTTAGCATTTGAAGCATATCCCGAAATCAGATCTACAGAAAATTTCAGAGATTTACAAAAGGATCTTTCGGGTTCTGAAAATAGAATAAATAAAGCAAGGACAGACTACAACGAATCTGTAAAAGCCTATAACACCCATATAAGAGGGTTTTTCAATAGTATGTTCTTGAATAGTGAAACTTTTCCTAAAAAAGAAGCATTTAAGGAAGCTGCTGGTTCAGAAATAGCTCCAAAAGTTAAATTTTAGAAGTCCTTATATTAAGGAAATGGCGAAAAACTATTTTACAGAAATAGACAAAAATAAAATTCGTCTTGCCATATTTTACGCTGAATTGCATACTTCCGGTGAGATACGCGTGCATGTTGATAATTGGTGCTGGGGAAACCCAGTGAAAAAAGCCATCCGTATTTTTCAACGATTAAAAATGTATGAGACGGTAGATAGAAATGGTGTATTAATCTATGTGTCAATTAAGCATCATAAGTTGGCTATAATCGGTGACATTGGAATTAATGAAAAAGTTCCTGACCATTTCTGGGATGATGAAAGAGATTTGATGATTGGTTTCTTTAAGAATCAGCAATATACAGAAGGTTTAATTAAGGGTATAGAACTGGTTGGTCTAGAATTAAAAACATTATTTCCAGCAAGTGCGGAAAATAAAAATGAATTATCCAATGAGATTTCCTTTGGTGAATAAAGTGTTTTCGGTGTTTTTTAAAACAGATTGTAAATTATTGAAATCATTTTTATTTCTGGTTTATATAGTTGGTGTAACATTTCAAAACCTTCACGCTCAAAATGGTATTCCCGCCCCGCCAAATCCTACGAGATTGTATGTCAACCTTTCCAATGAAATGCCCAATTTCCTTACTGCAGATCAGGCGAAGGCATTGGAAAAAAGATTGGTACAATTTGCTGATTCCACTTCCAATCAAATTGTGGTGGTGGTGGTGGATGATCTTGCAGGTTATGAACCTTGGGAGTTTGCCACAGAAATAGGTGACCGTTGGAAAGTAGGCCAAGAAAAAGAAGACAATGGTATTGTCTTACTCATTAAACCTACAGGAGGCAAGGGTGAGCGAGAAACTTTTATTGCAGTTGGCAGAGGTTTAGAAGGAGCTATTCCAGATATTACCTGTAATCAAATTGTTGAAAATGAGCTTATCCCCAACTTTTCAAAAGGAAATTACTATCAGGGTATTTTGTCTGCATTAGAAGTACTTGAAGATTTATCCAGAGGAGAATACAATTCAGATGACTATGCCAAGAAAATCAAGAAAAAATCATACGTATCCATGGGTATCATTCTTGGATTATTGATACTATTTATCATTATAGCCATCTTCAACCGAAAAAATCACGGCGGATTTGGGGGTGGTTTTCCATTTGGCGCAGGCGGCATGTATTTCGGAAGCAGAAACCGCGGCGGATGGGGAGGCTCTGGAGGTGGAGGCTTCGGGGGTTTTGGAGGAGGCAGCTTTGGAGGAGGTGGCTCTGGAGGAAGCTGGTAATTACCAATAATTTTAGTTGATTACACTATCTTCCCTGCCAAAACGTTTGTAAGAAACCAAAACAGCAATTATTGCAACTGCAACCATAACCACAAAGCTTAATGCTACCAATCCATAGTCCAATGTTCCTGCTATTAGGTCTTTTGTTGCCAATGCAACATTAACTATAGGGATACAAGCTGTTATAGTGGTTAATTCGATTCCAGGCGTAAGCGCAACCATTGCCGGTATGATAATTACAATATTAAGCGGAGTAATGATGCTTTGTGCCTCTTTGAAAGTTTTCGCATAAATGGTTATTGGAATCAAGATTCCAGCAAAAAAGATCGTTAATGGAATAAGCAGGAGGTATAACAATGCAATAAATTGAAAACTCAATATCGAATTAATGGTATCCATAACCTCGACGCCAGCACCAAGATCTACAGTTTGTATACTAAAATAAAGGCCCAATAAAGAGCAAGTAGCAGCTGTAATTCCTGACAATACAACTACACCCATTTTACCGAAGAGAATTTGCCATCTTGCCACAGGTGTGGTTAGTAAGGTTTCAATTGTTCCTCTCTCCTTTTCGCCAGTAAACAAATCGATAGCTGGATACATACATCCAATAAATCCAAAAATTATAAAGATATAGGGCAACATACCTCCAGCCAATTTCCCAAACATTTCTTTGTCCGACGCGATATTTCTATAGGCTGTTTTCAATGGGGTAACCTGTTCTGCATTGATATTTAATGATTTAAGCCTGTTAAGATTTGCCTTCTGTTCAATTAATTTCATGTATGCTTCTGCCCTTTCAACCATTCCAACATCAGAACCATTGTGATAGACTGTTATAGCTAAGGGTTTCATTTCTTTGAAAGCAATTGCCTCGTTATTATGCGTAAAAAAACCTAGTTGAATACTATCATTTTTCAAATCGACTAACATTGAAGCTGTATCTTTATAGATAACTAATTTCTTTTTACCTACTTGCTCATTCAACGATGATAATTCGGTATAAATAAAACTTTTATCTGTGCCAACTACTCCGATTTTTATTTCTCTTGTGGCAATGTCCTCTGATAAATTTTTAGAAACAAAAACAACTATATTGATGAGTATCGGAAATAAAATAATTGGGATTACGAGCATTGACATCAATGTTCTCCTGTCTCGCAAGGAATCCTTCAATTCTTTTTTGAAAATGGTAAAAATCATTGCTTAACTTGAGATTGATGTATAATTCTAATAAATTCTGCTGTTAAATTTTCTGCTTGCATGGAATTTCTAAATTGTTCCATAGTGTCATTATAAAGTAAGCTACCTTTATGAATTATAGCTATATCATCACACAATAAATCAACCTCACTCATAATATGGCTCGAGAAAATGACTGTTTTCCCTTGATTTTTACAGTCCTTAATTAAATCAATAATATTCTCCGCCGTTATCACATCAAGTCCACTGGTAGGTTCATCAAAAACTACCACTTCAGGATCATGAATCATAGTTCGACAAATGGATACTTTTTGCTTCATCCCTGTGCTTAACTTCCCAATTCTCTTGTTCTGAAAGTCATTCATATTCAGCAAAGCATATAACTTTTCTTTACGTTCCATCAACAACTTTTCATTTACTCCGTACAAACTGCCAAAATAATCGATCACTTCATTTGGGGTCAAGCGGTTATACAATCCTGTTGAACCAGTTAGAAAGCCAATTTTTCTCCTTGCCTCATTCGGAAATTTAACTGCATCAATATTACTGATAAAAATACTTCCTTGAGTAGGTTTAAATATTGTAGAAAGCATTCTCAAGGTGGTAGTTTTTCCGGCACCATTCGGACCAAGTAATGAAAAAACCCTACCGGGCTTGCATTCAAATGATATCCCTCTAACTGCGATGGAAGAAGTATCTTTGGTGGACAACTCTTTTTGTTGTTGTTTACTTAGAATGAATTCCTTGTAAATGTTATCAACTTTTATCATCAAAAATTAGATTGGGCGTTGAAAATTACTATTTGTGTTGATCCAAAATTGGACGAAGCGTATTCATTAATTCAGCCTCATCCCATGGTTTACTTACAAAATTTGTCAATAACTTTTCGTTTTCCAATTCTGAAACCTGAATCGCATTGGCTTGTCCAGATAGCATCACACATGCCAAATCAGGATATTTTTGTTTGATAGCACGGATAAGTTGTGCACCATTCATGTTTGGCATTTGATAGTCAACAATTATGAATATAATATCTATTTTTTCCGCTACTAAATCATCTATATTAGCTAATGCGTCTAATGGATCCGTAAAATACTCTAATAAAGTGCATTTCTTATCTATAATTTTTTCTAGCTGAAAACTCAAAACTTGAAGAATCAAGGGATCATCATCAACACATACAACGGCATACCTTATTTCTGTCATGTTGGTTTATTAAAGGTTATAATAAATTCAGTCTTTTCATCAGTAGACCTCAAGGAAATTTTAGCATTGTGGTCATCAATAATATTTTTAACGATATTTAACCCCAATCCAGTACCATTCTTTTCTGATTTTGTAGTATAGAATTTATTAAAAATCTCAGATTGAATATCACTCGGAATCTTAGGTCCATCATTTTGCACAACAATATTAATAAAATTTTGTTCTACATAGGAACTAATTTTTAGGGTACCACGATCTTTTTTATCTTCCATAGCTTCAATTGCATTTTTAATAAGATTTGACCACAATTGAAACAATTTAATATCGAAAGCTTCCACCTCCAATGATTCATCAACATCAAATTCAACATTGGCTGTTCTTTTGAGTTCAAAATTGAAAATGTTAAGGACTGTCGAAATATTTTGATGAAGATTTACTTTTACTTTGTTATTATTTTTTGGATCCTTTATGAAGGAACGAAGATCTTGAATTACACGAGCAGCTTTTTCACTTGATTTTAGAATTGTATCAACAAATGTTCGAATCATTTTTAGATGATAAATCAAATCAAGATAATCTAGTGCATTGGGTGCACTAATTATTTCATCAATTAAATCAGTTTCAGTAATTTCAATTCTAGCTTTTACCAACTTTTCCGAAAGCTGACTAAAGTTTGTTAACGTTGGATATTTACTCATTAAATATGACTCCAACTCTTTTGATTCGCGTATAAACTGCATTCCACCAACGAACAATTCCACATCTTTTAGCATTGCCCTTGAACACGCAAAATTCACTTGATCTTCAGTACAATTAGTAATAGTACCTTTAAACAAATTTTCTAGGGTAAACCTGATACTTTCTGCGCCACTTTTTATAGCGCCTAATGGTGTGTTTAAGTCGTGAGCAATACCTGAGGAAATTTCACCCAGGGTAACTAATTTCTCCTGGTCCGTTATGGATTTTGCCAAATCAAGATTCTTTTGTGTTTCCTGAATTACCCTTTGTTCGAGCTCAGAATTGATTACTTCGATTTCCTTCCTTGCTACTTCAATTTGATTAATATAAGCTGCACGAACATTAACATTAACAAGCATTTGAGAATAAAGCGCCAATAGAGAACGTTCATCAGCACTCAATTTTTTCTTACCTGTAACAGCATCAAAACCAACGAAACCCGAACATTTACCTTCATTCATTAACGGAATGGTAATTAAACTTTTAATTTCTCGCGATTGAACGCGCTCTTTTAACTCAAGATCATTAATCAAGTCTGCATCTTCAATCTCAAAATATTCACCCTTACTGTGAGGTTCATACCACATCATTATGGTATCTATGGGAATATTCTGCCTTACAGACATTTGGGAACTGATGCCATCCTTGCACCATTCAAAACGACAAAAAGATTTATAATTATTGAGATCATATTCAAAAATATAAACACGGTCCATCCCCACATATCTACCAATTTTCTCCAAGGATTGTTCTATGGTTTCCTTCACCTGATCATTGGAAAGGTTGATATATTTAGTAGAAATTTCCATTAACAAATTTTGGAATTTAGATTTTCCTTCTAAAGCTAATTTAGCCTCTTCTTTCCTAAAGTTTTCTATTGCCAAAGCTGTTGCGTCAGCAATCGATCGTGCAAAATTGACTTCACTTTCTTCCCAAATTTTTCCTTCACCAACTTGTTCATGAGCAATAAAACCAATTAATTCACCACCAATTCGAATAGGGACTAATAAAAGTGATACTACATCACTTGATGAATATAAAATACCTTTAAATCCTTTAGTTAAAAGATTGTTATCAACATTTTCAGCTTGAATATCGCATCCTGAGGATAAAAGCGTATTATAAACATGAAGGTGATCAGCTTTTTTCAATAATTTATCGGTCGTAAATAACTGAGAGCTATTTTCATAGCAGTAACCTAATTCAAAAGCTTCATTTTGACTATCATGGAACCAAATTGCTGCATTTTCGCATTGCAAGATTTCAGTATCCTTTTTCAAAATTTCCAACAATCGTTCTTTGAGTGTTAAAGTAGAAGGTAATTTCGAAATGTGGATAAGTGCCTTTTGTTGCCATTCTAACTGCCTCAACCTTTCCCTTTCACGATCTTCAGCTTCTTTCTTTTCAGTTATTTCATGGCAAATAGATAAATACCGAATCAATTTACCATTTAAATCACGGATAGGATAAATTACAGAATTCACCCAATAATAGCTTCCATTTTTGGCTTTATTCTTTACTTCACCTTGCCAAACATTTCCTGATGAAATAGTCTGCCAGACTTCAGCCCAAAAAGCTTTAGTGTGGTAATTTGAATTCACAATATTATGATACCTTCCTATAAGTTCCTTTTCACTGTAACCCGATATTGCACAAAACCTACTATTGGCACTCAAAATAATTCCTTTAGTATCAGTTATGGAAACCAAACTGCTTTCATTTAGTGCATCTGTAATTTCCTTCAAGCTTTTGTTTTGCTCGGCAATTGTTTGTTCGAAACGTTTCCTCTCAGTTATATCGAATTCAATGGCGATATACCCAATATGATTTTGTAAATCATCATAAATTGGTAGAATATTTACATCGATCCAATATTCCTTTCCATTTTTACTTACATGCAGTAACTCCTCTGAAACGGATTCATTTTGGATAAGTTTATTAAAAATTCTATCCACCGTGGCGATATCCGTTTTCTCGTTTTGGAATATTTTAGGACTATTTCCGACTAATTCTTCTAATGTATAACCTGAACGATTGATCATTGCGGCATTTGCCCAGGTAATTTTTCTATTCTTATCAAGTATTAAAACACCATTATTCGTGTTTTTTGCTACCAGAGACAATCGTCGCACCTCCTCTTGAATGCGTTTTTTGTCTGTAATATCTCTTGAAGCGGCAATAATGTAACCTTTACCATCAATAATTTCGTAATTCACATTGACCTCAACATCAATAACTTCATTTGTCGTTTGATTTACATTGACACCTTCAATTTGAAGCATACCTGATTTTTTAATCTCTTCAAGATGTTGCTGCCATTTTTCATCATCTTTAAGTGTAGCTTCAAAATCTTGAACCTTGAAGTGACCAACATTTTCAGTTTTGATACCCAAACGCTCAGAGGCCATTTTATTGATGTAGATTAACTGACCTGTTTCATCTGAAACCTGAATAGAATCGTTTGCCCGATCAATAAATTTTTCAAGAAGATTTAATCTGCGATTGGCTGCTATCAAATTGTCTTCAGCAATTCTTCGATCTGTAATGTTTACTCCATAGCCAATTACGTACTCAACTTCACCTTGGGCATTAAAAAGTGGCCCCATCCTTCTAAAAATAACGGTTTTGTTTCCATTAGAATCAGTTATTTCATCTTCCCAATTTATAAATTCTTTATTACCAATTATTTTATTAAAAATTGATCTCCTTGCAATAGCCAAATCATCCGAAACACCTTTATATCTGCAATAATCAAAATCATCCTTTCCGATCATGAATTCTCTTAATTCAGGATTCTTTATTCCCTGAGGATTCACATATACATATTTGTGTTCTTTACTAAACACTGCGATATCAGCAGGAATATTGTTAAGTATAAATTCATAAAATTCCCGTTGCTCATTAATTTTATCTTTCAATTGAATAAGCGCCGATTCATTAGCATTTACTTTTTCAATGAAAGTTGTTATTTCACTAACATAGACATTGATGTATTGAAATTCTTTAACTGTTTTAAAGGTCAAAGAGTAGTGTCTATTATTTCTTTCTAATATTTTCTGAAAATATGGATGCTCTGCGTCAATCATTTCAATTAACAATTGTTTCAAAGTAGCATCATTAACCCCCTCTTTTGTAATACCAAAATCTTTCAGAAAAAATAATTCACTGGACGGATTATTGTACGTAGGACATAAATCAAAATTGAACCTTAATACCGGATTAGGATTTTCATCTGGAAATCGCGAAAGCGTATCAATATTTTTTTGAGCTGCTTCGAGTTCTTTATTTCTCTCAATTACTTTAGAAGTCAAAACCTGTGAGTCCTTTAAAGATCTTTGTGTTGTCTGTTGAAGGAACAAATATTCAGCAATGTAATCATGCTGAGCAAAATCCGCAATGCTTAAATTGTACTCTTTGAGAGGAAACTGTGCATTTATAACCGGAGCTACCGACACAATTATAACATCATCAATCTTTTTGAGCGAACATTTATAACGTTGTGATTTGTCAATATTGGTGAAGAAAATCAGCTTTTGCGATTGCCCTATATTGCTTTCTAAAAATTGCTTAAAACTGAATCCTCCATCAAATAAGAAGTATTCAGAAAAATGAACATTAGCATCTATACGAGGGATTACCTTTTTAAAATTTTCACCAAAATTTATTATTTTTCCATCAATTGAAACTACCAAATAAAAGCTATTATTTAATGATAGTGACTCGGTAAGAAGTTTGATATCATTGGAAAGCATCCTATGTGATTTCCGCATTTCAATTAATCTTACCACGTTTTTAGCAATCGTTTGTAGCGCTGCTATCTGTTTTTCATTTAACTCTTTGGGTTGGTTATCTATTACACAAAGGCTCCCTAACGCAAAATTATCACTATCTACAAGCGGAATTCCTGCGTAAAAAATAATATTGGGATCCTGAGTGACATATGGATTATTTTTAAACCTTTCGTCTACTCTGGCATCAGGAATAATTAAAGGAAAGTCTTTATTTTGAATGGCATGAGAACAGAATGAATGCGATCTATCCGTTTCTACAATTGAAATCCCCTTTTTAGATTTGAACCATTGTCGATTTTCATCAATTAAACTTATCAAAGAAATGGGAGTTCCAGTTATTAATGATGCAAGCTCGGTTAATTCATCATATTCAGTTTCAGTAAGCGTGTCAAGAATTTGATAGCTCCTTAATGCTTCTAATCTAAGTGCTTCATTCTCTGAACTGAAATTTGAGTTGTTCATTTTTATCTACCAACTGATCTTATAAACACTGCAATCGTTAGTTTCATTTTTTTCCTGAATATTAAGGATGGTTACCGCTAATCCAAACCTTTTGCCAAGTCCTTTAATTAAACCGATTAACATTGGACTCAAACCTGACCGATGCGTTCTGTATTCAAGTTCAACAGAATTGGCAGTTTCATTTCTTGTAGAGAACTGTGGCGCTTGTAATTCAGGCATTATATTGTTAATTCGATAGTGCAACATGTCCAAATTACTCAAAAATTCAGGAAATGTTGATCCGGTTAAATTCATTAATTCACCATAACCTTCATCTGCGGTGTAGAGAATCCAATATTCTCCAAATGCCTCTAAAAGATCATTTGGGCTGGCATTTAATACTTTTGAGGCATTGGAAACTAACTCATAAGTTAATTTATCTGGATATGGACTCATAGCTATAAAATCCTCCTCGTAATGGTTAGACATACGACATATTTCTTTCCATTTTTCCTCACCATGATTGGTAACAACCAAATCTTTAATGGCTTTATTTACTAAACCGTACATTCGTTATTTTTTTGCAAAGACTAAATATAGTTAAATAAATCGACTTTATCTCAATATTAAAATCTTGCTAGAAAAAAACTATTCGCAAATTCTTCCTTTGTGAGATTCGTTGTGAAAGTGTGCGTCTAGTTCTTGCATTTCAAGTAACAATTCTTGAGTTGGAGGAATATTTTGTAATGCGCTGAGATCAGGTTGTCCGGCGTCAACCCAGGCAGTATACCAAATTGAACCAACAGCCAATACAGCTTGCCGAAGTCGCCTTTCCACCATTCCATTTAATTTTTTGTGATAAGCTTGTGAGAACTCAAAAGAATAAACAGATACAGTTGTATTTCCTCTCTGTTCGAAACTGTATTTTTTATCTGAAGGAAATTCTTCAGTGAGCAACCTTTCAAAGCTCAGAACAGAATCAAGCGCCAAATGAGAACCTTTAACAGCATCCCATGCAAAATCAATTACGCTTTTAACATATTCACTTTTACCGACAAAATAATCGTAATCTTCAGCATTTATTTCCACTAATCTACTTTCCCATAAGCCATGAATACCTTTTTGTCCTGTTAGTTGTCCGTTGTAATTCTCGGTAGTATGCAAAGGAACATGAGCGTCAGCAATGTAATGACCAATATCTGCCGAATATTTTAATATTAGATCCACATTTCTGCTTTCAAATGCCTTTTGCAATTTATATTTCATGACGTTGATATGCCACGGTACAATCCCATATGCCTGAAGCGTATCTTCCGAATATTTTACAACAGCGTCATTCCAATATTTAGGCATTATGGAAAAAGGATCTTCTCCTGGTTTATAATAGTGGTCGAGATCAATGTAATGACATTGCGCTTCTCCTTCCACGGCGTACCTTCTTTTGTCTGGATCTACCGCGTGTTCAGTTAGGTATTCTATGTGCTCCTTGTAAAAGCCAAACATTTCGGGAGGAAGGGTAAATACAGCAATTCTATTAATTCTTTTATGTCCATAGAAACCCCATTGCTCAATTAACGTTTCTGGATTATTGAAACCCATTAATATAGGAATAGTAAAAACTACTAACCATCTATAGTTGAACAAGTTTCCCATTCTTTAATATTGGAATTACATTGGTTTGATCTGGTGTCAGGCAATATTTAATGTCTTCATTTAAATTCAAGTTTTTCAACCTTCTTCTGTGCGAACTGGATTTTAAGTATCCCAGATAATTGTCTTTTGCAGAAAGAAATAGGTATTTAGCCGCTATAGAAGAATCTTCTATAGAAATGTAATTACCGGTAGAAATTAAATAATCTGAAATAGCGCCAGCGCAAATGGTATC
>Ga0068876_10000263_pt1 | contig 41958 bp, 52 predicted proteins | sample NOAtaG_6_FD_66442 | JGI IMG/M metagenome (GOLD analysis project Ga0068876, IMG submission 66442) | Freshwater lake microbial communities from Lake Erie, under a cyanobacterial bloom - NOAA_Erie_Diel5S_2200h metaG | ecosystem: Environmental > Aquatic > Freshwater > Lake | place: USA: Ohio, Lake...
CCTTCTGCTTTACTGTTTTCGTTCCGGAAATGCAACAGCAAAGGTTTGACTTCTTCGATTGCTTTTTCCGCGGGATCTGTACGGATGTAGCGCATACGGGTATTGGTCTCGCGGCCATTGGTGAGGTTGACTGGTTTTTGTCGGCCAGTCGGGTCAATGAGCCAAATATCATAGCGGTCGTAAATCATCAGATAATCGTCCTGGGTAGTCCAGCCGGCGATACCATAGGCATTGGGATAGTCCGGAACGTCGTTGAGCTCGTCCCAGAAGCGTCCGATATGGTTACCGGCCACTTTGACTTTGGCCTTGAGCATAATATTATAGGTGTACCATGCAGAATCGGGCTCGCTATACCAATAGACGTATTTTGCTTCCGGCGAGAATGCGGGATTGCCACGCAGGCTATTTTCGAGCAACTGGCTTTTTCCACTTGCGACATCTATGAGGAAGACGTCTTTCGCAGCACTGCCTTCCCAGGTCGCTGCGGCCTGATAAGCGGCTGAAGTATAGGCGAGGGCAAAGGTGGCATCGCCCTCCTTACCGGTACTGACGTCAGGCCGTTCAGGGCTGCCAAGGGCAACGGCTTTTCCGATTGGGGTGTGCCATACTGCGAGGAAGGACTTGCGCTGGTCGGCGTTCATCTGCACTTTTTGTTGTGGATAGATCCGCTCATCGCGATAATTCCATACTTCCACCTGTACGATTTCTTCTTCCAGGAGGGAGGTGTCCTGTAAAACGGGCGGGTAGGCAATCCCAAAAAAGAGCTTAGACCCATCTTTAGAAAAATTCAGGGAGGCATGCTCGCTTATTATCATATCCCCGTTCAGAACGGTATGTCCGTTACCTATGGCGAGCCTTGCGGTATCGGCCCCGCCTTTCCAGTGATAGAGTGCCCAGGGTCGGACGATTGCTTTTGTCGTGTCGAGGTCTGCGATAAAAGCAGCCTGGGAACCGTTCCGGCTCATTTTCAAATTTTTGATCTGGCCCTTGGCGCGGAAAAGCGGTCTAAACCCGGGAACATCGGGATTAAACAAATATACTCCTGCGGAGTGCTCCCGGTCATTACCGGTAGTATGGAATATTCCAAAGGGCGCTTCTTCGGCAAGAGCGAACGATTTCACGAAAGGGGCAACCGTTTCTTCCAGGGTCTTGAGGTTGAGGAAAACCAGGCGGCTGCCATTATCGGCACTTTCTTTTTTCCGGTCCTTTGCTGTAGAGTCCCGGACGGTTGTTTTTTCCGGCTCGAGATGGTAAGCGAGCCATCCGGCCCATTTCGAGGGAAGTTGAAAGGATTTGAGCTGGGGTACTTTTCGCAGTTGGAGGCTGGCGAGGTCGAGTATGGCAAGGGTATCCCCCGGCAGGTCTTCTTTTTTCACTTTTTGCCGCCGTTTTTCCATTAACTCCAGGCGCCCGGGCTTCAGGGCAAAGACCAGATACTGGTCGTCAGCACTGAACGTAGCCCGTTCCCCACGCGGAAAGTCCAGCGTTTTCTGGGATTGTCCGTCGAAAAGGTGCAGAGAAGGATCGCCCTCGTTAGGGACAAGGGAATAAACGACCCAACGCCCATTATTGGAAATAGCGGGGTTTTCGATGCGTTTCCAGCCGGCAACGTCGGCTTGCTGGAGTTTTTTGAGCGGCATGTCCTGTGCGGCCGGGTACAACAGGGCCAATACACAGAAAGGCCATGTCAAAAACAATCTTTTTACCATAAACATCAGGTTTTTATTGAAAATCAAGCGGCTTGCTGCAACTGCTCATTGAAATGAAAAATAGCCATGATTGGCCAGCGAACGATTCCATCGCGACAAGTCCATTTTACAAAGTTATCATTAGATACATTTTTACGGGCCGGCGTGGCAGGAAAAATACATCAGATGTATCGTAATGCGATCATCGTTGCACTAAAATAGTGCTTTTTTATCCATGCCGCGTTTTTTTTCGGTTACACAGCCTGGTCAGGCCCTTCAAAAAGCCTTCGTATGGTCGAAAATATATTTTACCGTTTGTGCCTGCGCTGGTAAAACAACGCTGTTAATTTAATAGACGACATCCTCAAATAAGTGCATATTTGCGTCGGCTAAAATTAGAAAAAAAACATGGAGCGGATTGTCAGGGTCTTGAAGGAAGCCCTTTCTTCTGAGGGGAAAGATTTCACGGGCATGCCTTTGAATAAAGCCATTGTGTTACTGGCAATCCCGATGGTGCTTGAGATGGTCATGGAAGCACTTTTCGCCATTGTGGACATTTACTTTGTCTCCAAGGTGAGTGTGGAGGCTGTAGATGCCGTAGGCCTGACGGAAGGGGTGATTACGATTGTATATTCCGCTGCGATGGGTCTGGCGATGGCGGCCACGGCGATGGTGGCGCGGCGGATTGGCGAGAAACAGCCGGATGAAGCGGCGCGTTCTGCCGCACAGGGGATATTGCTGGCGGTCGTAGTGGGGATTGTACTGGGGGTATTGGGATTCATTTTCGCACCAGATATCCTGCGTTTGATGGGCGCTACCAGCAGCGTACAGGCAGAAGGTGCCTTGTTCGCACGCATCATGTTCGGGTCGAATGCTGTGATTATCTTTCTGTTTTTGTTCAATGGGATTTTTCGTGGGGCCGGGGATGCGGTCATAGCAATGCGTACCCTTTGGATCGCAAACGGGATAAATATTTTGTTAGACCCCCTGCTAATCTTCGGCTGGGGGCCTATCCCTGCTTTTGGGGTCACAGGTGCTGCGATTGCAACGGTAACGGGAAGGAGTATAGGGGTAGCTTATCAGGTCTATCATTTGTTTAAAAGTAAAGCGGGGGGTATTCACATCCGGGCGCGGCATTTTGCGATTGACTGGGGGATCATCCGACGTTTGGGGGGTATCGGGGCTGCGGGGGCAGGCCAATACATCATTCCTTCGATAAGCTGGATCTTCCTGATGCGGATTATTGCTTTTTCCGGTGAGGATGCACTGGCGGGTTATATTATTGCGATCCGGGTAATTATCTTTACAATTCTTCCATCCTGGGGCCTGGCGAATGCTGCTGCGACCCTGGTCGGGCAAAATCTGGGGGCCGGCTATCCGGAACGGGCAGCACAATCGGCATGGAGGGCCGGATTTATCAATATGCTGTTCCTGATGTTTGTCTCTATTGTGTTTTTTGTGTTCAGCAGACAGGTAATCGGAATATTCCATACCAGTCCGGCAGTAATTGAGGCCGGCGTACTGAGCCTGCGTATTATTTGCGTCGGCTACATATTCTTTGCTTATGGCATGGTGATCAGCCAGGCTTTCAATGGGGCAGGGGATACCCGTACCCCAACGGTAGTCAATATTTTTTGCTTTTGGCTATTGGAAATCCCACTGGGGTATCTCTTGGGGATCAATCAGGGGTTGGGGCTTGCCGGGGTATGCTGGGCTGTGGCAATCAGCGAGACAGTCCTGGCCATAGTCGTTATCGCAATTTTTAGAAAGGGGAAGTGGAAAGAAACAGTGATCTGATTAGTTCAACAATTTAGTATTTTTGATTTTCGGTTGAGAATGTAGAAAGCAATTGAGAATGGGAGTTATTGGCACGATCATTTTTGTTTTCGGTGTTTTCCTTTCTTTAAAAACCTTTTTATTTAAAGAAGGGTATCGGGGGGTCAGCCGATTTCTTGCGGCATTCCTCTTTTTCTGCGCGGTGCTTTTTTATGCCTGCTTTCAGTACTATATCCAGAATTCCAGGGCAACATTATTGTTTTTAGTTTATGGAATCCATCATGTATATTTCCTGATAGGTCCTCTGGCATTCTTTTATGTCCGCTCGATCCTCCGGGATAATGCAGCGCTCAGTTCCTGGGACTTTCTGCATTTTGGGCTGTTCATTATATCATTTACAGGCAATATCCCCTGCATGCTATTGTCTCCTGAGGAAAAGAAGGCGTTGGTACAGATTTTGCATTCTTTTGACTGGGACAGGTTCTCTGGAATGAAGGTCAATGCGTTCTTACCAGTTAAGCACATGGAGTTCCTTCGGATCTTGAGTATCCTGGCATATAACGTTACCCTGTGGGTATTGATTTTGAAGCACCCAATGCCGTCCGGGTCAAACGACCGGCAATCAAGGCATCTGGCCCTGATAAAGATGTGGTTGATCACTTTCGCGGTGATTTTCAGTATAATGGTAATCCAACGGGTTTTGATTGGGGGCTTATTAATTGTCTCCACCGATCAGAATACTTTGACCAGGTTATCGGTTTTTACCTTCTTTTCCATTGCGTTGATTTACATCATACTGAACCTGATCATTTTTATCTTTCCAAAATTGTCTTATGGCCTGCTCACTATTCCGCCGGGCTTATCAACAAAGGAAGAAAATTATGTGGAGACAGCGGATGCCGTGGAGGCTACGCTGCCCGAACAAAGAGCGGTTGGATATTCCTGGCATAAAAGCTATTTCCAGGATGAGTATCTCCGTCATATCGAACACTGTCTGGCGAAATGGTCCAGCGAGGAGAATTACCTTTACAATGTGAGTATTGTCAGTCTTTCAGCAAGTATCGGTATCCCGGTGCACCACCTGAGTTATTACTTCAATCACGTCCTGGGGGTGAAATACGCCGACTGGCGCAATGGGCTGCGGGTGGATTGTGCCAAGAGATTACTCGACCAGGGTCTTAGCGGGACTTACAATATGGAGGGTATCGCCTCGAAATGCGGGTTCTCCTCCCGCGCCACCTTTTTTCGCGTTTTCAGGGAGGTTGTCGGTATTTCCCCTATGGAATACATAAAGCGTAGGAATGATATTCGGGATGAAGGCAGGTAATACGGCTCAGCCCTTTCCGAACATTTCCTCCACCGCTTTTTTCCGGAAGCTGAAAATTTCGTTGATCTTGGGTTCGACGAGCAGCATATTCACTACATCCCCGAGAATGCCGTAAGGAACTTTATAGTGCAGGATATCAGTCATCAACACCCCATCGCCCTGTGGCTCGAACCGGTGCAGGTGGTGCCAGAAAGCATACGGGCCAAAACGTTGTTCGTCAATAAAATACCGGCCTTCTGCCACATGGGTGATCTCCGTGACCCACCGCATCCTGATACCGCCGAATGGGCTGATCCGATAGCGGACAATCATCCCGGGGAACATCTCGACGCCCGCTACGTCAGAGCATATTTCAAAGGATACCGTCCCGGGTGTCATATTGTTCAGGTTCTCCGGCCTCGAAAAAAAAGCCCAAACCTCATCCAAAGGTCTTGGGATGTACTGTGACCAACGCTTCTCCTTTACTTGCATAATAAGATTTTGTGATTATCTGATGAATTGAATTCGAATAGGCCAACAATAATTTTCCCGTCTTGTTCCTGAGACAATATTTTTTTAAAAAAAATTTTTTCCTTTTCAAAAACTTCCTATATTTGAGGCGTGAACGTAAAGGCATCCCCAAAATGCCGTTTTCCCAAAAACCGAAAATATGCCCATGAAATTTTTTACCATTCCAGGTATTCGATTACCTGCACGTCTCCCTGATTCAAATTTATTTCCCTCGCTTTTATTTCTGGATTCGACGATCGCTTCCTGATTCGGTGTGTTTGGCTTAGACTCAAACCAGGCTGGTGTCCTGCTTTGTCCGTGTACCGGATGATGCGTGTACACCGTGGATTGCCCTTCGCTGCGTGTGCTGGGTGATTTACCCCCCGAACACGTGGGATTAACCTGGATATGTCGGTTTCGCCTTACACCTGCATCATCGTTGCCCGCTATCGCTTTGCCCTGAAGCGGGCCTGCCAGATTAAAGCGTAAGATACATATTGCGCCCTGCGTAAAGTTCCATTCAGAAGAAATTGTCTGCTTTGTTTGCCTTTTGGCATGGTATTTGAACAAATCATTGATCATGTGACGACCTGTATTCAATCCCACGATCATAGCATAAAAAGCTAAAGTGAAAGGGTTTCTTAACGAGGATTTGTGGTGGGGCGCCAACGGCGCCCTACTTTTTTTTGTACATTGCCCGGGAAGGTTGTTTATTTGTGGCGCGTACAAATTTCTTTAGCCTTGTTGCGACGATACTGCCGGGGCAGGGCTATTTAACCATCCAATCTCCTTTCCGATGTCCATCGTCGAAGAATTTAATGCCTACCGTTCAAAGATGAACGAAAAAATCCTGGGTCAAAACAATTTAGTGCTCAAACGCTTTTTTAACCTGGACACGAATGCTTACCAGGACGGCGCTTTGGATAAAAAAACCAAGGAACTTTTAGGTCTGGTGGCCTCTATGGTCCTGCGCTGTGATGACTGTATCCGGTATCATCTCGGCACCTGTTATGCGCTCGGAACCACGCGCGACGAGATTTTCGAAGTCTTTGCAATAGCTAACCTCGTCGGGGGGTCGATTTGCATCCCGCATACCCGCCGCGCGGTCGAATACTGGGAAGCCCTGGAGAGCGGTACGCCGGGTTAAGCCTGTTCGGGCACGCTTGCGGCAGTTGTCTGCACAGGCCCTCCAAATATAAATTTACCAAGATGCAACAACATTATCTCGACGAGTTGAACCCCGTCCAGCGACAAGCTGCGACCGCAATCGAGGGCCCGGTATTGATCGTGGCAGGCCCGGGCTCCGGTAAGACCAGGGTACTGACTTATCGCATTGCCTATCTGCTTGAACAGCATATCCCGCCCCGAGAAATCCTCGCGTTGACTTTCACCAACAAATCGGCCCGGGAAATGAAAGCCCGGATAGAGAAAGTGGTCGGCAACCGTGCCAACGAAGTGTGGGCCGGAACGTTCCACGCTGTTTTTGCCAGAATACTGCGCGCCGAAGCAGAGAAAATCGGCTATCCCCAGAATTTCACCATCTACGATACCGAGGATTCCAAAAACCTCCTGGGGGCCATCGTGAAGGAATTGAACCTCGACAAAACTCATTACGCACCCAATGTGCTGTTAGGGCGGATTTCAGCAGCAAAAACGGCCCTGGTCACACCTGCCCGATATGTCGAGAACGAAGTCCTGATGCGCCAGGACAGGGCGGCGAGCCGGCCATTCTTTCACATGGTGTATAAAAATTATGCGGAGCGCTGCAAACGTTCCGGGGCAATGGATTTTGATGACCTCCTCTATCGCTTCTATGAACTCCTGCACCGGAACCCCGACGGGGTACTGGAAAAATACCGTCAGAAATTCAGGTATTTGATGATTGATGAATTCCAGGATACCAACCACTTGCAGTATGCCATTGCCATGAAGCTGGTACAATTTCCGGAAAGCCCCCGCAATATCTGCGTAGTAGGTGACGATGCCCAAAGTATATATGGGTTCCGTGGAGCTACGATCCAAAATATCCTCGATTTCGAGCAGGATTTCAAGCCCTATGGTATCCGCGTCTTTAAGCTGGAACAGAATTACCGTTCTACCCGGCATATCGTCCAGGCTGCGAATGTGGTGATCAGACAGAATAAAAATCAAATACCTAAAGAAATCCGTTCGGAAAAAGGGGATGGCTATAAAATACGCGTGATCAAAGCCGTTTCAGATTCCGAAGAAGGTAAGCTGGTGGTGGATACCCTCCTCGAACAAAAGAACCGATTCCACCTCTACAATAAGGATATTGCAATTTTATATCGCACCAACGCCCAATCCCGGATTTTTGAGGAATACCTGCTGCGCTACAACGTCCCGTACCGGGTTTTTGGCGGCCAGTCATTCTATCAGCGCAAGGAAGTCAAAGACTTACTGGCCTATCTCCGACTGGCGGTGAACCCCCTCGACGATGAGGCCCTCAGACGCGTCATCAATTACCCTAAAAGGAATATCGGGGATACTACGGTGGATAAGATCGCCGCCGCTGCCGCTACCCAGGGCATCCCGCTCTGGGAGGGCCTGGGCCGTATCCAGATTGGGGGCAGGACTCAACAGGCCATTGATGCTTTTGTCACCCTGGTCAAAGACCTGCAGGTAATGGCACAAACGGCAAATGCCTATGATGTGGCACTTTCCGCCGCAGAACGCTCCGGTATTGTGGCTTTACTCCGATCAGATACCAGTACCGAGGGCTTGTCGAGAATGGAAAATCTCGGCAACCTGCTCAGCGGAATCAAGTCGTTCACTGAAGAAGACCAGATCGAGCAACTTTATGGGGCACAGGAAAAATCCCTGGCCGCTTATCTTCAAAATATCGCCCTCATCACAGACCTCGACGATAGCGATAAAACCGCAGGTGACCACGTAACACTCATGTCCGTACATTCGGCAAAAGGCCTGGAATTCAAATCCGTCTTCCTCTCCGGTTTGGAGGAAAACCTTTTCCCGTCTATTATGGCCATGGATTCTATGGAAGGCACGGATGAGGAGCGCCGATTGTTCTACGTGGCCATCACTCGGGCAGAACAAATCCTGACCCTGACCTATGCGGCCAGCAGGTATAAATTCGGCCAGGTCCGGTATAATGAACCCAGTCGTTTTTTGGGGGAAATCCCGGCGGAATGCCTCGAAAGCCCGGTTGGATCCAGGCGGGCAACGAGAGTGGATGACGCCGACAGTGAACCCGCAGGTGCGCGGGTATCCGGTAATTTCGCGACGCGTACTAAGGTAGTCAACAATACACCCAGGGTAAACCCTCAGGACTTCAACCCCAGCCCTTCGGATAAAATCCAGACCGGGATGAAAGTACTGCACCTCCATTTCGGTGAAGGAAAAGTATTGAGTATTGATGGGGCAAAAGATAACCGGGTGGCCACCATCTACTTCAGAGAGATTGACCAACCCGAACGAAGAATCATGCTTAAATTCGCAAAGCTCCAGATTTTGGATTGACTGCTCTTGCCGGCATAGGGTAAAAAGTGAGGCTGTCGCACAAGTCCTTTGGCGGTATTCGCCGCCAAAAAATATCTTCTTAAAACGCCGACTTTGTTGATTTTGCGAAGCAAAATCAACAAAGTCGGCGTTTTTAAAAATTCTATGCGCCTTCGGCAGCGAAAGAAAGTTTTGAAAGAACGCTGTTTTCACTGGTTTTGCGAATCAAAATCAGTGAAAACAGTGTTCTTTCAAAATATTATTTGACGGCGTCAGCCGCCAAATAACCAAATAAAAGGCCTCCGGCCTTTTTACACAGCCCCATAATAATGAGACAGCCTTCTCATACAATACATTCTCACCACAGGCGATGAATAAATACAGTGTTCACGGGATTCCGGGACTTAGTTATACTGTAGCTTGAATCGGACAGGGAGGGTAAACATCACCCTGACCGGGCGGCCCCGCTGTTTGCCGGGGATCCATTTATCTCTCAATATGTTCATCATGTTGACTACCCTTAAGGCCTCTTCGCCGCAGCCTGCGCCGATGTCGCGTAGTACCTGCAGGTCGGTGACGCTACCATCTGTATTGACCACGAACTGGACGACCACATTCCCTTCGACACCGTTTTCGCGGGCAACGGCAGGATAGTGGATGTTGGAATAAATGAATTCCATGAGTTTTGCGTCCGCGCAGGCTTTCTTCGCCTTCTGGTCACCGGGAAAATCTTCACATCCCGGGAACCTGGGCATTTCCTCTACTACAACGAAGATTTCCTTTACATCATCCTCCCGGGTTGGTGGCGGAGGGGGTGGGGGCGGGGTCATATTCCGGTCACGCGCCTGCGGGGCAACGGCCGTTATGGCAGAGTTAGCATCAACGGATTGATCTACAAAATTGATTTCCTCATTTTCGTCGAGCACGTCCACCATGGACACTTCCTGTACGGTCGGCGGAGGGGGAGGCGGTGGGGGAGGCGGTGCTTCCTGGCTGCGCGGTACTTCGATTTCCACATCCTCGTCAACGGACAACTGGAAGCCGCCGTCCAGCGTATTTTGTGGGGCAGAGGTGATGTTGAATATCCCGAAGCAGATGCCAAGTGCAAGGACTACCCCAAGCTTGAGGATGGTAGGCTGCCATTGGAACACATTGACGTCGGGATACTTGTTCCGGGCCGTTAGTGGGGAGGCCCACTGCTTGCCCTTGTACTTAGCGTGAAGATCCTCCCTGGATTTGAGTTCGAAATACCGCCTTGCAAAGAGGATCAGGCCGGTGATCGCCAGTAAGCCGGCAAAAAGTGCGCCGAGGACCTGGCCAAGGGTGAAAGAGAGGTTGGATAACATAACGCATGGTTTTGCCCAATCTGGGTATCCGATAATCGGCTGTCTGCCATTTGACCATACAGCCTGTTTACATGGCTAAATTAGCCACAACCTTAAAGCAGGAAGATGACCCTGGTCATAGTGGGGAATGATTTTTATCAAGTATCCCATCACAATAAGTCTGGTAGTCTCGTCAACAGGGACTGGCACCGCAGCGAAAGCCGGATTTTTTTGTAATGCCCCGGCCAAAACAAGTCTAATTTTTTCATTAGCGGGAAACTATTAACTTAGCGTGCCAAAGCCCGATTCAGTATGAGCCAATTTTATCGTTATTTTGGGGAAGCACACCTGCTCCTGGTCCACCTGCCTATCGGTATGATGCTGCTGGCCCTGGTTTTCCAGCGTATGGGCAGAAGGCCCCGCAACGCGGTTTTCCGTACGGTCGTACCCACTATCCTGCTGATCGCATCGGGCTTTGCCGTGCTGGCCTGCATTTCCGGTCTGGTGCTTGCTCCAAGTGGCGACTATAAACCCAGGGAATTGTTCTGGCATCTATGGCTGAGCATCGCACTTACCGCATTGTCTATCGTCGCGTGGCGGTTCAGCGGGCGGGAGCCAGGTACCTGGCAGCTCGATGTCTGGCGGAATTTTATCACTGTAGCAATTTTTATCCTGATGCTCATCACAGGCTACCTCGGCACGATGCTTTCTCATGGGGATGGATATATTAAAGGACCACAGGAGAAGGGCATCAGGCTCGGGGATCCCTCCAGGGCAGCAGAACAATGAGCGCACAGGACGCGTTCCCGCAATATGGAGTACTTCTCTGATACAAAACGGAATTTCCCGGTGCTGCGCAATACGCAGGATGGCCAGGAGCATGGTACCGATTGGCTTGCAATCGAGGAGCCTCTGGAAATACGCCTGGGGTTCGGGCCAAGGGGGCAGCGCGTGCAGCAAACCCTCGCTATTACAATGCGGACACCCGGCCACGATTTTGACCTCGTAATGGGTTTTCTCCTTACCGAAGGTATCATCGGCAGGAAAACCGATATCCTGCAAATGCGGTTTTTAGATGCCGCCGGGGCGCAGATAGTCCTTGCCGAATTACGTCCCGCTCTTCAGGTGGATATGGCGCGGCTCAGCCGGCACTTTTATACCGGCTCGAGTTGCGGGGTATGTGGTAAAACTTCCCTCGATGCAGTACATTGCCAGACGGCCTTCCTGCTTGCTCCCGGTGTCCCCGTCGTACATGCCGCCCTATTTGCCGGCCTTACCGGCGCCTTGCGCCAGGCCCAGTCCCTGTTTGCACATACCGGAGGGGTGCATGCGGCAGCATTGTTCGATACAGAAGGCCGCTTGCTTTGTGCAAGGGAAGATGTCGGACGCCATAATGCAATGGATAAGCTTGTCGGTGCAACAATGAAAACCACCAGCCTCCCTCTTTCCCACTCGATATGCCTCGTCAGCGGTCGCGCTGGCTTCGAAATTGTCCAGAAGGCACTCATGGCAGGTATCCCCATACTCGTGTCAGTAGGTGCCCCTTCCTCCCTGGCCGTAGAGCTTGCCGAATCCGGGCAAATGACCCTCGTAGGGTTTCTTCGCAACGGGACATATAATATATATTCGGGTAGCGGGCGGATTGCACCCGGCTGAAAACGGATTAACGGCTATTTTTCGACTTTTTTCGCCCGCAGGCATTTTTTTCGCCATTTCCTTTTGATTTGTGATTTTGTGTTGTATCTTTGCGCCGCTCTTAGTCAAGGCCCCGCTTCTCATTTTTGCAGAATGGGCCCATCCGTGACCGGGAGCGCAAAGGGTTAATCCTGATCTGGAGAGAATATTAATAATTCTTCTGCCAGATTTGGATTTTCGTGTAGTTACACGTACCTTTGCAAGCGCTTTGAAAAAGGGTTTTTCGAAAAAATAGAAAAGCCTTTAGCAGTAACGTTAAAACAGGTAATTTTTATGCCAACCATCAATCAATTGGTGCGCAAGGGAAGGGAAAAGGTAGAGTACAAGAGCAAGTCCAGAGCCCTTGACGCATGCCCGCAGCGCCGCGGCGTCTGTACGCGGGTCTATACGACAACGCCTAAAAAACCAAACTCTGCCCTGCGGAAAGTGGCCAAAGTGCGCCTCACCAATCAAATCGAAGTGATCGCCTATATTCCGGGCGAAGGCCATAACCTCCAGGAACACTCCATCGTACTGGTACGTGGCGGCCGGGTAAAAGATTTGCCAGGGGTACGCTATACGATCGTGCGCGGCGCGTTGGATACCGCAGGGGTAAAAGACCGCAAGAAAAGCCGTTCCCGCTACGGGACTAAGGCTCCAAAGAAATAATCTTGTTTCATAAAGGAAACTTCCAAGTCCAATAAAATGAGAAAGAGAAAGCCAAAAGCGCGGATAATCCTTCCCGACCCAAGGTACAAAGACCCGATGGTCACCCAGTTTGTCAACCACCTGATGTGGGAGGGTAAGAAAAGTACTGCATTGACAATTTTCTACGATGCACTGGATATTGTCGCAGAACGTACCAAGCAGGAAGAACACGCACTATGGAAAAAAGCGCTGAATAATGTCATGCCGCAGGTAGAAGTCCGGAGCCGGCGTATCGGGGGCGCTACTTTCCAAATCCCTACGGAAATCCGCGCCAAGCGCAAAACGTCCATCGGGATGAAATGGTTGATTAAATTCTCCCGCCAGCGCAGCGGTAAAGGTATGGCAGAAAAGCTGGCTGCCGAAATTATCGCCGCAAGCAAAGGGGAAGGTGCCGCAGTGAAAAGAAAAGAAGATACGCACCGTATGGCAGAGTCCAACCGCGCATTCGCACATTTCAGGGTTTAATCCGAACGATAACCTTCAAAGAAACTTATTAAACGCCTTCAAGGCCAAACCATGTCAAAAGATCTTAAATATACGCGAAATATCGGCATCGCTGCCCATATTGATGCCGGCAAAACAACCACCACCGAGCGTGTGCTTTATTATACGGGGATCAGCCACAAAATTGGTGAAGTCCACGATGGCGCAGCAACGATGGATTGGATGGAGCAGGAACAGGAGCGGGGGATCACCATCACTTCCGCAGCGACCAAAGCCCGCTGGAGCTGGAAAGATCAGGAATATGTGGTCAATATCATCGATACGCCCGGCCACGTGGATTTCACCGTCGAGGTAAACCGTTCGCTCAGGGTACTCGATGGCCTGGTGTTCCTTTTCTGCGCAGTCAGTGGCGTTGAGCCACAGTCCGAAACTAACTGGCGCCTGGCAGATAACTATAAGGTACCTCGTATCGGTTTCGTCAATAAGATGGATCGCTCTGGTGCCGATTTCTTCAATGTAGTCAATGATGTAAAAACAAAACTCGGCTCTAATGCGATCCCGCTGCAAGTACCTATCGGCTCTGAAGAGTCGTTCAAAGGGGTAGTTGACCTGATCACCAATGAGGCGATTGTGTGGAATGAGACGGATAATGGAATGACCTATACGACGATTCCAATTCCGGCCGACCTGGTGGCTACAGTTAATGAATACAGAGAGAAACTCCTCGAAGCAGTAGCGGAGTACGATGATACGCTGATGGAGAAATTCTTCGAAGATCCTAATTCCATCTCTCCCGACGAGATGCGGGTAGCTATCCGCGCTGCTGTCTGCGATATGAAATTCGTTCCGATGATGTGCGGGTCGGCTTTCAAGAACAAAGGGGTCCAGGCAGTCCTGGATGCTGTTTGCGCCTTCCTGCCCTCTCCGCTGGATATTGACGCAGTAAAAGGGATCAACCCGAAGACGGATTTAGAAGAAATTCGCCGTCCTACCGTGGCAGACCCCTTCGCAGCCTTGGCGTTCAAAATCGCAACTGATCCTTTCGTGGGCCGCCTTGCGTTCCTCCGCGTTTACTCGGGCGCACTCGATGCGGGTTCTTATGTGCTGAATACGCGTTCGGGGAATAAGGAGCGTATCTCCCGCCTCTATCAGATGCACGCAAACAAGCAAAACCCGATTGACCGGGTGGAAGCTGGTGATATTGCAGCTGCAGTGGGTTTCAAAGATATCCGCACGGGCGATACACTCTGTGATCTGGATAAGCCGATCGTACTGGAAAGCATGGTCTTCCCCGAACCGGTGATCTCTATCGCTGTCGAACCGAAGTCGCAAAAAGATCTCGATCGCCTGGGTATGTCGCTCTCCAAACTCGCTGAGGAGGATCCTACCTTCCGCGCGAAGTTCGATGAAGAAACCAATCAGACGGTCATCAGCGGTATGGGCGAATTGCACCTCGAAATTATCGTGGACCGCCTCCGCAGGGAGTTCAAGGTAGAGTGTAACCAGGGTGCCCCTCAGGTAAATTATAAAGAAGCCCTCACATCAAGTGTGTCACACCGGGAGCGTTTGAAGAAGCAGACCGGTGGAGCAGGGATGTTCGCCGATATGGAATTCGAGCTTGGTCCTGCAGACGAGGAGTTCCTCGAGAGCGAGGACTTCAAGAACGGAAAAACAAAACTCCAGTTCGTCTGGGGGATCGTGGGTGGCGCAATTGATAAAAATTATATGAAGCCGATTCAGGATGGTTTCAAGGCGATGATGAACAACGGCGTACTTGCAGGTTTCACTATTGATAGCATGAAAGTGCGGGTATTCGATGGTTCTATGCACGCTGTTGACTCCAAACCGATTGCCTTCGAACTTTGTGCCAAGGATGGCTTCAGGGCAGCAGCCCCCAAGGCTAAGCCAGTTATCCTCGAGCCGATTATGAAACTCGAAGTGGTAACACCAGATGAGTATGTCGGTGCGGTAATTGGCGACCTTAACCGCCGCCGCGGTATGCCAAAAGGCCAGGAACCACGTATCGGTGGCGTAATCTCTGTTCAGGCAGAGGTGCCGCTGGCGGAAATGTTCGGATATGTCACGCAATTGCGTACGATCACTTCCGGGCGCGCAAGCTCTACAATGGAATTCTCTCATTACGCAGAGGCTCCCGCAGGAATAGCCAAAGAAGTAATTGAGAAAGCAAAAGGAGCTGTTAAAGTTTGAACCTAAAACATAATGCCATCCGGTAAAGGCCGGATGGCAATTTTTTTGACATCTTATAAATTCGTCTTTCAGGCATGAATCAAAAGATCAGGATTAAACTTCGTTCCTACGACCATAATCTCGTAGATAAATCAACGGAGAAAATTGTCAAAACTGTGCGCAATAGTGGCGCCGTCGTAACCGGACCGATTCCGCTGCCCACTGAGAAAAAAGTGTTCACCGTGCTTCGTTCGCCGCACGTCAACAAAAAATCCAGGGAGCAGTTCCAGTTGCGCACACACAAGCGCTTGATCGAAATTTACACACCCACACAAAAAACAGTGGACGCCTTGTCCAAGCTGGAATTGCCAAGTGGGGTTGATATTCAGGTAAAGTTGACGTAATCGTCTTTAATCGTATATTCCAGGGCGTATCCCGGTTTTGGGAGGCCCGTGATTGAAAACCATCGGTTTTCTGCGTGCAACGGCTGGCCCGTGTCTATTAACTAAAGTGTTCGCTTCGCCCGCAGAATCTGTAAAATATACCACTGATGAACGGATTGATCGGTAAAAAAGTCGGAATGACCAGCATCTTTGACCAGGGCGGCAAAAACGTCGCATGCACGGTCATCGAAATAGGTCCCTGTGTTGTAACGCAGGTTAAAACGGAAGCGTCTGATGGCTACAATGCGATCCAGATAGGCTTCGGCACTGCCAAAGAAAAAAACACCACCCAAGCCCAAATGGGCCATTTTAACAAAGCTGGCTCGGAGCCAAAACGCAGGATCGTGGAATTCCGGGACTTCAATGTCGTGACGAAATCACTCGGGGATCTGGTCAATGTAGATGAGGTCTTTAAGGAAGGGGATATCGTGCACGCCATCGGCTCTACTAAGGGTAAGGGCTTCCAGGGGGTCGTTAAACGCCACGGCTTCGGAGGGGTAATGAATGCTACCCACGGTCAGCATAACCGCCTTCGCGCTCCTGGCTCCATGGGCGCATCTTCCTTTCCCTCCAGGGTTTTTAAGGGAAAGCGGATGGCCGGACGTACGGGCAACGAGCGCGTGAAAATCAAAAACCTGAAGGTGCTGAAGGTGTTCGCAGATCAAAACCTCGTGCTGGTCAAAGGGGCTATCCCCGGCCATACAGGCGCATTTGTGATCCTCGAGAAAAAAAAGTAATCATTAGCCTGCAACCAGGCAACGTTTAATCTGCAAGCCATGAAATTGGAAATATTCAACATCAATGGGGAAAGAACCGGTCGGGAGGTCGAGCTACCGGAAAATATCTTTGGCATAGACCCAAATGAGCACTCGCTTTACCTGGCAGTCAAAGCTTATCTGGCTAACCAACGCCAGGGGACCCATAAATCAAAAGAACGCTCAGAAATGTCGGGCTCGACCCGGAAATTACACCGCCAAAAGGGAACGGGCGGCTCCCGGAAAGGGGATATCAATAACCCGCTCTACTATGGCGGCGCACGGGTGTTCGGACCTCGCCCCCGCGATTATACCCAGAAACTTAATAAAAAGGTCAAACTCCTTGCCCGGAAGTCCGCACTCAGCGCAAAGGCGCGGAATAGCGCACTCATGATCGTCGAAGATTTTAGCTTCGATGCTCCACGGACTAAAAGCTTCATACAAATCCTCGACCGCCTGAATATCGGGTCTGCAAAAAGTGTAGTGGTAACCGGTGATTACGAAAAGGCAGTGTACTTGTCTTCCAGGAACCTGCCTAATGCCAAAGTGGTGCGCGCACAAGACTTGAATGTTTATAATATACTGAATGCCAACACTTTAGTGCTTTCAGAACGTGCAGTGGAGATCATAAAACAATCATTTGAATAACCGTGCCTAAGGGCTCCCGGAATCTTTTATACCATGGCAAAGAAAAATATCCTGATTAAACCGATCATAACGGAAAAATCAGAAAAATTGTCGGCGAAGCGCAAGACCTACTGCTTCAAGGTGGATAAGAAGGCGAATAAGATCGAAATCAAAAACGCCGTAGAGGAAATGTTCAACGTGTCGGTAGAGTCTGTAAATACTATGGTCGTGCCCGGAAAGGCAAAGAGTAGAAATACGAAGTCCGGCGTCCTCCGTGGCCGTAAACCTTCCTACAAGAAGGCTTATGTAAAAGTGGCAGAGGGCGAGGAGATTGATTTCTACACTGAATTGTAATTATTTCCCGCCACAAGCGGGCTAAATGTCAAACTGTTCGTGTCGGGGCAAAGTATGGTAAGACCTCCGGCGATGAACAAAAAAACGCCATACGATAATGTCAATCAAAAAATTCAGCCCGGTCACTCCGGGCCTTCGTTACAGGGTAGGAAGTGGGTTTACCGAGCTTACAACAGATAAGCCGGAAAAGAGCCTGCTCGCGCCGATCAAAAAATCCGGTGGCCGCAATAATCAGGGTCGCCGTACTATGCGCCAGCGTGGCGGAGGTCACAAGCGTCGTTATCGCATTATTGATTTCAAGCGCGATAAGGATGGTGTTCTGGGTACGGTGCAAACGATCGAATACGATCCCAACCGCAGCGCATATATCGCTCTTGTTGAATACGCAGACAGCGAAAAGCGCTATATCCTTGCTCCGGATAAGTTGAAGGTCGGGGCGCAAGTGATCTCTGGTGCCGGGGCTCCTCCCAATGTTGGTAATGCACTGCCGCTGAAGGAAATCCCGCTTGGCTCTGCGATCCACGCCATCGAGCTGCAGCCTGGCCGTGGTGCTGCACTGGCACGTAGCGCCGGCACTTACGGGGTATTGATGGGCCGCGAAGATCGCTATGCTTCGGTTAAACTGCCTTCAGGTGAACTTCGTCGCGTGTTGCTTACTTGCAGAGCGACAATGGGGACTACATCTAATCCAGATCACGGCCTCGAAGTATTCGGTAAGGCAGGTCGCAAGCGCTGGGTTGGTCGCCGACCGCACGTCCGTGGCGTCGCAATGAACCCTGTTGACCACCCGATGGGCGGTGGCGAAGGTAGGGCTTCTGGTGGACACCCACGTTCAAGGACGGGCATCATGGCAAAAGGCCAGAAAACCCGCAATCCTAAAAAAGGATCGTCCAAGCTGATTATTTCTAAACGGAAATCGTCTAAAAATTAATTCACGGTGCCCGGGACTATGCCCCGGGCGACGCAAATAAATGCTCCGATGGCAAGATCTATCAAAAAAGGGCCTTACATCTTTCATAAGTTGATGGAAAAGGTGCTGAAGTCCAAAGAGTCCAACCGCAAAGCGGTCATAAAGACCTGGTCCCGCGCATCTATGATTATCCCGGATATGGTCGGGGAAACCATCGCCGTACATAATGGAAAAACCTTTATTCCGGTGTTCGTTACCGAGAATATGGTCGGCCATAAACTCGGTGAATTCGCCCCGACGCGTAACTTTAAAGGCCACTCCGGCAACCGTAAAAAATAATTGGCAGAGGCGTTTGGCCTGGCTTTTGATTGGTTAACCCGTCGCTTGCCGCCAAACAAAATCAAAATATTCATGGAAGCAGTAGCAAAACTCAAGAATGTGCCGATGTCGGCCCGTAAAATGCGCCTGGTAGCAGAAATTATCCGCGGAAAGCAGGTAGAGGAGGCAATCACCATACTGCGCTTTACTAAAAAAGAAGCAGCAGATTGGTTGGGCAAACTGGTCCGCAGTGCCGTTGCAAATTGGGAAGTCAAAGCAGGCGGTGAAAGTGCGGAAGATTTCGAGGTGTATATCAAAACCGCAATGGTGGATGGCGGCTCGATTATGCGCCGGTTCCGTCCAGCCCCTCACGGACGGGCACACCGTATCCGCAAGCGCTCTAACCACGTTACGATCGTGGTAGCCAACCGCTTGCCGATGGGGGATGAATCTGGCACAGGGGCGTAGGCAGTGGCCGAAACCAGCTATTATAACTAAAATTGTACGATTTTTAATTAGTATTTTAATATGGGTCAAAAGACAAATCCAATTGGCAACCGCTTAGGCATTATCAGGGGATGGGAGTCCAACTGGTTTGGCGGCAAGGAATATGCCCAGAAAGTTGTCGAAGACGAAAAAATCCGCAACTACCTCAATGCACGTATCGCTAAAGGGGGGATCGCAAGGATTTTCATCGAACGCAACCTCCGCCGTGTCACGGTAACCATCAATACTTCCCGCCCAGGAATCATCATCGGCCGTGGCGGACAGGAAGTGGACCGTATCCGCGAAGAGCTCAAAAAGCTTACGGATAAAGAAGTGCAGATTAATATCGCCGAAATCCGTAAGCCTGAACTGGATGCCGCTATCGTGGCAGAATCTATCGCAAAGCAGCTCGAAGCGCGGATCAACTATCGCCGCGCCATTAAAATGGCTATCCAGTCCACAATGCGCGCCGGCTCGGAAGGCATTAAGGTACGGATATCCGGCCGTCTGAATGGCGCTGAAATGGCCCGTACAGAAGAATATAAGGAGGGCCGCACGCCGCTGCATACTTTCCGCGCAGATATTGACTACTCGCTGAAGGAAGCACAGACAGTCTATGGAAAAATAGGTATCAAGGTCTGGATATGTAAAGGTGAAGTCCTGGGTAAACGCGACCTTTCCCCAATCCTCACAGCTCCAAAACGCGAGACGGGCGGCAGTGGGAGCGGACGCCCGGCAGGCGACCGCGAGCGTAGCGGTGGTGATCGCGGTGGCCGTCAGCGACGCGGTGGCGACCGCGGTGGCGAAAGGGGGGGCGACCGTGGCGGTAGGCGAAATGATCGTCGCCGGTAGTCGGCCTCCAAAATACGCATACCTTTGCCCAACTTTTTTTGAGTCCGGCAATATGTTTTTTTGAATTGCTGCTAAAAACAAAATAAAATGTTACAGCCTAAAAGAACCAAATACCGCAAACAGCAGAAGGGACGGATCAAAGGGATCGCCTATAAAGGGGGTACCGTGGCTTTTGGGAGCTTCGGATTAAAAGCTACCACGGGTGGACGCCTCACTAACCGACAGATCGAATCCGCCCGTATCGCCATGACGCGCTACATGAAGCGCGAAGGCCAGGTATGGATCCGTATCTTCCCGGATAAGCCGATTACCAAGAAACCTCAGGAAGTGCGGATGGGTAAGGGTAAGGGTGCTGTTGACCATTGGGTAGCACTTGTTAAACCCGGACGGATTATGTTCGAAATCGACGGGGTGCCGCATGATGTTGCTGCTGAAGCCCTCCGCCTCGCAGCCCAGAAACTGCCCTTGCTGACGAAAGTCGTACTGCGACCGGATATTGTAGCAGGTTAAGTGTTCTCAGTCGAAGTTATGGATATTAGATGCCCGCCACGGTATCCCAATCCGTAACAGATCATTAATACATTCATTGTTAATCTTTAATGCCATGGCAAGCAAAAAATTCAAAGAACTTCAGGAATATAGCCTTGAAGACCTCCGGGTAGAACTGGAGACCACAGAAACAAGCTATCAGAAAATGAGGTTCGACCATGCAATCAAAGGTCTCGAAGATCCAATGCGGCTCCGCGAAGTCCGCCGCGATATCGCGCGGATCCTAACGGAAATCCGCCGCCGTGAATTGCTGGACGCCCCTGCCGAAATATTGGCGGGCAGGTCGCGTCTCCGCACCAGAAGAAGAAAAGAAGCTTAAAGACCTTTGTTGCAGCCCTCAAATTGGATGAAAATGGAAAGAAATCTTCGTAAAACACGAGTCGGGGTCGTATCCAGTAATAAAATGGAAAAAACGATTTCCGTAACGGTCGAGCGTAAGCTCATGCACCCAATCTATGGTAAGTTCGTCAAGAAAAACAAAAAGTTTATGGCACATGACGAAGAAAATGCCTGCCAGATCGGCGATGTGGTGCGTATCATGGAAACCAGGCCACTGAGCAAATTGAAGCGTTGGCGACTGGTGGAAATTATCGAAAAAGCAAAGTAACAATTTTCCTGGATTAAGGAGACCCATCGTCTCAACGATGTGCAGACTCCGTAAACCGTTATAGTCATGATTCAACAGGAAAGCAGACTTAAAGTAGCAGATAACAGCGGCGCCAAGGAAGTGCTCTGTATCCGCGTGTTGGGAGGCTCCCACCGCAGGTACGCCTCCGTAGGCGATAAAATCGTCGTCTCTGTAAAAGATGCCTCCCCAGGGGGAATTAAAAAAGGTGCAGTCTCCAAGGCGGTGATCGTACGGACTAAGAAAGAAATCCGTAGAAAAGATGGATCCTATATCCGTTTCGACGATAATGCCTGCGTGCTGCTCAATGCACAGGATGAGCCAAGGGGTACGCGTATCTTCGGGCCGGTGGCACGGGAACTGCGCGAAAGGGACTATATGCGTATCGTCTCCCTCGCACCCGAAGTGCTTTAAAGTGTACGGCAACACGGTGAGTGTTCAACAAAAATAGGCGGGTATGCCTGAATGCCCGGAAAACAATCAACAACAATGAAAAAGAAAGCTCATAACAATACCGCAAAGCGCTTTTCACCTAAGCTGAAAATCAAAAAAGGGGATAAGGTGGTGGTCATTGCCGGCGCTTACCGCGATCCTTCAAAAGTGCGTGAGGTGATGGAAGTTTTTCCTGATGTAAACCGCGTGCTCGTTGACCAGGTAAACCTGGTAAAAAAGCACGTTAAATCAACCCAAAATGAGCCTGGTGGGATTAAACAGCAACCGGCACCTATCCACATTTCTAATGTCATGGTAGTGGATCCCCAAACCGGCAAGCCCACCCGTATCGGGCGCAAAGCTGATGAAGACGGCAATATTGTGCGTTATTCCAAAAAATCCGGCGAAATCTTAAAGTGATGAGTTATACAATGAGGTTAAAGAAAAAATATCAGGAGGAAGTTATCCCTGCGCTGATGGAACAGTTCCAGTACAGTTCTGTCATGGAGGTACCTAAATTGGTCAAAATCTCCCTCAATCAGGGCGTAGGTGCTGCTACCCAGGATAAGAAACTGGTGGACAGCGCTGCAGAAGAGCTTTCCCTGATCTCCGGCCAAAAGGCCGTGGTCACCAGGGCAAGGAAGTCTATTTCTAACTTCAAGCTCCGTGAAGGCATGCCCATCGGGACGCGTGTGACCTTGCGCAGCGAACGTATGTACGAATTCCTCGACCGCCTGATCAGTGTAGCACTGCCACGGGTGCGCGACTTCCGCGGAATCAGCGACAAAAGCTTCGATGGCAGGGGCAATTATTCAATGGGGATAACCGAACATATCATTTTTCCAGAAATAGATATTGATAAGGTCAGCCGGATCTCGGGCCTGGATGTCACTTTCGTCACAACGGCCAAAACGGATGCCGAGGCCCTCGCTTTGCTGAAAGGGCTTGGGTTACCTTTCAAAAACCAGAAAAACAATTAATGCATTATGGCTAAGAAATCTATCATCGCAAGGGAAAGAAAAAAAGCCCGCCTCGTGGCCAAGTATGCTGACTTGCGCAAGCAATTGAAAGCGGAGGGCCGCTGGGATGAACTCGATGAACTGCCGCGCAATTCGAACCCCATCCGCCTCCACAACCGTTGCCAGTTGACGGGTAGGCCAAAAGGGTATATGCGCTTCTTCGGGCTTTGTAGGGTGAAGTTCCGCGATATGGCACTGGATGGCAAAATTCCCGGTGTCACCAAGGCTAGCTGGTAATTTTTTTAACAGCCGGAAAGGTTCCGAATAATCCCGGAATACCGCCTGGCGAAATATGTAATACAATGGCTGTTTCAGATCCTATTGCAGATTATTTGACGCGTATCCGAAACGCGCAACTTGCCGGCCACAAGATCGTGGATATCCCGGCTTCAAGCCTCAAAAAGGCCATCACGGAAATACTCTACGAACAGGGTTATATCCTGAAGTACAAGGTAGAGGAAAAAGCATCCAAAGGCGGTCAGGACCTTATCCGAATCGCGCTCAAGTACGATCCCGCTTCTAAAAAGCCAATTATCCGCGAGCTGGGGCGGATTAGCAGGCCGGGCCTTCGGAAATATGCCAAGGCGGGTGAGTTGCCCAGAATCATCAATGGTCTTGGTATCGCAGTCGTTTCCACCTCTCAGGGGGTTATGACAGACAAAAAAGCACGTGAGCTCCATGTCGGTGGCGAACTGCTTTGCTATGTGTATTAATTCCTAAACCGTTACAAATCTGTTAACAATGTCAAGAGTAGGTAAAGTGCCCATCGCAATCCCTACAGGGGTAGAAATCAAGGTGAGCAAAGGGAATCTGGTAACGGTCAAAGGGCCTAAAGGCGAATTGAAGCAGCAGGTAGATCCAGATATTTCCCTCGAAATCGAGAACGGCCAACTGTCGGTCAAACGACCAACAGACCAAAAGCGCCACCGCGCTTTCCACGGCCTGTACCGCGCCCTTATCAATAATATGGTAGAGGGGGTCAATAATGGTTTCACAAAACAACTGGAACTCGTCGGGGTTGGTTACCGGGTCGCCGCTGTCGGCCAGGTACTTGAACTTAGCGTGGGCTATTCGCACCCGATCATCTTTGTCCTTCCACAGGAAATCAAAGTGGAGACAAAAACGGAGAAAGGCTCCAACCCGACGATTATTCTCCATAGCAACGATAAACAGCTGTTGGGGCAGGTTGCCGCCAAGGTGCGTGGCTTCCGTAAACCCGAGCCCTACAAAGGCAAAGGTATCCGCTTGTCCAACGAGACTATTCGCCGTAAGGTGGGCAAAACCGGCGGTAAAGGCAAGAAGTAAGCTCACTTGTCGTTTCATTCATTGGGTCTTGGGTTTTGCCCTGAGGCACTACACTAAGACAAAAGAAAAAAAACATGAAACTTTCTAAAGACCAAAAGCGCAAAAAGATTCACCTGCGCATCAAAAAAAATCTGAAAGGTACCGATGAGCGGCCACGGCTCAATGTTTTCCGTAGTAACCGCTACATATCAGCCCAAATTATTGATGACCTGGCTGGCCATACTATTGCCGCTGCATCTTCGCGGGAAGCAGTTGTCCCAAAGGATATCAATAAAACTGAACAGGCTAAAATGGTAGGTAAAATGCTGGCTGAAAGGGCTGTTCAGGCGAGTGTCTCCACGATTGTTTTCGACCGTGGAGGGTATCTCTACCATGGTAGGGTAAAAGCACTTGCAGATGGTGCACGCGAAGGCGGCCTCAACTTTTAATTCAACTTTAATCGGAAAAAATAATGGATAAAAGAAATTCCAACCGGGTCAAACCCGCCGAAACAGAGCTTAAGGAAAAGCTCGTACAGCTCAACCGGGTAGCTAAAGTGACCAAAGGGGGCCGTACGTTCAGCTTCGCGGCGATTGTTGTTGTCGGCGATGGAAAAGGTACTGTGGGCCATGGATTGGGTAAGGCCCGGGATGTATCGGAGGCGATCTCCAAAGCCGTGGACGATGCGAAGAAGAACCTGGTCACTGTTCCCGTATATAAGGGTACGATTCCGCATGCCATCCTCGCTAAGTTCAAATCAGGACGCGTCCTGATTAAGCCGGCGGCAGACGGTACCGGCGTTATCGCAGGTGGGGCAATGCGGGCAGTACTCGAAATCGCGGGTATCCACAACGTATTGGCAAAGTCGCAGGGTTCTTCAAATCCACACAACGTGGTGAAGGCAACGATCCACGCCTTGACCCTGCTGCGCGACCCGGGCGAAGTTGCCCGTCATCGTGGCCTGTCCCTGGAGAAATTGTTCCAGGGCTGATCGGTAAAGAATATTGCTCACAAGAAGGTACTTAAAAAATAACGGACATGGCAAAGGTCAAAGTCACCCAGATGCGCAGCATCATAGATCGCCCCAAGCGCCAGAAAGATACCATAAAAGCGCTCGGCCTGCGCCGGATCAGCCACAGCGTGGTCAAGGAGGCAACCCCCCAGATCATGGGAATGATCAATAAGGTGCGCCACCTCGTAACGGTAGAGGAAGTCGCCGGGTAAAACCGCGTAGCCTCGATTCTTCATTCTGAAAATGCGTAATCATGGAACTGCATAATCTTAAGCCTGCACAAGGCGCCACAAAGAAAAGAAAGCGCATCGCCCGTGGCCAGGGTTCTGGGCATGGCGGAACAGCCACGAAAGGGCATAAAGGTGCGAAATCCCGCTCAGGGGATAAGCTAAAGCGCAATTTTGAAGGCGGTCAGATGCCTTTGCAAATGCGATTGCCGAAGGTCGGCTTTAAAAGCCTGAATAAAATTCATTATGTGCCCCTTAATCTGGAGCAGATTCAGGCTATTCACGAGAAGTTTGGTACAGATGCATTGACCCTGGAATTCCTGAAGGAAAAGGGTTACCTGAGCCGCACGGACAAGGTTAAAGTTCTCGCTCGTGGGGAACTGACCGCAAAGGTGAGTGTCAGCGTACACAAAATCTCCGCCACAGCCCGGGAAGCGATCGAAAAGGCCGGTGGGACTGTTCATCTAGTTTAATCCAGGAACATGAAAAGTTTAATTACCGTTCTACGCAATATCTGGAGTATCTCCGACCTCCGCTTCAGGATTCTTTTCTCGATTGCGCTGATCGCGGTCTATCGGCTCGGTAGCTACATCGTGCTGCCAGGGGTCATCCCCGCCGTGCTGGAACGCGCCAACGAATCCGGTGCTACCGATTTGATCGGTTTGATCAATACATTCACCGGTGGGGCATTTACTAACGCTTCTGTGTTCGCGCTCGGGATTATGCCGTATATCACCGCTTCGATTATTATTCAGCTCCTGGGTTTTGCTGTGCCATATTTCCAGCGGCTTCAGCAAAAAGAAGGGGAGTCCGGACGAAAAAAACTCAACCAGCTCACCCGTCTGCTGACAGTGGCGATCACGCTCGTCCAGAGTGGGGGCTATCTGACGTATCTGACGTCCGCAGGAGCAGTGGATGCCAATATACCCTCCGGGATATTTTGGTTCTCCAATATTATTATTCTTTCGGCAGGTACCGTATTCGCCATGTGGCTCGGCGAACGGATAACGGATAAGGGTATCGGCAATGGTGTTTCCCTCCTGATCATGGTGGGGATTATCGCCACGCTCCCCGGATCATTGATATTCGAATTCCAGTCACAGCTCGATAACAACCGCCTTCTATTGTTCGTCCTGGAACTGGCTGTGTTGTTCGTCATCACCATGGCAACGATTCTGATCGTTCAGGCGGTCAGACGTATCCCTATCCAGTTCGCTAAGCGGATGGTAGGCCGCGAAGCCGGCGTGGTGCCTCAGTCTGGTGCAAGGGATTATCTCCCCCTGAAGCTCAATGCGGCAGGTGTCATGCCCATTATTTTTGCACAGGCTTTGATGTTCCTTCCCGCTACGGTAGCTCAGTTCGTGAGTCGTGACGGTGATCTTTCCGCAAGCCCGGTGTTGCTGGCGCTAAACGACTTCACCTCGGTGCCTTACAATGTGGTTTATTTCATCCTGGTGGTGTTGTTTACGTATGTATATACTGCACTCCTGGTCAATCCACAGAATTATGCGGATCACCTGAAGCGTCAAAATGCGTTCATTCCTGGGGTAAAGCCTGGTCAGGCGACTTCGGAGTATATTGATTCGATTACGTCGCGTATAACGCTTCCCGGTTCAATTTTCCTGGGCTTAATTGCCATCCTGCCGGCTTTCGCCGCAGGGGTAGGGGTGAACAGGGGCTTCTCGATCTTCTTCGGGGGGACAAGCCTCCTGATCCTGGTGGGCGTTGCGCTGGATACTTTGCAGCAGATCGAAAGCCAATTACTCACGCGCCACTACGAGGGCCTCGTGAAATCTGGCAGATTACAGGGTAGGACGGGTTCCGGAAGATTTCAGGGGATCGGCGCAAATGGTTAATATGACGGTCTGTGCCGCCTTATAAGTACAGATTATAGGGTATTATGGTATTTTATAAGACAGAAGAGGAAATTGAACTGATCCGGGAAAATTGTATCCTGGTATGCAAAACCCTTGCTGTTGTCGCTGAAAAAATCCGCCCGGGGATATCAACCTGGGAACTGGATCAGCTGGCGGAAACCTTTATTCGCGATCATGGGGCTGCCCCTGGATTCAAAGGCTACAGGGGGTTCCCCGCAACGCTGTGTATCTCTGTGAACGAACAGGTGGTACATGGTATTCCCAAGCCTGCAACGCTCGTCCAACCAGGAGATATCGTCTCTGTTGACTGTGGTGTGGTACGCAATGGTTTCTACGGAGATGCCGCTTATACTTTTATGGTCGGTGCGGTGTCAGATGAAAAAGTCAAATTGTGCCAGTCAACGCTGAATGCACTCTTCATCGGGATAGAACAGGCCGTCGCAGGAAACAGAATAGGGGATATTGGAAGTGCGATACAGGAATACATCGAACGAACCTGTGGTTTCAGTATCGTCCGGGATCTCGTAGGCCATGGGATTGGCAGGAACCTTCACGAAAAACCTGAAGTACCCAACTACGGTAAGCGTGGAAAAGGGCTTAAACTTCAGGAAGGGCTCACGATCGCAATCGAGCCAATGGTCAATTTAGGCAGGAAAGAGGTCAGGACCCTGAAAGATGGCTGGACAGTGGTGACTTCCGACAAAACGGTATCCGCGCATTATGAGCATACCGTAGCAGTCAAAAAAGGTGCGGCAGATGTCCTTTCAGATCATCGCTTTATTGAAAAAGCGGTGGCGGCTAATCAGGAACTCACTCCCCTGAAGGCACCGGACACTGCGCGTTCGTTTGGTAGTTGAAAGTTTTTAGGTTACGCGAAAGGAATTTAACACAAACTTTCGTATCTTTGCACTCCGAAAATCGTTCTATGGGAAAAAAAAATTTGATCAAGCAGGACGGAATTATCGAAGAAGCACTTTCCAATGCGATGTTCCGTGTGCGTTTGGAAAATGATCACCAGATTATTGCGACGATTTCCGGTAAGATGCGCATGAATTATATCCGTATCCTGCCGGGGGATAAGGTCTCTGTAGAGATGTCGCCCTACGACCTTACCCGCGGGCGGATTATCTACCGATACAAATAAGGATTATTAGAAAGTACAAATGTAAAACAAGCAGTAATGAAAGTCAGGGCTTCTGTAAAAAAGCGTTCAGCCGATTGCAAAATCGTACGCAGGAAAGGTAAAGTGTACATTATCAATAAGAAAAACCCCAAGTTGAAACAGCGGCAGGGGTAAATCATCATTAAAACAACAGCACACGATGGCACGTATCGCAGGTATTGATTTACCGAGAAACAAAAGAGGGGTAATCGGCCTGACCTATATTTTCGGTATCGGGCGTTCGTCCGCTTCCGATATCCTCGCACAGGCAGGCATTGACGAGAATGTGAAAGTGGAAGATTGGACGGATGAAAACATCCGGGAAATTTCCAGGATCATTACGTCCCAATTCAAAACGGAAGGCGAACTTCGCACCGAAGTGCAGCTCAGTATCAAGCGCTTAATGGATATTGCCTGCTACCGGGGTCTCCGCCACCGCAAGGGTCTCCCACTCCGGGGGCAACGCACACGTACCAACGCCCGCACACGCAAGGGCAAGCGTAAAACGGTGGCCAATAAGAAGAAGGTGACCAAGTAACCTATAGCTTTTTCGCAACGTATAATGTAGTTCAATGGCAAAGTCAACAAAAAAAGTCAAAAAACGGAATGTCAAAGTGGAGTCTGAAGGCTTCGCTTACGTCCAGGCTACTTTCAATAATATTATCGTATCGCTGACCAACCGCCAGGGACAGGTTATCTCCTGGTCTTCTGCTGGTAAGTCAGGCTTCCGGGGCTCTAAGAAAAATACGCCTTACGCCGCACAGGTGGCCGCAAGCGATGCCGCCAAGACCGCTTATGAAGCAGGGATGCGCTCTGCCGAGGTGTTTGTGAAAGGTCCTGGCTCTGGCCGCGAAGCGGCTATACGGGCACTCGACACCGCAGGCATCCGGGTTTCCAAAATCAAGGACGTGACGCCGGTGCCGCATAATGGCTGCCGTCCGCCCAAGCGCAGAAGAGTTTAATCTATATCCGTTAAAGTAGTTTTATCATGGCAAGATATACAGGGCCTAAAACAAAAAAGGCAAGAACTTTCGGCGAAGCAATCTATGGGGCAGATAAGTGCCTGGAGCGTAGAAAGTACCCCCCCGGCCAGCATGGCCTGACGCGCAAACGCAAACAGCGTTCAGATTATGCAGTCCAGTTGCTGGAAAAACAGAAAGCTAAATATACCTACGGTCTGCTGGAGCGCCAATTCCGCAAAACGTTCGAAAGGGCAACCAGCAAGAAGGGCGTAACAGGCGAAGTCCTCCTGCAATTGCTGGAAGCACGCCTCGATAATACGGTATTCCGCCTGGGTATCGCCCCAAGCCGGGACGCTGCCCGCCAGTTGGTCACCCACAAACACATCATGGTGAATGGTGTACTGACCAATATCCCCTCATTCTCGCTACGCCCCGGTGATGTAGTATCCGTGCGCGGCAAGTCACAGGGGCTGGAAGTTATCAGGAGTTCGGTCGGCGCTAAACACGATGTCCGCCGCTTCCCCTGGATAGAGTTTAACCCGGACAAAATGGAAGGCAAATTCCTCGAATTCCCGTCAAGGGAAAGTATCCCGGAAAAAATCAACGAACAACTCATCGTCGAATTGTATTCCAAGTAATATTCTGCTCTTTGACAGCCGCGCAGCGGCTGTCAAAGTACGTTATGCAGTTAGCTGACTTTGCTTATAAATATGCCCGCTCGACAAAGCGGCTTTCATTGGTCAACATCAATTTCTATGAATATTCTCAATTTCCAGAAACCCGATAAGATCGTCCTGCAAAAATCCAACGATTATGATGGGATTTTTGAATTCAAGCCACTGGAACCCGGGTTCGGGCAAACAGTCGGTAACGCATTGCGCCGGGTATTGCTCTCTTCTCTGGAAGGTTATGCAATCTCCGCAGTAAGGATCGCAGGCGTTGATCACGAATTCGCAACGATCAAAGGGGTGGCGGAGGATGTAGTGGAAATTATCCTCAACCTGAAACAGGTCCGCCTCAAAAAACAACAGATTGGCGAAGACGAGAGCGTCCAGGATAAAATCTATCTCACAATCACAGGTAAGGATAAGTTTCTGGCTAAAGATATCGAGAGCCAGACAAATGTGTTCAAGGTTATGAATCCAGACCTCCACATCTGTACGATGGAGCCCTTCGTAAACCTCGAAATGGAACTCACAGTGACTAAAGGCCGCGGATACGTCCCGGCAGACGAAAACCTCCCAAAGGACGCACTGATCGGGGTAATACCAGTGGATGCAATCTATACACCAGTCAAAAATGTAGCCTACAGGATCGAAAATACCCGTGTCGGTCAAAGAACTGACTACGAAAAATTGACTATCGAGGTTAAAACAGATGGTACGATCCATCCCGAAGATGCGATCAAAGAAGCCTCCCGGATTCTCATCCAGCACCTTATGTTGATCACCGATGAGAACATCACTTTCGACGATGCTTCCAACCGCGAAGATAACGTGGTGGATGAGCATATCCTCCACATGCGGAAACTGCTCAAAACTTCCCTCGAAGACCTCGACCTCTCCGTGCGGGCTTATAACTGCCTGAAAGCAGCTAAAATCAATACGCTCGCCGAACTGGTACACTACGATACGCATGAGCTGCTCAAATTCCGCAATTTCGGTAAGAAATCCCTGGTCGAAATCGAAGAGCTGCTTCAGGATAAAGGGCTTACCTTCGGTATGGACCTGTCCAAGTATAAACTGGACGAAGAATAAATCATCCGGCGCTTATGGGATGGTTCCAGCGCCAATCTATTTTTTAACCTGCAATAACAGCGGCCTCCGGTACCATCGCCCTAAAGAGTCCAATGTGTTGCGAAGTACTTAATTTAAAATGAGACACGGTAACAAGGTCAACCCGCTCGGTCGAAAAGCCGCTCACCGGCATGCCCTGATGAGCAACCTGGCGAGTGCGCTTATCGAACACAAGCGCATCACTACAACCATCGCAAAGGCAAGGGAACTGCGCAAGTACATCGAACCGCTGGTGACAAAAGCAAAACAGGACAGCACACACAACCGTAGGGTGGTGTTCGGCTATCTGCAGAACAAAGAATCGGTGAAGGAATTGTTCGGTCCGATCAGCGAAAAAGTCGGGGATCGCCCTGGTGGATATGTGCGGATCATCAAGCTGGGATTCCGTAAAAATGATGCAGCCGAAATTGCCCTGATCGAATTCGTAGATTTCAATGAGGTCTATAACGTAGGTAAAGTGGCTGAAAAGGCCGGGGCCTCAAAACGTCGCGGACGCCGCGGTGGCAAAGGTAAAGGTACTGATGCCGCAACTGCTGCCGTAGCTGTGGCTTCCGGGGGTAGTACTGTAGTGTCCGACGATGCCTCAGCCGGGGATGCTGATAATAGCGGGGAACAGCCTGCACAGGAAGATACCAACGCGGATAACGCATAGATAATGCATTGCCGATAAAGAAAAAAAGCGATCACCAAATTCCTGGGATCGCTTTTTTTATGTGGTCAACACATTTCAATAATGGTTTTTAAAGCATTTAACCATGTCCGTAGTCACTGACTTTTCTTTTCGTCCTGCTGCAATCCTGCTCGAAGATGGAACGGTGTTCTTTGGGCGTGCTGCCGGGGTAATTGGCACTACCATCGGTGAAATTTGTTTCAATACCGGAATGACCGGCTACCAGGAAATTTTTACCGATCCTTCCTATTTCGGCCAGATTATGGTAACGACAAATGCACATATCGGTAACTATGGCACAATGGATACAGAGGTGGAGTCCTCTTCTATAAAGATCGCAGGGTTGGTATGCAAGAATTTCACAGTCCCCTTTTCACGTCTCAAGTCGGGCAGCTCTATTCAGTCTTATTTCGAACAACAAAAACTGGTCGCGATTTGCGATGTGGATACGCGTGCTATCGTCCGCCATATCCGGGATAAAGGCGCAATGAACGCGATTATTTCTTCTGAAACGCTTGACTTGAAAATTCTGATGGAGCGCCTCCAGGAGGCACCATCAATGGACGGCCTGGAGTTGGCATCCCGCGTAAGTACTACAATTCCATATACTTATGGCCGTCCGGATGCGACGTTCCGGGTCGCCGCCCTGGATTTTGGTATCAAACAAAATATCCTGGCTTGCCTCGCCGACCGGGACTGCTACGTACAGGTTTTTCCCGCCCGGACACCTTTTCATGAGCTGAAAGCGTTCTCTCCCAATGGCTATTTTCTGTCGAATGGCCCCGGCGATCCGGCTTCAATGGATTATGCGGTACAGGTAACTACGCAGATCCTCGCTGAGAAAGCGCCGCTGTTCGGTATCTGTCTCGGCCACCAGCTCCTCGGCCTCGCTTCAGGTGTCCAGACATATAAGATGCACCATGGACACCGGGGAATCAACCACCCAGTGAAAAATGTGATTACCGGACATTGTGAAATCACCAGCCAAAACCACGGCTTTGGGGTGTCGCCGGAAGATATCCGTAAGCATGCCGACCGTATAGAGGTCACACATGTAAACCTGAACGATCATTCTGTTGAGGGGTTCCGCCTGAAGCACGTGCCTGCTTTTTCGGTGCAATACCACCCGGAGTCTTCTCCCGGCCCCCATGACGCACGCTACCTGTTCGACCAGTTCACGGCGATGATGCGCTGATTGAGTATCCTATATTATCATATAAATTTTCGAATGTTATGAGCCAAATTGTTGATGTACATGCCAGGCAAATCCTTGATTCGAGAGGTAACCCCACCATCGAAGTAGAAGTAATTACGGAAGATGGCGCTTTCGGGCGCGCTGCCGTCCCTTCGGGGGCTTCTACCGGAAAACACGAAGCGGTAGAGCTTCGCGATGGGGATGCTTCTGTCTACCTCGGAAAAGGGGTGATGAAGGCTGTGGACAATGTTATCGAGGAAATCGCAGATGAGATCATGGAAAGCGACGTGTTCGAACAGACGCTGATTGATCAGATGATGATCGAACTGGATGGCACTGAAAATAAATCAAAACTTGGGGCAAATGCAATCCTCGGCGTTTCCCTGGCAGTCGCTAAAGCCGCCGCAGAAGAGGCTGGCTTGCCTCTTTACCGCTATATCGGAGGGGTAAACGCAAATACCCTGCCCGTTCCAATGATGAATATCCTCAATGGCGGCTCCCATGCTGATAATAGCATCGATTTTCAAGAATTTATGATCATGCCAGTGGGGGCTCCCGTTTTTTCGGAAGCGCTGCGGATGGGTGCGGAAGTATTCCACCACTTGAAGAGCGTATTGAAGAAAAAAGGATATTCAACAAATGTAGGTGATGAAGGGGGCTTTGCACCCAATATCAAGTCTAACGACGAGGCAATCCAAATTGTCCTTAAGGCAATCGAAAGCGCAGGCTATCGCCCAGGGGAAGATATCGTGATCGCCATGGATGCCGCAGCCTCGGAATTTTACCTCGAAGAGGAAGGGCTTTACCATTTCAAAAAATCGTCGGGCGATAAACTGACACCTGCTGAAATGGTGGCTTTCTGGAAAGAGTGGGTTTCCAAATACCCGATTTATTCGATTGAAGATGGCCTTTCAGAGGATGACTGGACAAACTGGGTGGCGCTTACACACGCAATCGGAGACCGTGTCCAAATTGTTGGGGACGATTTGTTCGTTACCAATACGAAGCGGCTTTCAAAGGGGATCGCCACGGGTGCCGGAAATGCCATTTTAGTGAAGGTGAACCAAATCGGCACGCTCACGGAAACAATCAATGCCGTCCAGATGGCTACCCGCAATAGCTACTCCTCCGTTATGAGCCACCGATCAGGAGAAACGGAAGATTCGACGATCGCCGACCTTGCCGTCGCCCTGAATACCGGACAAATCAAAACCGGGTCGCTGTCGCGCTCAGACCGGATCGCTAAGTATAACCAACTGCTGCGTATCGAGGAAGATCTTGGGGAAACTGCTTACTATCCAGGTTGGAATATCTTCAAAAAGCGCTGATTCTGCTAAAGTACCGCGTTCCGGGGATCAACCACTTTCAAATTCTGGAAGAATTGTTTATTTTTGATGACGAATAGCTGCTGAGGGGCTATGCCCCCTGTCGGGCAGATCTGCTGAGTACGAGAAGTATTGTGCACACGGCTTTTAGCCTTCAAAATATTTTGAGATGAACAAGCTCTTCCAGCCTTTGGTAAATATGGCCCCACCGCCTTTCAGGAATAAATACGCCCTGGTCGCCTCGATTTTTCTTTTCTGGATGGTATTCATCGACAAGCACGATGTGTTTACGCAATGGAAATTAGTCCGTATGCTGAACAGGCTCGAAGGGGAGAAGACTTATTACCATGTGAAAATCGAAAGGGCAGAGCGCGATCGGGAAAACCTCCGGGTCAATGGAGAGCGCTTTGCAAGGGAGCGTTATTTCATGAAAAAGCCCGGCGAAGACGTATTTATTATCGAAGAAAATTAGATTTGTCGGTACGGCTTAGTGCATCGGGAAAATTCAGCCTTCCGGAGGCCGCAATCATCCCGTCGCACAAGGTATGTTAAATCGGACAATCCAAATATTCCATACACACAAAATTACTTTGTTCATGTCGGTACTTGTACATAAAAATTCCAGGATTATCGTCCAGGGTTTCACAGGAAAAGAGGGTACTTTCCACGCTACCCAGATGGTAGAATATGGAACCAATGTGGTCGGGGGCGTAACTCCAGGAAAAGGGGGGACTCAACATATCGGACTTCCTGTCTTTAACACGGTACAACACGCTGTCGAGCAGGCAGGTGCAGATACCACCGTGATTTTTGTGCCGCCGGCCTTCGCCGCCGATGCGATCATGGAAGCCGCAGATGCCGGGATCAAAGTAATCATCTGCATCACAGAGGGTATTCCAGTCCAGGATATGGTCAAAGTGAAATCTTATATCAGCCGACGGGATTGCCGCCTGATAGGTCCCAACTGCCCCGGGGTCATTACTCCAGGTGAAGCCAAATGTGGGATCATGCCCGGCTTCATCCATCGAAAAGGCAGCATCGGTATCGTCTCCCGCTCTGGTACGCTCACTTACGAGGCGGTGGATCAGGTGACGCGCATTGGGCTCGGCCAGTCCACCTGTATCGGGATCGGCGGCGACCCAATTGTCGGTACGACGACAAAAGAAGCCGTAGAACTCCTCATGAACGACCCCGAAACAGAAGGCATTATCATGATTGGCGAAATTGGGGGGGGGATGGAGGCTGAGGCCGCCCGATATATCCGGGATTTTGGGACGAAACCTGTAGTAGGGTTTATCGCTGGTCAGACTGCTCCGAAAGGCCGGAAAATGGGGCATGCAGGTGCGATTATTGGAGGGGCAGAGGATACCGCAGCAGCCAAAATGGAAATTATGAAGGCCTGTGGTATTCATGTAGTGACCTCCCCGGCTGCAATCGGCCAAACGATGATCGAAGCACTACGCAATTGAGATAAATCGTCCGCGCGGTGCTTTGTGGTTTTGATCTGAACATCAAAACCACAAAGCACCGCGCTTATTTCAAGACTTTTCAGAATGCTGCGCTAACTGACCGACAGGACCATAATCGTTGCGATCGTAAACAATACGATAAGCGTCAGGATAAAATAGAAGCGGTTGTTGCTGCGGTAGCTGTCGTAAAGTAGTGCCATCAGATCTTTCCATTCCAGGCGCTTTGAAATCGCTTCGTGAGCGAGTACAAAGTACTTTGCATTTCCAAACCGTTCCTGTGCGCCATGCTTCCGAAGGATAAAAAAATTCCTGTCCATATAAGCGAGGTCGAATAGCTGGGTATCTCTATGCTCGATCAGGAATTTATTGGAAGATTCGAGGTAACGCCATCGCCCTGATTCGACATCTCCATTGACAGAACGCAGATATTCTCCGTCCGGGTTGAAAAAATGCAGTACGACGTCCATGAAGCGGTCGTTATCCTGAAATTCCAGCCAGGGTTTATTGACGTAATGCGACTCTTCGTAGAGGTCTTCTCCGAGGTGCCGTATTTTAGGGAGGATAAAATCCAGGTATGCATTCATATCGTCCAGGTCCGGTAGCTCGGTACTGAATGCCTGTCCGATTAAATCAAATATTTTTGGGTCGCTGCTCATGCCTCTTTCTTGTGCCATTGCTCCCGCTTGCGGAAGTATTTTGGGTTTACGATCAGCAGGCCGAAGCTTTCGCAGTCATGTTTACCGGTTTTGGCATGATGAGCGCCATGAGCGCGCAGGATTGCCCTCGAATAGCGGTTGTCGAGCTGACGAAACCACTTAAAGCGCTGATGGATATATACGTCGTGGATGAGGAAGTAAATGAGGCCATAGATGGAGATCCCGATACCTACAAAAAGGAGCCAGCGCTGAGGGGTTGCAAGCCCGACGATGTAAGAAATGGCACTCGGAATGGCAAATACCATGAAAAAGAGGTCGTTTTTTTCAAAAAATCCGTGTTTTTCGTGGTGTGGCTTGTGGTGGTCTTCGTGCCAGTTCCAGAGCCATCCGTGCATAAGAAATTTGTGTGCCGACCAGGCGACGAATTCCATGAACAATACGGTTGCCAAGACGATCAATACATAGAGGACTGCCATAGCTGCTTTGGTTGAAGGTTAGAAGAATATTTCGCCCATGTTAAGGGCACCGAAGAAAAGTACCTGGCAAATAAACAAGGGCATAGCGACTTTGTTGACCGTATCCCCGAGCCGGGAGGCGAATAAATACTGTAGTGGAAGCGCGACACCCATCCACCCGAAGTAATTTTTCAAAGGGATATGGCCGCCCACCCAACTCCACATTCCATATTTTACGGCCATCGGCTCGATAAGGACATCCAGGGCCACCATTGCCGATGCAGCGATTACTGCTCTGCCGATTGGGGGAAGTGTCGGGAAAAAGCGGTTTGTCGTTATACCGGCAGTGTACGTGAGCAATATCCAGTTGACACCGATCATGAGCGGGGTCCCTAAAATTTTTGGCCCAAGGACTTCGCCATATATATAATTACCGAAAATCAGCCCCGTTTGAACCCCTGCAAGTTCAGCAAGGAATCCGGTAAAATAACAGATTACAAGAAAAGCAATCGTGCGGTTTTCCCAGCGCGGTGCATGGTACCATAACAGGATGAGCGTGGAGACCAGGAGATTGGCGGGGGTCAGTAAAATGAAATCGGGATGTAGGGGCAAGAGGATGCCTATTACCCCTACAATATACAAGACTGACAGGACGAATACCGCCGGTGCCGGTGGACGCGCATAAGGATCGCGGTGAAAAACGCCGCTGGATGGAAAAAAGCGGGATAGTACCATAGACTAAAGGCCCTTACGTTGATAATCTTCATGAATCATTGTATCGGCGATTTTGGCAGATAACAGGCACAAGGGTATCCCTCCGCCAGGGTGGACACTCCCCCCGCAAAAATATAATCCTTTAACCGTATTTGAAAAATTTGGATGCCGCATAAATGCCGATAGGCGTTTGTTGGATGCTGTACCATACAGGGCGCCTAAATGGGAGGAGGTACGGCTTTGAATCGTTCTCGGCTCCAGGATTTCTTCGCATTCGATGAAGGTCTCAAGGTCTGTACCCAATACCCTGCTGATTTTTGCAATGACGTTTTTGCGCGTCCGCTGTATGATTGCTTCCCAATCCTGGCCATGCAGATAAGGCGCGTTGACCATCGTAAACCAGTTCTCCGAGCCTTGTGGGGCATCTGAAGGCGTATATTTCGAAGTGATATTGACATAGACCGTAGGGTCGTCATCCAGCATACCTTTCGAGAGACATTCAAATTCTTTTTGATAATTATCGCTGAAAAATATATTATGGAGGTCGAGTTCGGGGAATTCCTTGCGGATACCCCAATAAAAAATAAGCGCGGAGGTAGATTTTTCCTGGCTTAGCGTGCGTTCTGGATGGCGTATGTCCGGCAATAGCTTGCGGTAGGTAAAGAAGGCATCCATATTGCTGATGACGCAATCGAAGTTCTTTGTACCGCCTTTGGAGCGCAGACCTTTTGCCTGTCCTTTTTCGTGAAGGATTTGTTCCACAGGGGTATCGAAATGGAAAATCGCTCCTTTCCGGCGGGCAAGGTCAAAAATACTTTGCGTGATGGCATGCATACCGCCCCTGGGGTAGAATGCACCGATATGATGCTCGAAGTGCGGGATGATCGTCAGCAGGCCTGGGGTTTTATAGGGGTTTGAGCCATTGTAGGTGGCGAAACGGTTGAACAGTTGTACGAGTTTTGGATGCTCCAGGAAGCGAGCATTAACGGCATTCATGGTGGTGAAAAGGTCCATCTGTGGGATGCGTGCCATGGCCTTTGCCACATCCCAGGAGAGCCAGGTTTTGGCACGGTGAAGGGAATTTTCGAGGAAGATTTTGCCTGCGACCTGGTACTTTTTTTCGCTATCGGCCAGCAGACGGCCCACATGGCTGGGGTCAACCCCGATTTTTATCTCGATCTCCTTCAAAAATGCTTCCCGGTCGGCAAAGGCGCTGAGTCGGGTACCGTCCTCCCAGAAGTAATTACATACGACGGGCAGCTTTTCGTATGCGAAATGCGCTTCGACAGGGTCTCCGGCGGCAGCAAAGACTTCTTCCACATAATGAGGCATTGTGAAAAGGGAAGGCCCGGCATCGAACCGGTATCCCTCGAGGTTAAATGCCGACAGTTTGCCCCCCGGGTAGCTGTTGGCTTCGAATACTTCGACCTCATGGCCTCGGGAAGCGAGCCGGGCCGCTGCTGCCAGCCCTGCAATTCCGGCTCCAATAATTCCTGTTTTCAAAGCAAAAAGGATTTGAATGGAGAAACAATTCTACGGTCTTTTGGTTTCAGGCCTGTTGGCCGGGTTTGGTGGGTAATTCCACAAAAAATGTGGTTCCGGCAAGTTCTTCTGTCTGGAAATATATCTGCCCACCAGCTTGCTGAACGATATTCCGGCATATTGCGAGCCCCAGGCCCATCCCCGATGATTTGGTAGTGAAATTGGGGGAAAATACTTTTTGGCGGATGGCCTCCGGTATTCCTTGTCCATTATCGCGCACAGCAATCCGGGCTATTCCATTTTCCAGTAGAACAGTGATTTCGATCAGGGCCTGGCGGTTTGCAGGGACGGCCTGGGCAGCATTTTGGATTAAGTTGTTAAATACCCTGACCATCTGGTTCCGGTCTGCATTGACCGTCACGGCTGCCGGGGGCGGGCAGAAAACGATCTGACCTCCGCTCTGTTCGATTTGTTCCTGATAAAGGGCCACCGAGGCCTGAAGGGCTTCTGTGAGCGGGAAATCCCTGTTTTCGGCCTGGGGCATCTGGGCGAAATTCGAAAATTCGGTGGCGATACGGGCAAGGCCGTCAATTTGTTCTGTGAGGGCGTTGGCGGCCTGGGGCAGGAGTGCGGCGGCTTTTTCGGGGTCTTGGCGAAAACTGTGGAGCAGGTACTGAATATTGAGTTTCATTGGGGTAAGGGGGTTTTTAATCTCGTGGGCCACTTGCTTTGCCATCTCTTTCCATGCGGCCTCCCGTTCAGTTTGCCGCAGTTTTTCTGCGCTGCGTTCAACTTCTGTTATTGCGGCGTTATAGGCGGAAATAATCTCCCCGATTTCATCTTCTTCCCCGCTCCATTCGAGCTTTTGATTACCACCAATTTTCATGCCCCGCAGGCGTTCACTGATTTGAAGGAGCGGGGCACTGAACCAGTTGGCGATGAGCATGGCAAGTGCTGCGGCGATGAGGAGCAGGAATACCGAAACGGTGAGCATTGCACCGAGGAACCCCCCGAGTTCCTGTGCTGCAGCGGTTTTGGAGGGAAAGAGCGGGATGCCCAGGTACTTCAGGTGCCCCGCACCGGCATCGAGCGGCAGGTATAATTCCTGGACTGCCCGGCCTTTTACAATTTGGATATTGAAAACAAAGTTTCCGCTCATTTCGGAAAGACGGCGCATTGCCGAAAAAGGGATTTTTGCCGGCTTCCATCCGCGGGCATATAGGTCGGGACTACTTGAAGCGACGAGTTTTCCATATTTATCGTAAAGGTCTATGTCGAGCCCGTATCGCAACGCGATTCGGTTTAGCCATGGGCGATCAGGGGTTAACGTATCCGGGCTTGCCCAGGGTTTATCGGCGATAAGCTCCCGGCGTATTGCACTCGCTTGCGCAATTGCGCGGTTTTCACGGGTTTGAATAATGGTACGGTTTAAAAACGGAATAGCGAATAAAAAGATAAGGCTAAATGAAACGGCGACAGCCCCCAGGGTGATGCGTTGTATCCTGCTCCTGAATTTTGGTCCCCAATCGAAAGGCAGTGCAGTTTGAACCCTGCCTTTTCGATGTAGAAACGCTAAGATCGCCGAGATAAGGATGAGCCCGAGGAATTGTAATGAAAACAGGGGGAGTAGCTGACGAAGCCCCGCCTTCTTCCATTGCAGCAACAGGGACTTCCCCCCTGGCTTTTGTAAGCGGTAAAAGCTATGACTACTACTTGTCCAGTAACCTGCATCGTCCGTTGTGACAGGCTTGTGCAGGAGCAAACGGCGCAGTGCATACTGGTCCGGCTGCCCCCATATCTGGACGATAGCACCTTTTAGGGCGATCGCCCCGCTGTAGTGCTCACCAGCCCTTTCCAGCCGCGGGTCTTTCATGACCGAAAGATATACCCGCTCGCCCGGGGAAAGTACATCGGCCGGCTCCGCTTCAACGATATACGCTGCCAGTGTGCGCATTTCCAGCCGGGCTTTCTCCATACGGAAGATGTTTATCCCTGCAGTCCCCAGCCCGGCGAGGAAAAATGCCCAGATAAGGGTCCAGGTCAGACTTTTGCTACGGTAGTCGAGGAATAAGTCCAGTAATAGTAAATAAGTGAAAAACAGTAGCGCCAGCACAGGCGCCCGGATGAGCGCAAAGGCCTCCATGCCCGGAAGAAACGCCGTAAGTGCGGCCAGTCCGAATATGCCAATCCGTATATTTTGGGAATATCCCCGCTGCCTGAATATGTAGAGCAGGAACTGTGATGCGAGATATAAGCATAACCACGCCAGGGTCGCAATAACCAGGGTTGCTATACCAGGTACGCCCAACTGGAGGATATTGAGCAAATCCCGGTCTGGCGGTATGTTTAAAATACAGTATTTGATGACCCCTAATGCGGCCAGAAGTAAAAGTGGCGCGAAGACAGGGAGGCACAAGGCGATGGCCGCAGGCAGGGCAATGCTTTTACCCGCACGGAAGCTCACCAGCAAAAGCGCCAGAAAGCCCGAAAGATACCAGAGCGGTAGAACCCAGAATGGCCTGCCTGCCCACGAAAGTATGGCCCAAACCCCACATACGGCTACGAATCCAATCCCTGCTCCCAATGCCACAAGGCGCATGGTCCATTAAATTTAATTTTAATACATAAAGGTAAGACACAATTTAATGGATTTTTGAAAATGCGGGGCCAAAGGGAATAATTTTCTCATATCCTTACAAAAATGAAGTAGATTTGTAAGGCTGCGAACCACCCTGTCGCGGTCCCGCCGCTGGCGGGAATGAGGAAAGTCCGGACAACGCAGAGCGCCGCACCATCTAACGGATGGGGTCCGCTGGCAACAGTGGGTACAGAGCGTGTCACAGAAACGAGACTTCCATAGCCTTTGGCTATGGTAAAGGTGAAAACGTGCGGTAAGAGCGCACGCCGTCTTGCAGCAATGCAGGAGGGGGATAAACCTTGCGGGTTGAAATGCCATGTATGCCCCGGTCCGGCTTGCCGGCTAAGGTTGCTCGCCTTGGTTTCCTCAGGGAAAATCGGGAGGGGTAGGCAGATGGATCCTGGCCGGGAGGCCAGGACTAGATAAATGACAGGGCGCCTTCGGGCAACCGAAGGCCGACAAAATCCGGCTTATCGGTTCGCAGCATTTTTTTCTTACCAAACAGAAAGCTGTCTCATCAGTCTTTTGGCTTTTGGCGGCTGACGCCGCCAAATAATATTTTTAGACGA